>JAEEGH010005877.1_pt1 | contig 30483 bp, 23 predicted proteins | sample 9134181 | NCBI WGS metagenome assembly JAEEGH01 (sample SAMN16246544, study PRJNA631951) | gut metagenome | biome: gut microbiome; feature: rumen; material: DP-attached | host: Bos | place: Iran: Karaj | collected 2018-10
AGAGGAACGACTTGGGAATCAGCAAGGGGAAATAGGCGTTCTGTGCCCCGGTCTCCTTAAACATCTTATCCAGCTGCTGCTGCATCTTCTCCCAGATGGCATAGCCATAGGGTTTAATTACCATACATCCGCGAACGGCACTCTGCTCAGCAAGGTCGGCTTTCACCACAAGGTCGTTGTACCACTGGCTGTAATTGTCGGCGCGTTTCGTTAAATCTTTTAATTCTTTTGCCATGTTTTTTGCCTTTTTTCTTAAATTTTGCTGCAAAGGTACAAAAAAGTTTAGAGTTTAGTGTTTAGTGTTTAGATAATTTTGTATTTTTGCAGCAAATTAGTTCGTTTAACATTAAAAACAGTAACATTATGAAGACAAAAATCATTTCTTTGTTCCTCTGTGTAGGACTTCTCGTAGCTTGTAATAACACGCAGAAGGGCGCAGCTATTGGTGCCGGTGGTGGTGCAGTATTGGGTGGTATCATTGGTGCTATCGCAGGTAACACTGCTATTGGTGCTGCTGTAGGCGGTGCCGTAGGTGCTGGTGCCGGTGCTATCATTGGTAAGAAGATGGATAAGGCCAAGGCTGAGGCAGAGGCTGTGAAGAACGCTCAGGTAGAGGGTGTGAAGGACGCTAACGGTCTGGATGCTGTGAAGGTAACCTTCGATTCTGGTATTCTGTTTGCTACTGGTAAGGCTGACCTTTCTGCAACAGCAAAGAATTCTTTGGCTCAGTTTGCCACTGTTCTGAACAACAACAAGGACTGCGATATTGCCATTATCGGTCATACCGACAATACCGGTTCTGACGCTGTCAACCAGCCCCTGTCGGTAAATCGTGCGAAGAGTGTGAACAACTACCTGATGTCGTGTGGTGTGAGCGCTGCTCAGATTAAGAGCGTAGAGGGCCAGGGTTCAAGCAATCCCGTTGCTTCTAACGAGACTAAGGAAGGCCGTCAGCAGAACCGTCGCGTAGAGGTTTACATGTATGCATCTCAGAAGATGATTCAGGACGCTCAGAGTCAGGCAAATTAATTGATAATTGACAATTGATAATTGGATAATTGACGATTGACAATTGAAAGTGAAGCGAAAACTGACTTTCGTTCAAAAAATCAAAAGAACAATTCTATGGATAGTGGTGGCATTTTTTGCCTCCACTATTCTTTCTGTTGCCGCATTGCGCTGGGTACCGGTATGGTTTACGCCGCTGATGTTCATCCGTCTGGCCCAGCAGGCTGGGGCGGGGCAGGAACTGACGCTGCACCATCATTGGGTAGCACTGGAGGAAATTTCGCCCTCGCTGCCCACCGCTGTGATGGCCTCCGAGGATGCCCGTTTCCTTGAGCATCACGGGTTCGACTATAAAGCCATCGAACATGCTGCGATGCGCAACATGAAACACCCCGAGAAGCGCAAGCTGGGCGCTTCGACCATCTCGCAGCAGACTGCCAAGAACGTTTTTCTGTGGCCCGGACGTTCATGGGTAAGAAAAGGGTTTGAGGTGTATTTTACGGTGCTCATCGAACTGATGTGGTCGAAGGAGCGCATCATGGAAGTCTATCTGAACTCTATCGAGATGGGCGACGGCATCTATGGCGCTGATGCTGTGGCAGAATGGCACTTCGGTACGCAGGCCTCGAAACTCAGCAAGGCACAGTGTGCGCTGATTGCCGCCTCGCTGCCCAATCCCCGTCGCTTCAATTCCGCCAAGCCCAGTGGCTATATGTTGAAGCGCCAAAGTCGCATTCTTCATGAGATGAAGTTTGTGAAACCCCTATAAGCATCATTATTTTTAGGTATTTTACCTAAAATGTTCGCTCAAGTGGCGATTATTTGCTACCTTTGCAGGCAAATAAAGAAACAGGTATGAAACTCTCTGAGCTGAACACAGGCGAAAAGGCCAGTATCATCAAGGTAAAAGGACATGGCGGTTTCCGCAAGCGCATTGTGGAAATGGGCTTTGTGAAAGGACAGACCATCGAGGTGTTGCTGAACGCCCCGTTGCAAGACCCTGTAAAATACAAGGTGATGGGCTACGAGGTGTCGCTGCGTCGTCAGGAGGCCGAGATGATTGAGGTGAGCCAGCCCGTCGTCGATATTGACGCCCAGGCGGCTTCCGTCATCGAGGAGTCCAGTCCTTATCAGCAGTCAGACTCTACCGATGCTTCCGTCATTACCGTTGCCCTGGTGGGTAATCCCAATTGCGGCAAGACGTCGCTGTTTAATTTTGCCAGCGGTGCTCACGAACGTGTGGGCAACTACAGCGGTGTCACGGTGGACGCTAAGGAAGGCTATGCCGAATTCGAAGGCTACAAGATCAAACTGGTCGACCTGCCTGGCACGTACTCGCTCTCGGCCTATTCGCCAGAAGAGCTTTACGTCCGTCGCCAGCTGGTGGACGATACGCCTGATGTCGTCGTCAACGTCATCGACTCTTCCAATATCGAGCGCAACTTGTATCTCACCACGCAGCTGATGGATATGCACCTGCGAGTGGTGTGTGCCCTGAACATGTTTGACGAGACAGAACAGCGTGGCGACAAGCTTAATATCGATACGCTGAGCTCGCTGATGGGTATGCCGATGGTGCCCACATCGTTCAAGTCGGGTAGGGGTCTTGATGAACTGATGCACGAGGTGATCCACCTGTTTGAGAGCCGTGAGGGTCACGATAAGTATTATCGACATATCCATATCAATCATGGGCACGAGATTGAGGACGGTATCGCTAACATCCAGCAATATCTGAAGGGCAATGACCTGTTGCGACTCAGATACAGTACCCGTTGGCTGGCTTTGAAACTGCTGGAGAACGACAAGGAGGCCTGGCGTGTTGCCGATGAACAGCCCGAAGCCCATCAGATTCGTGAAGCCTGTGTGTTGGCAGCGCGAAGGGTGAAGGAAGAGACGGGCGATGATGCCGAGACGGCTATCATGGATGCCAAGTACGGCTTTATTCGTGGTGCGCTGCAGGAGGCTGGATACCAGATGGGTACGAAGGAAGACACCTATAAGAGTACTCATTGGCTGGATGCCATCATTGCCAACCGCTGGCTGGGATTCCCCATCTTCCTCTTGCTGCTCTGGCTGATGTTCGAGGTGACGTTTACGCTGGGACAGTATCCCATGGACTGGATAGATGCCGGTGTTGCCTGGCTGGGCGACTTCGTCACGCAGTCGATGAGCGACGGTCCGCTGAAGGCGATGCTAGTCGACGGCGTCATTGGCGGTGTGGGAGCTGTCATCGTGTTCCTGCCCCAGATTCTGATTCTCTATACCTTCATTTCGTTCATGGAGGATTCGGGCTATATGGCCCGTGCGGCATTCATTATGGACAAGCTGATGCACGGTATGGGCCTGCACGGCAAGTCGTTTATTCCCCTCATCATGGGCTTTGGTTGTAATGTGCCTGCGGTGATGGCCACACGAACAATAGAGAGCCGCCGTTCCAGACTGATCACGATGCTCGTGCTACCTATGATGTCGTGCTCAGCGCGCCTACCTATTTATATAATGATAACGGGTGCATTCTTCGCTACAAAATACCAGAGCCTGGTCATGATATCGCTATACGCCATAGGCATTGTGCTGTCCGTTATCGTGGCACGCATTCTGAGCACGTGGGTCGTCAAGGGCGAAGACACTCCGTTTGTGATGGAACTGCCGCCATACCGTTTCCCCACGGCCAAGGCTATTTTCCGTCATACGTGGGAGAAAGGCAAACAATATCTGAAGAAGATGGGTGGTGTGATTCTCGTGGCCTCGATCATTGTGTGGGCACTGGGTTATTTTGGCACCATGGGCGTGGCTCCCTCGTTGGAACAGAGCTTTATCGGTTTGCTGGGTAAGGCTATCGAACCACTCTTCACGCTGCAGGGTTTCGACTGGCGCATTGATGTGAGTCTGTTGGCAGGTGTGGGCGCGAAGGAGATTGTGGCCTCGACGATGGGCGTACTCTATGGCGGTGAATATAATTTCGACCCACTCACGGCTTACTGCTTCCTGCTGTTTGTGCTGATCTATTTCCCCTGCATAGCCACTATCGTTGCCATCCGCCACGAGAGCGGTTCCTGGCGTTGGGCTACGTTTGCAGCATTGTATACCACCGGTCTGGCCTGGGTGGTCAGCGCGGCGGTTTATCAGATTGGCAACCTGTTCCTTTGATTTAGCCTGGATTTAACGGGGTAGCGACATGATGAATCGCGCGCCTTCGGTATACGTGGTATCAAGCACGATGTCACCATTCATGTGACGTGCCAGCGTACGGGCTATCGACAGTCCGATGCCTGTACCGTCGGCATAGTCGTCCAACTGTAAGAATTCGTCGAAAATCTTCTCGGCATGCTCTGGGGCAATGCCTATGCCTGTGTCTTCGACCACAAAGAGTACTTGCTGTGGGGTTCCGCTGACGCTCATGGTGACACGGGCATGGGTGCGCTCTATCTGTTGCCGGCGGAATGCCTGGGGATGCGTAAACTTGATGGCATTGTCGAGCAACAGCATCAGGGCCTTCATAGCAGACTCCTGGTTGGTGGTGATGCTCAGCGTTTCGGCTTCGGGCGATATCTGCAGCAGGAAATCCAGGTAAGCTATCTGTTGTATGCCACTCTTGTCGACGGCCAGTTTAGCCAGATCGGCAGGGCAGATAGTGTCGCGACACTCGATAGTGGCATTGCTGTTTACCATGCTCAAATCGAGCATCTTATCCACCAGCGTGGTGATGCGGTTGCTATTCTCGACAATCTTCTGGCTGATGTCCTGCAATTCGTCGCTGGAAATGGTGATGTCGGGTGTGGCTAGCACCTGACTGAATCCGGAAAGCACGTTCAGCGGTGTGCGCACCTCGTGTGAGATTTGCTGTATGAACTGCGTCTTCATGCGCGACGACTCCTCGGCACGTTCGTTAGCAAGCATCAGCTCGCGGTTCTTTTCGTTCAACTCTTTGAAAGCCCGACGGCGTTGCATCATATAGATGGCCACGAAGACGGCAAAGATGACCGCTCCGATGACGACGGTCCACAGTCGCTGTTGCGATATCTCGGCGCGCTGCTCAGCAATCTGACGCTCCTTGCCTTCGGTATCGTAGAAAGTGGTCAGCAGGTCAGAGTCGATCCTCCGTTGGCGGACTTGTGCAGAATCGAAATATTCAGCGATGATGTTTGCTACCCGGAGTGCTGAGTCGCTGCGACCAGCCAACTGATTGGCACGGAATTTAGGTATCATATAGCGTCCGAAGTTCTCGAAGTCGGCCTTGTAGCCGCTCTCTAACAAGAATTTGTCCAACTGCTCGTAGTTATGTGCTGCTTCTTCGTAACGGCCAGCTAGTATCAGATATCGGGTGCTGTTGATGACGCTGCGTAACTGTTTGGCCTGATGGGTCGACTGGTATTCGTTGAAAGCACGTTCGGCCTCTTCGCTACGCCCCTGAGAGACGGCCAGACGTGCCTTGCTGTATGAGATGTCTGCTTTCATCTCGTCGAGAAATACGGTGTCTCGTTGGGGCAGTGCCTCCGCCAAAGCATAGAACGAGTCTTGAACGGCAATCCATGGTGCGATTCTGTCGTAATGCCTGTCATGGGCATAGGCCATAACAATGGCATTCATAGTTTTCTGGCACTCGCGATAGTCAAGCGGGTCGTGATATTGTGCCAGTCGTGCATGTACACCCTGTAGTGACTTCTGGAAGCTCTGGGCAGCCAATTCGTCCTGTCCCAGATGGAGTTGGCACTCGCCAATAATCTGTGCGATGTCGTGATGGTCGGTAAAACCGTCGTATCCTGCTGCCTTCAATTTGCGGTCGACGGCATTCGCCTCGCGCAAGGCACGGTCGTAGCGTCTCATCTCGCACAACACACGCACATAATTATTATATGAATAAATATAGCATTCTAGTTCGGTCTGTGTTTTCAATTTCTTGACGTCGATGCCTGCCAGTTGTGCATAGAGTCGTAGCGAGGTGCTATACTGGCCCAATATGTTATAGGATATCGTACGATAGAAAATGTTTTTTACGAGTGACAGTTCTCCTCTTTGATCAAGGCTGTCAATGACGTCCAATGTGCGCTGGAAGTCGCGGGTGTCTCCAACTACAGAGATGATAGAGTCGGCGCGGGTGAAGCCGTCGTTGTCGATGAATCCATTTGTGCCAGGAGTGGTGTTATTGTTAGTACAACTGGCTAGGACCAGTAGTGTCAGCAATATAGTTGTCAGTAGGTTTTTATTGGACTTCTTCATAAACAATCCTAAATATCTGTGCAAAAGTAGTGAAAATTCCGCAAATATCAGTAATTTTGCAAATAAAAAATGTGAAATAATGTCTATTTGTTTATGTCAAAGGATGTAGCATTAGTATTATCGAGTGGTGGCGCAAGGGGACTGGCCCATATCGGAGCCATTGAGGAACTCTTGTCGCAGGGTTATCACATCACCTCTATCGCGGGCTGTTCGATGGGTGCGCTCATCGCTGGAGTTTATGCTGCCGGCAAACTTGAGGAGTTCCGTGAGTGGATGAAAACCGTTGACCGCAAGAAGATGCTGGAACTGACTGATTTCTCGCTCAGTCTCAATCATATCGTCAAGGGAACGCGTATCATAGAAACTATCATGGAGTTCGTACCCGACATACCCATCGAGGAACTGCCCATACCTTATTGTGCTGTTGCCACCGACTGGAAGTCCGGTCACGAAGTGGTATTTCGCAAAGGTAGTCTTTTCCAGGCCATCCGGGCATCTATTTCGTTACCGATATTCTATGAACCAGTACGTCGTAATGACATGATACTTATCGATGGTGGCGTCGTTAATCCCATTCCCCTGAATCGTGTCAAACGACAGACGGGCGACATGCTGGTAGGCGTCGACGTCAGTGGGCATGACTATAAGGCACAATGGGAGCAAATGAACAAACTGGCCGAGATGCAGAAACACGATAAGTCGCTGAAAGCAAAGCTGTTGGATATGATTATTCCAGATAATATTGAATTCAACTACTACACCTTGCTTTCGCGAACCAGTTCGCTGATGATTCGTCAGAACTCCATTCTCATGGCCAAACTCATGAAGCCCGATGTGCTTGTTGATATCCAGATGAGTCGCTATGGAGGCTTTGACTACGACAAGTCCGAGAGGCTTATCACCATAGGCAGACAGAAGACACAGCAGGCTCTTAGCAGATTAGACATCGTATAAATTGATGCGAATTCTGCAAAATGCTTGCGGAATTCATTTTTTTATTCGTATATTTGCAAACGATAAATAAGGAAAATTATAGTAACTAACTAAAAAAACTCTGAAACAATTATGAAGAAAAAGTTTATTTGCGCCGTTTGTGGATATATCTATGAAGGCGATGCTGCTCCCGAGAAGTGCCCCATTTGTAAGGCTCCCGCATCGAAGTTCTCTGAACTGAAGGACGATGGTGAGACCACGTATGCTACTGTTCATCGCATTGGCGACGGCAAGCCCGAGGGTGTCAGCGAGGAGATGATTCAAGACCTGCGCAATCACTTTAATGGTGAGTGCGGAGAGGTTGGTATGTATTTGGCTATGGCCCGTCAGGCTGATCGCGAGGGCTATCCCGAGATTGCAGAGGCTTTCAAGCGCTATGCTTTCGAGGAGGCAGACCATGCATCACGCTTTGCTGAATTGCTGGGCGAGTGCGTATGGGATACGAAGACCAACTTGGAGAAGCGTGCTGCTGCTGAAGCTGGTGCTTGCGAGGATAAGTTCCGTATTGCCAAGAATGCCAAGGCTGCCGGATTCGACGCCATTCACGATACCGTTCACGAAATGGCCAAGGACGAGGCTCGTCATGGTGCAGGTTTTGCCGGACTCTTGAAACGTTATTTCAAGTAAAACACAATAAATAAAGAAAAAAGTCGTTTTATCATTGTATGGTAAGACGACTTTTCTTTTTTATTGCTATCATAGCAGTGTTGCTGACGGCCTGTACGGACAGCGATTCTTTTGGTACGAGTACTGGTAACCGGTTGACGTTCTCGGAGGATACGATTTGCTTCGACACGTTGTTTAGCACTATCCCCTCCGCCACACAAACCTTCTGGGTGAGAAACGAGAGTGGCGACGGTATCCGCATTCAGACAGCTCGGCTGGAACGTAGCAACCAGTCGGGATATCGGGTGAATGTGGATGGTACGTATCTAGATCCCGTTGGTTCGGATTTTGAGGTGCGGAAGGGTGACAGTATCCTCGTGTTTGTGGAAATAACGACACGCGAGAATCATGAGGATGGTCCTCAGTTGGTGGAAGATAACCTCATTTTCACTTTGGAGAGTGGGGTAGAGCAACGTGTGAACCTCAGGACTTACAGTTGGGATGCGCAAAAGGTGGCCGACTTGGTTATCAGTCAGGATACGACTATCGAATCGCATGTGCCCATTCTTGTTAACGGGCAGGGTATCCGTGTGGAGGAAGGAGTGACTCTGACGTTGAGAAATACAGATTTTTACTTCCATGACGGGGCTGGCATCGAGGCTCACGGCAATGTGATAGCTGAGAACTGCTTGTTCCGAGGTGATCGATTGGACCGCATGTTTTCGTACCTGCCATACGACCGGATCAGTGGGCAGTGGAAAGGTATTTGTATGCTGTCGGTTGACGGACAGAATGTGTTTACTGACTGCGAGATACGTAATGCTGTTGATGCCATTTTTTGTGACAGCACGACGCTATATCTTTATAATACTGTGGTTCACAATAATAGTGGTGAGGGACTTTTCGCACGACATTCGACGGTTGTTGTGGATTATTGTCAATTCAGCAACACCTTTGGCGACTGCTTAGGACTATATGGCTGTGAGGCTATAGTCGAACACAGTACGTTGGCGCAATTCTATCCGTTCTCGGCCAACCGCGGCTATGCCCTGCGCTTCGAGAATACCACGCTGCCCATGACACTGGTTTGCCAGCATACGCTGGTGACGGGGTATGCCGACAACGTGGTACAGAGAGCGGCGGCTGACACGACGGTGGTGTTCGACTATCGGTTTGCCGACTGTCTGTTGCGTATGCCGAAGGTGGAAGACGACTCTGTGCGCTTTGAGCGTATCATCTGGGAGACGCCCAAAGACAGTGTACAGGGTAAGCAGCACTTCAGAACCATCGACGAAGACAACCTTTATTATGACTTTGCTCTGGACAGCATTTCGCCTGCCCTACTGAACGGCATAGGCCGTCCATAAGGGTTATAGTAAATGGTCGCTATCGCCTGCACATTTGTTTAAAGGGACAGGTGCTGCAGGTACGCAGGTCGTCGGTTGGCACAAAGGGTACGTCAGGCGAGAACATTTCCTTGATCTTTTCATCTAACAGTTCGTTGAAGTGCGCAGAGTAGTGTGCGATGTCGCGAACGGACTCACGACCCAGCGTCAATGTGGGATTGTAATCCTTGCCTCCAGCATGTTGGATGAACAGCAGAGCAGGCGACACCTTATGGTCAGGGCGCTGGCGACTGACAATGTCGGCATAAACGAATGTCTGTAGGTAATAGTCAGCGTGTTCGTGGATGTTTTCCGGCGAGAAGATGGCTTCGACATCGGGCAAAGGCTTAGGCGACTTGCTACCGGTCTTGTAGTCAACCACGCGAATCAATTCTTCGTTGCCTTCGGTGATGAGATCCAAACGGTCGATGCGTCCACCGATTTTTGAAGGTGAGAAGTGAGAGTTGAGAGGTGAGAGCGGGCGGAAAACGTCGCACTCAAGTCCAAGAATGGTAAAGGGCGCCAAACGCAAATCGATGGCGATGAGTTGACGAAGATAATGAATAATGACCTCGCGATTGATGAGATGCAGGCCACGTTTCGGAGCATAGGGAATGACTCGGTGGAAGGCCTCGTCGACGGCATGCTCGATTTCGACCTTCGATTTCAGCAAGTGTTCTAGTAAAGGCTTTTCGATGTACTTGGGCAACTGATGGTAGATGATGTCGGCCGCTTCGTGGAAGACGGTGCCGAAGATGCGGTTGTCGAGTTCCTGTTCGTCATCAGGAGTGTCGGGCTGTTGAATATCGGCCACGTAGAGATAGTAGAACTGCAAAGGACAGCGCATGTATCTAGTGATGGCCGTTGGCGACAAAAATGAATGTTGCGTAGTAAACTGCGACTGCAGTACCTGGATGACATGTGGCGTCTTCTCGATGGGGACGGGCTGCCATTTTTGGACTGACTGTCCGGATTGGAGCGTTTGACGGGTGATGGTGTGGGGACTCTCGACCATCAATTGCAGCATAAAACGACTCATCTCGCCCCGTTGGCCGTCTTCGGTGGAATTGTTATAAAGTATAGTCACGTCAGACGCCCGTTGCAGCAGGCGGTGGAAATAGTAAGCATAGATGGTCACCTTGTTGTCGATGGTGGTCAGTTCGTAGGCCTGCCGGATGTTATGGGGAATGAATGACGAGTCGTTGACACCTCGCGGAATATTTCCCTCGTTGCACGAGAGCAGTAGCACATGGTCGAAATCGAGGTTACGCGTTTCGAGGACTCCCATGACCTGAATTCCTTCTGCCGGCTCACCATGAAAAGGAATGCTGGTTTGTTGGATAATCTGGCTCGTCAGTCGCTGGAGTGTTGCCAGATCAACATTCAGATCGCCGCTTTGTCGGAGATTCTCGATGCGGTTGACGAGAGTATAAGCCCTGAAGAGCGACTCTTGGAACAGCGGGTCTCTGATATCCTCTTTCCCGTTGGTTGCTATTTCGCGCAGGATTTGCAACAAGGGAAATTGATTGTCGCTGATGTATTTGGCGTAAGGATGACGCTGGAGAATGCGGAGCATGCGTGGTGTGCGGCCAAGCAGTTGCAAGTCGAACCAAATGTTGATGAGCGATGCCACAGGAGTCTGCGACAGCGGATAACCTGTCGTGACGTTTACCTTGTCAATCTCGTCTGGCAGACAATGGATAACGGTTTGTAGCAGGTTCTCGTTGCATAACACGATAGCCGTCCGGCGACCATCCTTCAGACGCTGGTTTTCGCGCAGCCACGTGCTGACGTAGCGTGCCTGGATGTCTTCCGTAGGCGCGGAGATGTAGGTAATGTGCTTCTGTTTGCTGAAGTTGCCGTAGATGTCAGTTGACTCAATATCCAGTTCATTGGGGAATTGCTGCAGGTAACGGCCAATGTACTGTCCGGCCTCGTGGCGCTTCATGTAGTAATGGTCGAAATCCCAATAGAAATGTGCTTTGCCTGCCTTTTGTAGTTCGCTGAAGAGTTGTAGTTCGACCTTTTGGAGCAGATTGAAACCTACGAAGAGATAATGGTCGTAAGGTGAGAGATGAGAGGTGAGCGATGAGAGGTGAGAGGAGACGACCTGACGGTAGAGAGCTCCCTCGTAAGTCAGTTGCTGTTCGGCAAGACGTCGATTGTAATCGTGATAGATGTCGGCAAAATGGCTCCACAGGCGTAAGAAACGTTCTTTCAGTTCGGTATTGTGCTGCTCGGAGAAATTGCTGAAGAACCGTTGAATCATCTCACGTTGTTCATCGGTAAGATAAGAGATGTCGTCGAGTTCATGAATGTCGCGCAGATTGGCAAACACAAGATCGGCATCGGCCATATTCTTGTCGATGTCGTCGAAATCGGTCAGCAACAGTTGTCCCCAGCCATAGAACTTGTCAAGCGTTTCTTGTAGCCCGGTACAAAGACAGAACGATTTGTGGAGGTCGCATACTAACTTAATAGGATCGGCCACCTGATACTCGGACTGTTGACGGAACAATTCGCTGATTGTGATACATGCTGGACTCCAAATGGGCTTTTGTGCGAGACGAGCCAGGTGCTCGTTCAGGAACAACGAGGCGCGTTTGTTGGGGAACACGACTGCCACGCGAGACAGATTGTTGCCGTATTTGCTGAGCATGTCGTCAGCAACATATGCCAGGAAATCTTTCATACCACTTCTTCTACCTTATTATTATATACATACCAGAGCCAGCCCTTGACGTTAGGCATGCCCATAGAACGCAGCAGCTGCATATACTCGCGCACTTGGTCGAGATATTCAGGATTAGGATGTCCGAACTTAAAGTCGACGACGTGAGTCTCCCGTCCGTCTGTCATCACACGGTCTGGACGGCGTTCCAGCATATTACCTTGACTATCGACACAAAGTATGCTACACTCGTTGAACAACTGCCAACGGTCGGAGAACCATTCCTTAATGCGTGGGCTCGCCAAACGCTTGCGTAGCATGGCAGTTACCTTCTCGGCTGTGACCTCATCGTCGTAGAGCACGCCGTCTTGTTGCAACTGACGCAAAGCCTGTTCGACATCAGCGCTGGTGCGGATGGTAGAAAACACATTGTGGAGTACGCTGCCAATCTTCATGTAGCTCATCTCCTGTTGCTCATCGTCGCCTTCGATGAATTCGCGGCTCTTGTTGCTCTGGCGAAATTCGGTTTTCATGTCGAAACTCTCGATGGTGACAGATTGTGGAGCAACGGGCTGTAGGAATACGTTCGCAGAAACTTTAGCACTGGTCGTTGCGGTATTAACCGATAGCTGGCCGTATGAAAACTCGATGGGGCGCTCGCTGTCTTCCAATCCTTCAAGGATGCTGTCTTGGAGAGTAAGGTTTGGCAGCACGGTCTCGATGAGTGATGAGCGGCTGCTCTTGTAATCGCGACGTCCCAATACAAACAGATTTTTGGATGCACGGGTGAAGGCCACATAGAGCAGATTCAGGTTGTCGACAGTAACTTGCAAATGTTCGTCAAGATAGTCGCGTTCGTAGATGGTACCCATCAGTTGCTTGCCGTTATAGTCGATGGGAGCGATGGGTAAGGCATCGAAAGGACTCTCCTTAGGTTGCCAGAAAAGGAGATCGCGATGTTCGAGACGCCAGTCGCAGAAAGGAATGATGACATTGTCGAATTCGAGGCCCTTACTCTTGTGGATAGAGAGGATGCGGATGCCGTCGGTGGCGACGCTTTGGATAGTTTTGCTACAGATGGTCTCTTGCCATTCAGAAACAAAGGCGTCGATGTCTGTGCTGTTGTCGAGGGCAAACTTGTTGAGCTGGTCGTAGAACAAGCAGACATATGCACTTTCTGCTTTAAGCCTTTCCAGCTGGAATAGTTTATAGAGCCGTTCTGTCAATTCATAAAGCGATAGGTTGAGCAACGAGGGAGCTTGCTGGATGAATTCCGCAGGAAGCAGATGGTCGAGTGTGCGGTCCTTGATGAACAACTCACTCTCGACGGCGTTGTTTCCCAATACTGAACGTTGGTAGAGTTTAACCAGAGTGGCTTTGGTCAACTGGTCGTTAGGATGGGTGAGCAGGTGGAGAGCCTGAACCAGTAGACAGACGCTAACCGAGGCATCGAGTCGGAATGCCTCGTCGCTAACGATGTGTACGCCTGGAATCTGCTCGCTGACATAGTCGGCTATCAATGGAATGGTGTTGTTTGTACGCACTAGAATGGCTATCTCGTGCTGTTTTACTCCATGTGCTAGCAACATGTTGATAGTATCGACAAGATGACAGAGCGTTTCCGTATTATAGTCCTTTGCGGGTAGCAGGCGGATGTTTACCAATCCGGTAGGTTGGCGTTTTGCGGGCACTTTCTGGACTACATCGGCATAGGCGTTCCGTAGTTGTTCGGCGCCAGCAGGATACTGTTCGCGCTGGGACTCATATTCTTGTTTGGCGGCCTCGATGAAGAAAGCGTTGTTAAACTCTACGATATGCCGTTCGGAGCGATAGTTTGTTTCCAACGGACGGATATCCATCATATCGTCAGGGCGGGGGAACTCCTGGTCGATGGCATTCAGAAGACGCCAGTCGCCAGAGCGCCAACGGTAGATGCTCTGTTTGACGTCACCCACGATGAGATTCTCGGTATCGACATGACTCATACACTCTTGCAGCAACACTTTGAAGTTTTGCCACTGAACGGTAGAGGTGTCCTGAAACTCGTCAATCATCACATGCTCAAGTCTGGTGCCAATCTTCTCAAAGATAAAAGGCGAATCGCTGTCTTTGATGAGCGAATGGAGCAGCTGCTGCGTATCGCTGAGCAGGAAACGGTTCGCCTCGTCATTCATCTCGCGCACCTTCTGCTCGATGCTGCCAAGAAGGCGGAGTTGGTTAAGATGTCGCAATGTAAGATCGGCCGACTTGAAAAGCTTCCATTGACGGGGCTGCTCGGCGATGGCTTGTTGCAAGATGGGGATGAGGGTTGTATCAGCCAGAGACTGAATGAACTCTGCGCGCTCGTGCTTCTTCGTGCACCATTTGGAGGCATCCTCCAGACAGTCGGTCACGCGTGATCCAATGGCGCTCTCATCGAAAATGCCATTCTGAAGTTTACGGAAGAAAGAGGCCACGCCGGTCTTACCATAACTGAGGTCGGTGTCGGCGAGCCCTTCAGCAGACAGCGTGTCGAAGAAGTGGTCGCCGATTTCCTTCATATGTTGCAGGGCGTCAGAACGAATCTGCCGCAACTGACTCATGTAGTTGTTTAGAAAGCCTTTCTGGTTAATCAATTTATTCAGCTCTTGACTCTTTTCCTTATAGAAATCGCGAAAGATGGTATGTCCGAATTCCTTGACTTGTCCGATGATGTTCCAAGACCGATCGTCGCTGATGGTTTCCATGATATATGTCAGCAACCATTGTAGCATGACGTCGGTATGTGTCAGCGAGTCGATGAGCTGGTCGACGGCCTGCTCTTCTACTTGATAATCGTTCAGTCCGATGCGCAGATTGGCTGTCAGGTCCAGTTCGCGGGCCAGATTGCGGAGGACGCTTTGGAAGAAAGTGTCGATGGTCTCTACTCGGAAATAGCTATAATTGTGAAGCAACTGGTGGAGTGCTTCGCCAGCTTTTTGGCTGACCTGAGGCTCGGAAAGTCCTGTAGCTGTCACGATGTGTTGCAGGTAGTCAGAAGAGTCGGGCAGTTGGTGCCAAATGCCATAAAGCTGGCTGAGGATGCGCATCTTCATTTCTTCCGTCGCCTTGTTGGTGAAGGTGACAGCGAGAATCGAGCGATAGCTCATCGGATTCTTGACCAGCAGTTTGATATATTCTGTAGCGAGGGTGAACGTCTTTCCACTTCCCGCACTGGCTTTATATACGGTTAATGCCTTCATGCTTTCATTGTTTGTTGTTGTTTCGTTACCAGCGCCTGAATATCTCGATGGTAAACATACATCCGAATTTCTGAATCTTGCCGCCAAGAAGATTGATGAAAGCGGCTGCTGAGAAGAAACGGGTACTAAGGCCATATCCCAATTCCATGTAGGGTCTGGTGTGTTGTATGGACAAGGCACTCAGATAGAATCGTTCCACCTCAATATAGCGTCCCACCAAAGGCAGATAGGATAGTGCCAGCATAGGACTATCGTAGGATACATGTCCGCGCACATAATAGTCGGACTGGTTGTACCACAGACTATTCAGCAATTGGAACTGTCCGGCCCAGTCGTCTTCCCAGCCTGTGGGGAGGTTGTTGTCGCGGAAGTTGGTAAAGTCGACAAAATAATCGGAATTACGTTGTGTGTAGAATCCCGTGCCGGCACGCATATTGAGAATGCGCAAGCCAGGCATTCGATGCAAAAATGATGCATCGAACTCCCATCGCTGATAATCGAGGTTGGAACGGAAGATGTTCTTGATACTTTCTTCAAAATTAGCGGTCAGAACGGGACCGTGATGCCAGGGAGTTAGTCTGACGGTCAGCGAGGGTGCAAAACTGCGGAACTCACTTTGCATGCCCACGTCCTGCATGAGCTGGGGATTTAATGATACGCGCCGGTGATACACAATACCGCTCATGATTTCCAACCAGTCGAAAGCTACAACGTTGTTGACGGCCTGGATATACATGTCCTTGAAGTCGGGCATGCTGATTGAGTCGTTCACTTTTTTGCTGAAATCATCTGCCATCACTCCATTTGATGTGTGGTTACCATTTGCCCAGGTTATTTCTGCATAACCATTGCGCTTGGGGTTATAGGTCATTCGGAGAGGAACGGTGTAGAATATCTGGTTGAGTTTAAAGTTATAACCAAATTGTGGATTCAGCGTCAGGTAACGGTGGGCATTCCAGTTATACTGGAAACCAAGTTTCAGCTTGTAGCTGATACCGCGACTCTGACTATAACCCAGATAAAGCGGATTGAACAAGGGAGAAAAACGCATGGAAACGGCTCCCTTCTCCGTTCCATTGCCATTGATGAGGTTGTAGCCGATGATGTCCCAGCCAATGGTCTTCCACAAGTCACGGGAATGATGTTGTTGTGTGGTGTCTACGGCCACAGTATCTCGCTCCCGATTGGCATTTTCGATGCTGTCGTAACGCGCATAGATTTTCTGTTCGCGAAGATTAAGCGGAATAGGGCGCAGCTCTTCCATCAATTCCCGGTCCTTGACATTATCGAGCGAGTCTGGGAGTGTTCGCGGACAATCGTAGACCGTAGTGAAACTGGCTGTAACGTGGTTCCCCAGAAAGTTGAATGTGGCATCGGTAGTACACCGCTTTGGAAGTCGGGAGTGGGTGTCGTTCGGATTCATCTCGGCCGAAACCCTAAAGCTCATCATGTCGTATTCTCCCTCTAAATCGATGGATTGCAGTCTTCCCGTTAAGGCGTCGACGGTGGCAAAGCCTTTTACCAGCATGGTATTCTTCTTGCGAGGAGCGAAACGGATGACAGCCATGTTTCCTTCTATCTCCCTGACTTTATATCGGTAGTAGCGCCTGTTACCTATAAAGAAAGGTGACAGCACGTGATCGGGGTAAAGCGTGTCGTCGTAGAAATCAGGCGTGCTGAATTCTAACATAGCAGGCATGGCGGTGCGCTGACGGGGTATGGTGCCGCAAACTATCTGTCGCTTGACGTCATATTCGTCGGCATCGCGGAATTTCAGTTTACAGTAGGATTCACCGACAAAATGACGGTCGCCCGCTGCAACGACATACATGGTTGGAACCAGAAACAGCAGGGCATTACGGCGATCCATGCCAAAACTATAGCGCATATAGACATTCTGTTCTGTACCCTGGGCCGGAACGGTATAGTTTCGCCTATAGTTCCACACCCGATGCAGAATCAGCGAGTCGACATGACTGTCGGCTAAACAAATGCTGGGCATGAGAGTCATCATGCCCAGCATTATGCTTGTTATGCGTAGCTTCAGATTCACGACCCCAAAAGTACGAAAAAATTTTGGAGTCACAAAATTTTAGCCCAAATATTTCATTAAGATGCGTGCATTGCCTGAGTCGCGGAGCTTTGCAATGCTCTTTTCACGAATCTGGCGGACGCGTTCGCGGGTCAGTCCCAGCTGGTCACCAATCTCCTCAAGACCCTTCTCGTGACAGCCGATGCCGAAGCATTCGCGGATAATGGTAATCTCGCGCTCCTTCAATACCTTCTGGAGTACGTTGTTCAACTCGAGTGCCATTGACTCGTGGTCCACCTGGCGGTCGGTTCGTGAATCGTCACCCGACGCCATCACGTCGAGCATACAGTTATCCTCTCCGTCCTGGAAAGGAGCATCGATAGACACATGATGACCGTCAGCCATCATGGATTGCGAAATCTTTTCCTCGTCAAGACTGGTGGCGTCGCTCAACTCCGAGATGGAAGGATGACGCTGGTTCTCCTGCTCGAACTTGTTGATTTCGTGATTAATCTTACTCAGAGAACCTACCTGGTTTAGTGGCAAACGAACAATACGGCTCTGCTCGGCGATAGCCTGCAGAATGCTCTGACGAATCCACCATACAGCATAGGAAATGAATTTGAAGCCTCGAGTTTCGTCGAACTTCTGTGCGGCCTTAATCAGGCCAATGTTACCCTCGTCGATCAAGTCAGTCAGCGTCAGTCCCTGATGCTGATACTGCTTGGCAACAGATACTACGAATCGAAGGTTTGCCGTCACCAATTTATCCTTGGCTCGCTCGCCCTCAGGACCTCCCTTACGGATTTTCTGGGCCAGTTCGATTTCTTCGTCGATACTGATCAGCGGTGCACGACCAATTTCCACCAGATACTTATCCAGTGCTTCACTCGAGCGATTCGTAATACTTTTCTGAATCTTTAATTGTCTCATCTAAAAAACTTTCTTAAAACGTCTTAACTTACTGATAATCAGCGGTGTGTCGTAAAATTACTTTGTAAAAGCGGTGCAAAGTTACGAAAAAAAACGGCTCGTGGTACTCCGACAGGCCGTTTTTTTTTCTTAAAAAATATTAATCAGTAGATTCTATTGTTCTCTTGCTGCTGTGATTTTCTTCTTTAATTTGTCCACATAAGCGTCAATAGTTGCCACAGCAACAATATTCACAACGTCTCTTACAGAAGCACCGAAATCAACGAAATGGATAGGCTTGTTGAGGCCCATCTGTATCGGGCCGATGATTTCTGCGTCAGCTCCCAGCATTTGCAGCATCTTATAGGACGATCTGGCTGAGGTGAGGTTGGGGAAGACCAACGTGTTTACTTTCTTTCCCTTCAGGCGTGTAAACGGATACTGTTCATCGCGAAGTTCATCGTCGAGCGCGAAGCCAAGCTGCAGCTCGCCGTCGATGGCCAAATCGGGATAGCGCTCCTGCATTATCTCTGTGGCATGCTTTACCTTTAATGCACCATTACTCTGGCTGCTGCCGAAGTTCGAGTGGCTGACCATACCCACGACGGGTTTGTCGTTGAAGAATTTCACGCTCTTGCTGGCCAGTTTGGCAATATCGACCAGCGCTTCGGTGTCGGGATCTTCGTTGACCAGCGTGTCAGCAATGTAGGTAATGCCGCGGGCAGAATTGATGATATGCATAGCCGCAAAATGCTTGTACTCAGGTCTGATACCAATGACTTCCTTTACCACCTTGATGGTGTTTGAGTATTTGGTGTACAGACCAGTCAGATAAGCATCAGCCTCGCCTGTTTCCACCATCATCATACCAAAATAGTTGCGTTCGAACATCTTATCGTTAGCTTCCTGGAAGGTGTAACCTTCGCGCTGGCGCTTTTCCGTCAGGATACGGGCATAGCGCTCGCGGCGCTCCTGCTCGGAAGGATGACGCAGATTGACGATTTCGATACCGTCGATGTTCAGCTCCAGCTTCTTGGCCAACTTGGTAATGACTTCATCGTTACCCAGCAGGATGGGGTAGCAGATGCCTTCTGCTTTCGCCTGTACGGCAGCCTTCAGCATGGTGGGGTGCACAGCTTCGGCGAATACCACGCGCTGGGGATGTGATGAGGCGGTAGCATAGAGCTGCTGTGTGAGCTTGGTCTCCTGTCCGAGTAAAACGGAAAGCGAACGCTTGTATTCATCCCAGTCGTCAATGTTTTTACGTGCCACACCACTTTCGATGGCAGCCTTGGCCACAGCGGCGCTGACTTCGGTAATCAGTCGTGGGTCGACGGGCTTCGGAATAAAGTAATCGCGACCGAAGGTGAGGTTATTGACCTTATAGACATCGTTCACGATATCGGGCACGGGCTGCTTGGCCAAATCGGCAATAGCGTGGACGGCTGCCAGTTTCATCTCTTCGTTGATGGCGGTGGCATGAACGTCGAGGGCACCGCGGAAAATGTATGGGAAACCAATCACATTATTGATCTGGTTCGGATAGTCCGTTCGTCCTGTAGACATCAGCGTGTCAGGACGAGCCTCCATGGCGTCCTCGTAAGAAATCTCAGGAACAGGGTTGGCCAGGGCAAAGATGACAGGGTCCTTGGCCATTGTTCTGACCATGTCTTGCGTCAGGACGTTACCCTTGGAAAGGCCTACGAAGACGTCGGCTCCGTTGACAGCCTCTTCCAGCGTGTGAATGTCCGTGCGCTGCGTGGCAAAGAATCGTTTCTGCTCGTTCAGGTCCTGACGGTCAACGCTGATGACACCCTTGGAGTCGAGCATGACAATATTCTCTTTCTGGGCTCCAATGGCCATGTAGAGCTTGGTGCACGAAATGGCAGCAGCTCCGGCGCCATTGACGACAATCTTCACTTTCTTGATGTCCTTGCCGTTCACTTCGAGGGCGTTCTTCAGTCCTGCGGCGGAAATGATGGCCGTTCCGTGCTGGTCGTCGTGCATCACGGGGATGTCGAGGCTCTTCTTCAGGCGCTCTTCAATATAGAAACATTCCGGGGCCTTGATGTCCTCTAGATTGATACCGCCAAACGTGGGGGCAATCTTCTCAACGGCCTCACAGAACTTCTCCGGGTCTTTTTCGTTGACCTCGATATCGAAGACGTCAATACCACCGTATATCTTAAACAGCAATCCCTTACCTTCCATGACCGGTTTGCCGCTCATGGCACCAATGTCGCCCAGACCGAGCACGGCGGTACCGTTAGAGATGACAGCTACCAGGTTGCCCTTATCCGTATATTTATACGCATCGTCGGGATTCTCCTGTATTTCCAGACAGGGATACGCCACGCCAGGAGAGTATGCCAGCGACAAGTCGGTTTGTGTACGATAAGCTTTGGTTGGTTTTACTTCAATTTTACCAGGACGCCCCGCCTCATGATATTCAAGGGCGGCTTCTTTGGAGATCTTTACCATTTTTAATACTGTATTATTATATAAGTTTAGAATTCCGTAAACGACAACGGCATCAGCTGTTTGATGCTGTCCACCACATAAACGCAACGCTGGCCGTAAAGCAGGATGCGCACGGGATGATGGAATCGGGTTTCAGTCTCAATAAGCACCTGACGGCATGGACCACAGGGACTGACGGGATGTTCGGTGAAGACACCCTCTTCGTTGCGTGCGGCAATGGCCAGCATGACGACAGGCTGGTCAGGATACTGTGCACCGGCAGCGAACAATGCAGAACGCTCTGCACAGATTCCCGAGGGAAAGGCTGCATTTTCCTGGTTGCAACCGATGAAGGTCACCCCGTTCTGAAGTTTCAGAGCCGCTCCCACATGAAAATGGGAATAGGGCGAATACGAACGGTTGGTACCTTCTTGGGCCAGCTCCACCAACGAGCGTTCTTCGGCCGTCAATTCATCCATTTGTACCTCCCAAATCTTGGGTCTGATCTCTAATTCCTTCATATTATTCCGATTTTTGTTTGCAAATTTAATTATTTTTCTCTACTTTTGCAAAATAATTCAGGTTTTTATTCATGAAACGAATAATATTTTCTTTTTTATGCACATTTGTAGCGTCCCAAATGGTCTTTTCCCAGACCATGAAGTGGAATCAGCGCTATCAGGATTATTTCGACCAGTATAAAGATGTCGCGATAGAACAGATGCAAAAATACCGCATCCCTGCCAGCATCACGCTTGCCCAGGGAGTGTTGGAGTCGGGTGCCGGCAGGAGTGAGCTGGCCACAAGAGCCAACAATCATTTCGGCATCAAATGTAATGGCTGGACGGGTCGTAAGAGCTATCATGACGATGACGAGCGCAACGAGTGTTTCCGTGCTTACGACAATGCCTATGAGAGTTATCACGACCATTCCGTATTCCTGACGACCAGTCGCCGCTATAGCAGTCTGTTCGAACTGAAGATAACCGACTACAAAGGGTGGGCGAAAGGCCTGAAAGCTTGTGGCTACGCCACCAGTCCGACTTATGCTACTAAACTAATAGAAATCATCCAGCTCTATAAACTCTATCAGTACGATACCGCCAAGAGCTACGACAAGTTCCAGGCTCAGCAGGTCAAGGCTGGCGATATGCGCCGTATTTATGCCTTCAACAAAAACTACTATCTGATTGCCCGTCGGGGTGACACGTTCCGCAGCCTGGCCAAGGAAGTAAACATCTCATACCGCAAGTTGGCTAAATACAATGAACGCGACAAAAACGACGTGCTCGAGGAGGGTGAAATTGTATGGTTGAAGAAGAAACGCAACAAAGCTCCGAAGGACTACAAGGGTCGTTTGCACTATGTTAAGAGCGGAGAGTCAATGTACTCTATTTCACAGCATTATGGCATCAAGTTAAAGAAACTGTATAAGCTGAACGACTTGCCGCCATACTACCAGATTCGGGTGGGCGATGCACTCCGGTTGAGATAGCTATTCTTCGAACAATTTGTTCATGAAGTCGGTCAGGTCCTTGTCCAGCCCCTTCATCAGTTCCTCGTCGATGATGACGGTGTCGTCGTCGACTACATAGAGTTCTTCCAGACTCTCGTGCTCCTCATCTTCCAACACGAAGGAGTAGGGCTTCAGAATCGACATGGCCTCAATCTGCTGCTGGTACTTGTTCAGCACCATGCGTAGCGTGCTGGCGGCATCGGCGTAGAAGGTGTCGTCCTTGTTGTCAATCCATTGTTCCACGATGCAACGGTTAATCTCGTTGTCATCGTCGTCGAATGCCACCAGTTCGCCGGTTTCCTGGTTCACTCTCAGGTGGATGTCTGTCAACATGCTGGCCTCCTCGGTCGCAGGGAATTTGTCGGCCACCTTGCGGATGGCGCGTTCCACTTCTTGTAGTGTCTGTTCGTTTGCTTTCATCTGTTTATGCGTTTGACGAGGCAAAAGTATGAAAAAAATCAGATAATCGCAAACGATTACGACTTTTTTTTGAAAATTTTCTTAATTCTTAATCCTTAATTCTTAATTTCTTTGTACCTTTGCAAAAATAAATTCTGCAAACTCGACATTGCAAAACTAATGAGTACTAAGATAAGTCATTCGGGGGTTATAGAACGGATAGAATCTGACAAGGTGCAAGTTCGCATCGTTCAGACCTCAGCTTGTGCCGCGTGCAAAGTGGCCGGCTATTGCAATGCTGCCGAGAGTAAGGAGAAGATCATTGACGTTTTCTGCGACCCGTCCTCGAAGGGTTATCAGGTTGGCCAACCGGTGATGGTGACCACCTCAGGCGTGGTGGCTGCCAAGGCCTTGTTGTGGGGCTTCGGACTGCCTTTTGTCTTGCTGGTTGCCGTGCTGGTCGTCGTGTTGCTTGTGACGTCTAATGAGGGGCTGGCGGCCTTGTGTGCCCTGGCAGCGCTCGTTCCCTATTATTTCCTGCTGTGGCTGTTGCGCAACCGGATGCGCGACGAGCTCAGCTTCCAAATCGCAACAATATAACAAACTAAAACAAATAAAACAAAAACAAGTATCTTTATGAATTTCATTTTGATTGCAGTATTAGTGCTGGGCGCCATCGGTCTGATTGCCGCCCTCGTGCTGTATGTCTGCTCCAAGAAGTTCGCAGTCTACGAAGATCCTCGTATCGCACAGGTGACCGAGCAGTTGCCGGGAGCCAATTGTGGCGGTTGCGGATTCGCCGGCTGTGGAGGTCTGGCCGACGCTCTGGTCAAGGGTGCCGACGCCGGTAGCTTGGAAGGACTGATGTGTCCTGTGGGCGGACAAGAAGTGATGGGTAAGGTGGCCGACCTGCTGGGTATGGCCATTGCCAATGGTGAGCCGAAGATTGCCGTGGTGCGTTGCAACGGAACCTGTGCGCTTCGTCCTAAGATTGCCGAGTATAGTGGTCTGCGCACTTGTGCCGCCATGAACTCGTGCGGTGCTGGCGAGACGGCTTGCGGTTTTGGTTGTCTGGGTTGTGGCGATTGTGTCGCTGCCTGTCAGTTCGACGCCATTCACATGAATCCCGAGACGGGCCTGCCCGAGGTCGACGAGGAGAAGTGTGTGGCTTGCGGTGCCTGTGTCAAGGCTTGTCCGCGCAACATCATCGAGTTGCGTAAGAAGGGTCCGAAGGGTAGGAGAGTGTTCGTCTCTTGCGTCAACAAGGACAAAGGTCCCGTTGCCATGAAGGCTTGTAAGGCAGCCTGTATCGGTTGTGGCAAGTGCGAGAAGGAGTGTAAGTTCCAGGCCATCAAGGTCGAGAACAATGTGTGCTACATCGACCACGAGAAGTGTCGCATCTGTCGCAAGTGTGTTGTCGTTTGTCCTACTAAGGCCATCCACGACGTCAACTTCCCAACACCGGCTCCTCAGCCCAAACCCAAGGAGGAGGCCCCCAAGACAGAGGCTGCTCCTGCTCCTAAGGCTGGTAGTGTGCCCAGCGATTCTGTCGCCGGGGAAAAAGTTGAACCCACTAAAGTAAAGGAGGAACAAGCATGAACGTAAGAACATTCCGTATCGGTGGTGTACACCCCGAAGAGAACAAGTTGACCCATGAGGTGGCTACCCAGGTGGCAGCCCTTCCCAAGCAGGCCATTTTCCCGCTGGGTCAGCATATTGGTGCTCCTGCCAAGCCCGTTGTTGCCAAGGGCGACAAGGTGAAGGTTGGTACGATGATTGCCGAGGCTGGCGGTTTCGTTTCCGCTCCTATCTATTCGAGCGTTAGTGGCACGGTATTCAAGATCGATACCGCCATCGATGCCACCGGCTATCGCAAGCCCGTTATTATAATTAATGTAGAAGGTGACGAATGGGAAGAGACCATCGACCGCTCCGACAAACTGGAACTGGTGAAAGACCATCCCGAACTGACGCCCGAGGAAATCGTCGAGCGCATCAAGACCGCTGGTGTCGTGGGTATGGGCGGTGCCTGTTTCCCCACCTTCATCAAGCTCTGTCCTCCGCCCACAGCGAAGGCCGAGTGCGTCATCATCAATGCCGTTGAGTGCGAGCCCTACATCACCGCCGACTTCCGTCTGATGATGGAGAAAGCCGACGAGATCCTTGTAGGTCTCGAACTGCTCATGAAGGCTGCCAAGGTCAACAAGGGCTACATCGGCATCGAGACCAACAAGATGCCCGCCATCGAGTTGCTCACACGCAAATGTGCCGAAGCGTTCTCCGCTTCGGAATACAGCGTGGAAGTAGTGCCCCTGAAGCAGCGCTATCCACAGGGTGGTGAGAAACAGCTCGTCGATGCTGTCATCCGCCGTCAGGTGCCTGCACCTCCTGCCATCCCCGTCAATGTGGGTGCCATCGTGCAGAACGTGGGAACGGCCTTTGCCGTCTACGAGGCTGTCATGAAGCGCAAGCCGCTGTTCGAGCGCTACACCACCGTGACCGGTAAGCGTCTGCAGAACCCCGGCAACTTCCTGGTTCGCATGGGAACGCCCATGAAGGACCTCATCGATGCCTGCGGTGGTATGCCCGAGGGCGACAACAAGTTGTTGGCTGGTGGTCCCATGATGGGTAAGGCGCTGACCAGCGTCGAGGTGCCCATCTGCAAGGGAACCAACTCGGTGACCATTATCTCTGGCGACGAGGCGTTGCGCAAGGAGCCTAATCCTTGTATCCGTTGTGCCAAGTGTGTGTCGGCTTGTCCCATGGGCCTCGAGCCCTACCTGCTGGCCAAGCTCGCTGCCGTCAAGAACTGGGAGCGTGCCGAGAACGAGGACATCGTCAGCTGCATCGAGTGTGGCTCGTGCCAGTTCACGTGTCCGGCTCACCGTCCGCTGCTCGACAATATCCGTCAGGCTAAGTCTACCGTCATGGGCATCATCCGCGCCCGTGCAGCAAAAAAATAATTATGCATTATGCATTATGAATTATGAATTAGAATTATGGGAAAATTAATTGTATCACTTTCGCCTCACGCACACGGAACCGACACCGTCGAGCGCAACATGTATGGCGTCATCATCGCCCTGCTGCCTGCGCTGCTCGTGTCGTTCTATTTCTTCGGCATTGGCTCGGCCATTGTCTGTGCGACGAGCGTTGCGGCCTGCGTACTCTTCGAGTGGGCCATCAATAAGTTCATGCTTAAGAACGAGCGCACCACCATCTGCGACGGTTCTGCCGTCCTCACCGGTCTGCTGCTCGGTTTCAACCTGCCCAGCAACCTCCCCATCTGGATCATCATCATCGGTGCGCTGTTCGCCATCGGTGTGGGTAAGATGACCTTTGGCGGACTGGGTAATAACCTCTTCAATCCGGCACTTGTCGGTCGTGCTGCCCTGCTGGTGGCTTTCCCCGCGCAGATGACGACGTGGCCCATGGCTGGTCAGCTCACCAGCTATCTTGATGCCGAGACTGGTGCCACTCCGCTCTACATCATGCAGACCGCCATCAAGAATGGCGATGCCAGCCTGCTCGAACAGCTGCCGTCGTCGCTCGACCTCTTCATCGGTAACCATCCCGCTGGAGCCGGTGCCCTGGGCGAAATCTGTGGCCTGGCACTCTTGCTGGGCCTGGCATACATGCTGTGGCAGAAGATCATCACCTGGCACATTCCCGTCTCCATCATCGGCACGGTATTCGTCTTTGCAGGCATCATGCATCTGGCTAATCCCTGCTATGCCGACCCCATTAGCGTCATCTTCTCGGGTGGTCTCATGCTCGGTGCCATCTTCATGGCTACCGACTACGTGACGTCGCCCATGACTGCCAAGGGCCAGCTCATCTATGGTGTCGCCATTGGTGTGCTCACCGTCGTCATCCGTAACTGGGGTGCCTATCCCGAGGGCATGTCGTTCGCTATTCTCATCATGAATGCGTTCACACCTCTTATTAATAATTATGTGAAACCCACGCGCTTCGGTGAAGTGCCTGCCAAGAACTAAGGAGGACCGCGATATGAAGAAATTAGAATCATCATTATTGAATATGGTGCTGGTGCTCACGGGAGTAGCAGTCATCATGGGCGGCATCCTGGCTTATGTCAATCACTTGACCGAAGGCCCCATCGCCGCACAGAAGGAGAAAGCGCTGGCCGACGGCATCAAGACCGTCATGTGCGTCAGCGACCTGAAGGTGGCCAAGACCGACGAGGTGAAGCAGAACGACGACAAGGGTAAGGAACTCACCTATACCATCTATCAGATTCAGGACGCCCAGGGCAAGGACCTCGGTGCTGCCGTCGAGTCGGCCACCATGGGCTTCGGAGGCGATCTGAAGGTGCTCGTCGGTTTCGATACCGAGGGCAAGATCCTAGGCTATACGCTGCTCGAACATGCCGAGACTCCAGGTCTGGGTGCCAAGGCCGACCAATGGTTCCAGAAGGGCCAGAAGGGCGACATCATCGGCAAGGACCCCAAGGAGCCTCTGACCGTATCGAAGGACGGCGGACAGGTTGATGCCATCACGGCTTCCACCATCACCAGCCGCGCCTTCCTGCTTGCTGTCAACAATGCTTACAAGGCTTACAAGGCCACGCCCGCTGCCGACGCAGAGACGGGTGCCACGAAAACAGTTAGTAATGAGTAATTACTAATTAATCATTAAAGAATTATGAACTATATAAGCATCATCAAAAATGGCATCGTCAAGGAGAACCCCACGTTCGTCCTGATGCTGGGTATGTGTCCCACGCTGGCCACTACCACCTCTGCCATGAACGGTATGTCGATGGGACTGGCCACGATGGCTGTGCTCATCTGCACCAACTTCGTGATATCGTGCCTTAAGAGCATCACGCCCGACAAGGTGCGCATCCCTGTGTTCATCGTCGTCATTGCGGCGTTCGTCACCATCCTGCAGCTGGTCATCAAGGCCTATCTGCCCGACATCGACGCTGCCCTCGGACTGTTTATTCCGCTCATTGTGGTCAACTGCATCATCCTCGGTCGTGCCGAGGCCTTCGCAGCCAAGAATTCGCCCGTGGCATCGCTGTTCGACGGCATTGGCATCGGACTCGGTTTCACCATCGGTCTGACGCTGCTTGGCATCTGCCGCGAGCTGTTGGGCTCTGGCTCAGTCTTCGGTCTGACCCTGCTGCCCGAGACCTACAACATCCTGCTCTTTGTGCTGCCTCCGGGCGCGTTCATCATGCTGGGATTCCTCATCGCCATCGTGAATAAGCTGAGAAACAATTAGTAATGAGTAATGAGTAATGAGTAATTATGATTACCGAGCAAGCCATATACAAGCCGTTTTTCTGTTGCAAATCTGCCGCAGAACATATCATAATTACTAATTACTAATTACTAATTAATCATTAAAGAATATGGAATACATTTTGATTTTCATTAGCGCGATATTCGTCAACAATATCATCCTGTCGCAGTTCCTCGGCATCTGTCCATTCCTCGGCGTGTCCAAGAAGATCGATACCTCGCTGGGCATGTCGGCAGCCGTTGCCTTCGTCATGACGCTGGCCACCATCGTTACGTGGCTCGTACAGACCTATGTGCTCGACGCTTTCGGACTGCAGTATCTGCAGACTATCGCCTTCATCCTGGTCATTGCCGCCTTGGTGCAGATGGTCGAAATCATCCTCAAGAAGGTCTCTCCGGCGCTCTATCAGGCCCTGGGCATCTTCCTGCCGCTCATCACCACCAACTGTGCCGTGCTTGGTGTAGCCATTCTGGTCATCCAGAAAGACTTCAACCTGCTGCAGTCCGTCGTCTATGCCTTCTCCACTGCCGTTGGCTTCGGACTGGCTCTGACCGTCTTTGCCGGCATGCGCGAACAGCTCGAGCTCGTCGACATTCCCAAGGGTATGCGCGGCATGGCTATTGTCATGCTCTCAGCCGGACTGCTCTCGCTGGCCTTCATGGGCTTCTCGGGCGTCGACGGCGGTCTGCGCACCCTCTTCGGCCTCGATTGATTTTACAGACACCATTTCAAAACAAAACTACTAATACCAGCGACGCGCCGCAGCCTCAAAGCTACGACGCGTCGTTATTTTTTACCTCCTTCAGTCGAAATTCACTTCAGTTGAAATTCACTTCAGTTGAAATTCGCTTCAGTTGAAATTCGCCTTCGTTAGCGCCTCCTGCAACGTCTTGGGCAGCGCCTGCCGGTTCAGAAACAGGTAGGTCGTGTTCAGCGTCATGTAGTCGCGCGACATGTACCACGTTCCCTTATACGGCCCGTATTCGCCCCACGTGTTCTTCACCAGGTAGAATGGCTTGCCCTGCTCGTCGACGGCTTTGCCGTAGATCAGCATGACGTGGTCGTAGGTAAACCGCCAGTCGTCCCATTGCTCCTGTCGCAACTGTTGAGTGGGCACCACACTATCGGGCAGCAGCGCTATGCCTTCACGCTTGAAGTCGCCCGATACGTCGCCGCCCCAGGCCACCGTGTAACCCTTGTCCAACGCCTCGTCCAGCACCGCCATCAGTTGCTCTATCGGGATGTTGTAGCTGGGCTTCAACCGCCATTTGTAGGGCGCCTCAATCACGAACCACGCATCAAACGGATGGTGCGTATAGCTCGTCAGACTCACATAGTCGTCGAGGTCCAGCCCTAGACTTGCGGCAAACGACTGCGGCGTATACGTCTTTCCCTCGTAGACGAACGTCTCGGGACAGCGCCCCACATACTTCTCGATGATGGCCTGCACGCTGTCCTGCCAGTGTGCCCTAGGCTCCTTGGCCAGCGCCTGCTTCTGCTCGCTTTCGGTAAACCGGTTCAGGTCGGCGTTTGCCCTGACAATGCTGCTCACCATGCGCTCCAATTCCGGGAAGAACACCTTAAAGTTCGCCAGCGTGTCGCCCGTCAGCGAACCCGGTGCAGGCATCGCCTCCTCGGGACAGATGCCATGACGGCGAATCACCTCCAGCACGTCGTCGCACGATCCGCCCTCCGATATCTGGCTGTAGCCGTGCATGCGCACATAGTGCGTGGCATTGTCCATGTAGTCCTTGTTCACCACAAACATCTCGCATAGGTCGAATGTCCGCCCCGTCTTGCGCAGAATCTCGCTCTCCAGATAGCCCAGCGTGCCGTAGTCCCAGCACGTTCCGCTGCGGTATTGGTTCTTCACGCTGGTGATGGGCAACTGCTTCACCACCTTAAACTCTCGGTTGCTGTTCGCCACCGTCTGCTGCTTCTGTTGCTGTTGTGCTGCCATCGGCATTGCCAACAGCCCCGCCGTCATCAAAGTCAGTATTCTCATAGCTTTCCGTTTTTTAGATTCGTCAATTAATTCATATTTTCGCTGCAAAGATACAATATTATTTCCGTAACCCAATCGTTTTTCCACATAAATCATTGCGTTTTCTTCGAGTAATACCCGATGCGGACATCGTGGCGGGGCGGACGGAAGGGCGCCCACGAGATGTGGAGCCAGCCCGTGCCGGTGAGGAGTTGGTCGGTCAGGGCGTGGGCCTTTAGAAACGCAACCAGGCGCTGGAATTGGGCGGGGTCCTTGGGGCGGATGTCCGCAGCCTGGCCTTGCAGGTGCTGGGAGCCGACGACGCCACCAACGAGGGTGTTGACACGAGGGTTGCGGAAGCCGGAGTTGATGATGATGGGGCAGCCGATGGCCTCGCGGGCAGGTTCCAACAGCATCAGGCAGCCATAGATCATGTTGGCCGTCTGCTGCGTCGTAGGAACGTTGGCAGGGTACCTGCTGGGGTTGCAGAACTCTGCCAACGTAAAGTGTAGGGATAAACGAACGTCGTCCATCATGCCAGGCTGTTGAATGGTCCATAACCCATGCACGAGGTGGTGCCCAGTGCAGTCAGTGCTGCCGTTGCTGCTGCGATAACAATCCTCAGAAGGACTTCCCAAATACTGTTGTTTTTCTTCATAGCGTTGTGTGTTTTTAAAGTGTGAATAAATAAGGTTAATTCTGATGATACAACCATCGTGCAAGGCGAGTGAAAATTGAGCTTGCTCAGGTTTTTCCGAGCCGCAGCCGATGGTCGCAATAGTAATCCCATTACTATTGCAAA
>JAEEGH010005878.1_pt1 | contig 30482 bp, 19 predicted proteins | sample 9134181 | NCBI WGS metagenome assembly JAEEGH01 (sample SAMN16246544, study PRJNA631951) | gut metagenome | biome: gut microbiome; feature: rumen; material: DP-attached | host: Bos | place: Iran: Karaj | collected 2018-10
CTTCAGACCCAACTGACGGGCATAGTTGACGAACTTGTCGGCCACGCGGAAGTCGAAGATGCCTTCGGCAGGTGCCAGCACTTCCGGCTTCATGCAATTCTCGGCCACCACGCAATTGAAATGCTTGCTGAGCACGACATCGGCCGCAGGCACCTGTCCGTCGCTCTGCCACTGGTTGATGGCGGCACCGATCAGACAATATTTGCCAACGGCATCCTTCAGGCCCTGAGCCTGAGTGGGGCTATATGCTGCGATGAGCAACAAAGCCGCTGATAACAGTTTCTTTATCATCTGATTATTTCTCATTTTTGTTACGGGCTTCAATTTCCATATTAATCTTGTCGATCTTCTCATCGGTAAGCTCGTACTTCGAGATGATAAACATAGCCACTAAGAGCAGGATGGCAGGAATGATGCAGACGAGCCAGCGGATACCCTCCTGGGCCAGCGGAGTCTGCAGCTCAAGGTCGTTCATGAAGTAAGCACCGGCAGCATTACCAACCGACATCATGGCGAAGGCGGTGATGAAGAAGAGGGCGATGATGCGCAGTGGACGGTTGCGCATGAACTCCATCCACAGGTCGCTGACTTTCACGTTAGCCGATTCTGACTGATCCATCACCACGCGCTCCTTCGTCTGACTGAAGCAGAATATGAGCAAGGCAAGACCTACGAGCGAGTAGATCAGCATGGTGGTGAACCAAGCGCCTGAATCCTTAGGCAGCGTGGTGGCCTCTTCGGCAGGAACGTAGTTGCACATGGCCAATACCAGTCCGGGAACAACGCCGCCCAATGCCATACCAGCCTTGAAGAAGATACCCGTCAGGGCATTCACGATACCGGCGATGCGGCGGCCGGTGGTGTATTCGGCATAGGAGATAACCTCGGGGATGAGTGCCCACATGTAACCGGTGGCAACGATGACACCCGTTGATTTGATGAACTGTGCGATATAGACCAGGGTGATGTTCTCCTTCACGGTTCCCATCTTACTGATGATGTAGAGCAGGGCCATACCGATGATTGCCACCGAGAGGAAGATGTAGAACATGTTCTTCTTGCCCACCTTCTTCTTGATAGCGGGAACGAGTGGCATGAAAATGAACGAAGGCAGCGAACCGAGACCCATGAAGAGGGCCATCTCGATGGGCAGCGTCTCCGAAGAGGCGAAAATAGCCACGAGGATAGGCACACCAGCCGATACGGCCAGACCACCGACATTGGCCATGAACATACGGACGGAGGTAAGGATGGTGATTTCGTCGGTATCGCGTGTCAGCGAAGAGTTCAGGGCACCGTAGGGCACATTAATCAATGTGTAGAGCATCGACATGCCCACATAGGTCAGGTAGGCATAGATGAGCGAAGGTGCAAAACCGTCCCAGAAGCAGAGGATGGCCAGGATGGTCAAAGGGATACCGCCCGTGACGAGGTAGCTGCGGTACTTACCAAGACTGGGATTGTGCTTGTCGACGAAGGTGCCCACGAGGGGGTCCCAAAGCACATCGACGAGACGGACCACGAGGAACATCGTACCGGCGAGTCCTGCTGATTTTGCTGCGTCTCCTCCGAGTACATACACATCGGTGTAGAAGAACAGCAGATACATACAGATGGTCTGATAGATAAGATTCTGTGCAAGGTCACCGGCACCGAAGCCGATGCGCTGCAGCCAGCTGAGTTTGTAGAAGCCCTTGGCTTCGTTAGTTGAATTGTTTGTTTCCATAAATACTTAATATGTTAATTAAAAATCATTTCTTGAAACTTCTCTGGCTCATCTGCCGGCGATGAGTCAGTTCGGCCTGCATCTTTTCGTTGTAGTATGTCGTAATGGGATAGAAACATAAAGTGACAACACCCATGACAAACAGCATGGCAGGAACTAGGCTCGACACCAAGCGGATGCCCCAGACGGCTGTCTCCGACTGAAGGCTACCAATGCCGGGAACAAAGCCAAACACCGACAGTATCAGACCTGCTATCGCGCCACCGATGCCCATTCCCGACTTCAGGGCGAAAATGATGCCCGAGAAACAGAAACCCGTTGCCCGCCGATGGTTCAGATACTCCACATGGTCAGCCACATCGGCTACCATGGCCCAAAGCAGCGGTATCGTTGGGGCGTAGCACAGACTCTTGAGCAAACAAAGCAGATAGACAAGTCCCACCTCGTTGGGCGAAGGCAGATAAAACATGGCCGTGAAGAACGCGCACAAGGAAAGTCCCACCATAAAGGTGGTCTTCTTGCCAAATCGGTTGGCCAAATATTCCGAAAGGAACAGCACGCCCATGAACTGAACCACGGCATTGAGCGTATTGAACACGCTAAAGCCAACGGTATAGGCACTTGTAGTGGACAAATTAAAGCCAAAGACCTGCAGGAAATTGCCCAATGCTTCCTGGTCGAGATAACTCTGGAAATAGAAATTGGTTGACGAGCCCCACATGGCCAAGCCAATAAACAGCAGGAGTGTCAGCGTGAAAATCACCCGCCAAGGCACATTGGTAAAGGTTTCCCTGACGTCGTCGCGCACGCTCATCGTCTGCTGGGGAGGCGGCTGGATTCGCTCACGTGTGCTCAAAAAAGAGATGAAGAGGAAAATGAGCGCCAGAATGGCAAACAAACTGATGGTGCATACCCATCCGTGGGCGGCATCGCCATTGCTAAAGCGGTCGACAAGCGGCAGCGTGAACCCCTGGACAACAAACTGGGCCACACTGGTGCAGATGAACCGCACCTTATTAATACTGGTACGCTCCTGGATGTCGTTGGTCATCACGCCGCCAAGCGAGGCAAAAGGCGTATTGTTGAAGCCGTACATCGTGAGCAGCAGCAGGTAGGACACCGTTGCATAGACGGCCACCAGCGTCTTATCGTGAATGCCAGGATTCCAGAACGCCAGCACATAGAACACGCAGAAGGGGATGGCCGTCCATATCAGCCAAGGGCGGTATTTACCCCAGCGGGTGTTGGTGCGGTCGGTGATGATGCCGATGAACGGGTCGACAAAGGCACTGGCAATGGGTGCTATAAGCAATACGGTACCAGCGACGGCTCCATCAAGACCGAAGATATCAGTATAGAACTTCAGCTGATAGATCATCATCATCTGGAAAACGAGATTGGCGGCTACGTCCCCAAGGGAATAGCCCACCTTCTCGCCCATCGTAATGCGTTGACCCATATACGTTTTGTGGTTAAGGGATCAGTTTCTTTATTTGTTCGGCAGCATACTTGCCCATCTTCTCGTAACCAGCGGGATTCAGATGGAGCCAGTCGTCGCTGTAAGCTTCAATGAGTTGTGACGGATGCTGCGGATCACGCACCAGCGCATCGAAATCAATGAAGCCATCGGCCTTTTTGTTGTCTCTTATCCAGTCGTTGACCACCAGACGGGCAGCCTCGTGGAAGCGGGAGTCGTAAAAACTCTTTCCGAACGGGGTGATGGTACCCATCAGCACCTTGATGCCCTTTGCGTGGGCTTTATCGATCATCTCCCCATAGACCTTGATCAGTTCTTGTGCCACCTGCTCGGCATTGCCGATAGAACCGCCGATATCGTTGACGCCCTCGAAGATAATCAGCGCCTTCACGCCGCGCTGTCCTAGGATGTCACGGTCGAATCGTATAACGGCAGGGTCGGAAAGTCCGTTGCGCAGTACGCAGTTGCCGCCGATGCCCAGGTTCAGCACACCCATCTTGCCGTCTAATCCCTCAGCCAGGAAATCAGTCCAGCGGTTCTGGGCATTGGTGGTTGTTCCGCGGCCGTCGGTGATACTGTTGCCCAGACAGGCCACGACGGGAGCATCGACCTTCACGTCGAGCGCGGCAATGTTGTACCAGTGGTCCACATCCTCGGTTCCAACGAAGCGCGTCTTGGGCTTCGCCGTGCCATTATATATATAAGAGGTGGTGCGCGAGCCTCGGTGCGAAGTGCCGCATTCGGGAACGGAATCGCCATAGCAAACGGTGATGGCAAGGCGCTGCAGAGGCTTGAGCGGATAGCTGAAGACATCACTGTAAATCGAATCACCGGCCTTTATCACACATTTCTGCTTGCCGTTGAACTTAAGATAGCGGGCCGAGCGGACGTCAATCTCACTACCCTCTTTCGCATCGGCCACAAAGACCGACTTTATCTCTACCGGAACGGAACTGTAAACATTACTTAACTGCAAACGCAGTTCGCTGCCGCCGAGTGACACATGCACCACCTGACGGATGCTTCGGTTGGCCAACGAGAATGCCGGCATGTCCTTCAATGTGGTCGGTTCAACTGCAGTTGCCCACGTTCCCACCCAGCCGTCGTCGGCAAGAATGGGCTGTGAAAAACTGATAAATAGCAAAAACAGAATAAAACTAGTAATACGCTTCATGATGTTGAATAGTTAACTGCTTGCAAAATTAATCCATCTCATCGACAACGCCAATTAAATTTGTAACGCATACGTTTTATTATGTTTCATTTAGAAATTTTTCATCATTAGAATTAGTAAGTTTTTTACCAAAAAATTAACTTTGCAGGGAAAACTTATGAATTTAAACCTATGCGACTGACTTATTTCATTCACATCTCCATCCTACTTCTGGCGGCAACCACATGCCGTGCAGCTGCCGGATTCGTCGATTTCAACAATGGTGACTTCCAGCTTAACAAAGACAACCAGACGGTTATCGGAATTGCCGACAACGAACAGCGTGGAGTGCTCCGCGCAGCAAAAAATCTCTGTACTGACATCAAGGCCGTCTGCGGGGCCGAAGTGATTCTCGGAAACGAATCATCGGCCACCATCGTGGCAGGAACCCTTGGAAGCAGCAAGATTATCGATGAAATGGCGAAAAAACGAGTCTTCGATGCAAAATCGCTGAAGGGTAAAAACGAAATGTACATCATTACGGCCACCGACAAGCAGCTCATCATTGCCGGCAGCGACCGGCGAGGAACCATCTACGGCATCTATGAACTGTCGCGCCAGCTGGGAGTTTCGCCCTGGTATTACTGGGCCGACGTGCCCATCGAACGCCACCAGTCGGTATTTATAAAGAAAGGAACCTACACCGACGGCGAGCCGGCAGTGCGCTACCGCGGTATCTTCCTCAACGACGAAGCACCCTGTCTGACATCGTGGGTGAAAAACACATTCGGTACCAACTATGGCGACCACCGGTTCTACGAAAAGGTTTTTGAACTCATCCTTCGACTGAAAGGCAACTTCATGTGGCCGGCCATGTGGAGCTGGGCATTCTATGCCGACGACCCTGAGAACTCGAAGACTGCCGACGAGATGGGCGTCATCATGGGAACATCCCACCACGAACCCATGGCACGCAACCATCAGGAATATGCCAGGAAACGACAGGAATGGGGTCCCTGGAACTATAACACCAACCAGCAGAACCTCGACCGTTTCTTCCGTGAAGGCATCGAGCGAATGAAAGGGACCGACGACGTGGTGACCATCGCCATGCGAGGCGACGGCGACGAGGCCATGAGCCAAGATGCCGACACCAAACTGCTGGAGCGTATCGTGGCCAACCAGCGGAAAATCATTGCCGACGTGACCAAGCGGCCCGCCGCTGAGACGCCTCAGGTATGGGCTCTTTACAAAGAAGTGCTCGACTACTACGACAAGGGGATGAAGGTGCCCGACGATGTGCTCATCCTGCTCTGCGATGACAACTGGGGCAATGTGCGCCGAGTGCCCAATGCGAAGGAGCGCAAACATAAAGGCGGTTGGGGACTGTATTACCATGTTGACTATGTGGGAGCACCCCGCAACTCGAAATGGCTGAACGTGACGCCGTCGCAGAACATGTGGGAGCAGCTCTCGCTGGCCTATAACAACGGCATTGACCGCATGTGGATTCTCAACGTGGGCGACCTGAAACCCATGGAATACCCGATACAGCTGTTCATGGATATGGCCTGGAATCCATACGCCTACGGCGCTGACCTGGCCGATACCCACACGCTGGCTTTCTGCGAGGAATGTTTCGGAAAGGAACAAGCTGCAGAAGCCGCACGACTGCTGAACCTGACGTGCAAGCTGAACGGACGAAGCACGGCCGAGATGCTGGACGCCAGAACCTATGCCCTCGACGAATGGCCACGCGTGATAAGCGAATACAAAGACCTTGAAATTGCAGCACTTAATCAATTTTCGGCCATTTCATCGGAATATAAGGATGCTTACCGCCAGCTGATTCTCTTCCCCATACAGGCCATGGGCAACATCTACCAGATGTACTATGCACAGGCCATGAACCAGCATCTGTTCAAGGAACAGAACCCCGAATGCAATCGCTGGGCCGACGAAGTAGTCAGTTGTTTCAAGCGCGACTCCGTGCTCTGCAACTATTATAATAAGGTGATGGCTGGCGGAAAATGGGACGGCATGATGACGCAGAAGCATATCGGCTACCGCTCGTGGAACGACGATTTCGCCCCGAAAGACGTGATGCCGAGAGTAAGCCGCATTCCCGAGCAGGAAGACAGGAATGTGTTCACCGAGAAAAACGGCTATGTGGCCATCGAAGCCCCCCACTATTATAGCAGGACCGACGGCGGCAACCTTGTATGGCAGACACTCCCCTATGTGGGACGCACGCTGGGAGCCATCACGGCCAACTATCCGCAGCCTGTCAGGGATTCGTCGGCCAACAAGCAGAAGAGTCAGAAAAACCAGTCAGCCGGTTATCCTGAAGTGTCCTACCGATGGGAACAGACCAGCGATGCCTCGCAGATGACGGTGACCATCGTTGTGAAATCAACGCTCGACTACCTTAACCAGGGAGGACTGCGCTATGCCGTGAGCATCGACGGCGGAGAGGAACAGACGGTGAACTTCAACGCCAATCTGAACGAAAAGCCAGAAAACATTTATTCCATCTACTATCCTACCGTGGCCCGCCGAGTGGTTGACCGCCAGCTGAACTTCCCCGCAGGAAAGGGAATGCACACGCTGGTGTTCCGGCCTTTAGACCCGGCCATCGTGTTGGAAAAAATTGTAGTAGACCTGGGCGGATATCATAAGCAGTTCCTTTTCGGAGAGGAATCTCCCCGAAAATATGAACAAAAATGAATGAAACATTTTGAAATCTCCGCAATATTCTGTAATTTTGCGGTTGAAAAGTTCCTGACTTATGAAAAAACTACGAATCTACGCCCTCACCATACTGGTCTGTTTCGCTATCAGCTTGATTCATGCTGACATCGGGCACCTGTACACAGGCAACCAGATGTCGAGTTCGCTGATAGAATGCGTGACACAAGACAAATATGGATTCATCTGGGTTGGAACGGAATACGGACTGAACAAGTTCGACGGCTACCGTTTCACATCCTATCTTTCCGACCCCAACGACAGCACGTCGCTCGTGGGCAACGAGGTGGTACGCCTGTTGAGCGACAGTCAGGGTCGCCTGTGGGTGGGCACCCACACGGGAATTGCCCGCTTCGACTACGAACAAAACAAGTTCCAGCGATACACGTTCCCCATTGCAGAAATACCGCGTGTCAACGCGCTGACGGAATGCGCCAACGGCGACATCTTTATCGGAACGGCCGGTTTCGGACTTTTCAGCATTCGCAAGGGCAATGATTTCATCACGGAGGAGAAACTGTTCCGGAAACACGCTATCGATGATTTCTTCAGCCGAGTATTCGAAGACGACCAGCACAACATCTGGCGCAGCTCGCACCTGAACATTATCACGCGCTTTACCGTAAAAAACCGTGAACCCAAGGCGTACAAGGACTTTACCTCGCCCTATGGCTCCCCGAAAGACTATCTCAAGACCGACGACGGCGGATTCCTGGTGGTATGCAGCTCGGGCATCCTTCGCTACGATTACGCTACCGGCAGTCTGACCGATGCCGGCTTCGACCTTTCGGCCATGGACTCCCAGGTTTCCATCAAGCGCGCCCTGCGCAACAGTCAGGGCGACATCTTCATCACCACGTCGGGCAATGGTCTGATGGTGATTCCCCACAACAGCAAAGTGCTGAAACCGGTAGAGTCGTACAGCGGCCGTTTCAACCTCACATCTGCAAATATCGTCGATCTCATCGAGGATAAAGACCACAGTCTGTGGCTGGGATGCTATCAAAAAGGACTCTTCCAGCTGAATCAGGGCGAAGATGCCTTCAGCAGCTGGAACTTCTCCGAACAAAACTATTCCATCGGCAGCAGCGTTTCTTCGGTTGAAACCGACGACGCAACGGGCGACCTGCTCTGCACCGTGCAGAACAATGGTGTCTATCGCTTTAACCGCCAGGGAAAGATTACGGCTCACCTGCCTGCTCCGGTTGGCGTCACCTATATTTATCACGACCGTCAAGGACAATGGTGGCTGAGCACATCAAGCGCGCTCTATTCCTACAACCCCGTCACAGGAGCCTATCAGAACAGGCTTTCGCTCGACGGATGGGGCATCAACTGCATCACCGACGACGGCAAGGGACGGCTCTACATCAGCAACTTCGGAAAAGGAATGGTCATCTTCGACACCACAACAGGCGAGACCACCAAAGTGATGATGAGAACAAAAGAGGGCACCGGCAACTCGCTCAGCAACGACTGGATCAAGACTTTCCTGATCGACCGCTATGGCATGCTCTGGATAGGAACCTCCAACGGTGTCTCGTGCATGGACATCAAGACCGGACAGTTCCGTCAGTTCGGCAAGAATGTGCTGCTGAAAGGCCACCAGTGTACGGCTTTCGGCGAACAGCGCCAAGGCGACATCATCATCGGCACCAACAACGGGCTGTACATCTACAACCGCATCAAGAACCAGGTGACGGAGTTCCCCGACTCCAAAGAGATGAACAACAAACTGATTAACGGCATTCTCATCGACCGCGACAACGACATCTGGTTCAGTACGTCGATGGGCATCTGGATGTATTCACAGAAAACCCGGCAGTTCATTTCACATATCAACGGCAACGGACTGACCACCAAGGAATATGTTCTGAACGCCTTCTCGCAGTCGGCCGACGGAATGATTACCTTTGGCACCAACGACGGACTCACCACCTTCCATCCCGAAATAGTGAAGAAAAGCAGCACGGAAATGGGCGAGGTCTACCTGACCAACTTCATCGTAGGCAACCGTCTGCTGAACTGTCTCGACGACCATTTCGAGGTTCCTTACGACGAAAGCACCTTCACCATGGAGTTCTCGCTGCTCACCTATAAGAACACCGAAAACATCAACTACCAATACCGCATCAACGGCTCCGACGAATGGATCTCCACCAACGAGGGACAGAACGCCATCTCGTTCAACAAGATGAAGCCCGGAAAATACGTCATCGACGTGAAGGCCGTGAACAACGGAAAGGTTTCTGAGAACACCAAGACCATCACGGTCGTCGTGCAGAACCCGTGGTACGCCTCCACCTGGGCCTATCTGCTCTATCTGCTCCTGTTTGCCGGACTGGCTGTCCTTGGCATCTACTGGTTCGAACGCCGCCGCAAGGCCGACCTCGAAGAGTCAAAGATGCAGTTCCTCATCAACGCCACCCACGACATCCGCTCTCCGCTGACGCTCATCATGGGACCGCTGAAGAAACTGAAGCAGCGCATCGACGACGAAGAGAGCCTGGAAGACATCGAGACCATCGACCGCAATGCCCAGCGACTGATGCTGCTGGTGAACCAGATTCTCGACGAGCGCAAGATTGACAAGAACCAGATGAAACTGCATTGCCGCGAGACCGACATCGTGCCTTTTGTGCGCGGCATCTTCAAGCTCTACGACTACAACGCCCAGCAGCGCGGCATCCACTACACCTTCAGCGTCGGCGAACAGCCGGCCGAAACGGGCATCCTGCCCAGGATTCCGCTCTGGATAGACCGCGTGAACTTCGACAAGGTCATCAGCAACCTGCTTTCCAACGCCTTCAAATACACGTTCGACGGCGGTGAAATCAACGTGGAGATTACCGAAGAAGAAAAGAACGTTATAATAAAGGTACGCGACAATGGCATTGGACTGAACGAAGACAAGCCCGAACGGCTCTTCGACCGTTTCTATCAGGGCAGCAACAGCCGCGACCTGCATCTCGACGGAACGGGCATCGGACTGAATCTCAGCAAGGCCATCGTCAACATGCACGGAGGAGAAATCTCCGCCCAGAACCGTGAAGACGGCATGCGCGGCACGGTGCTTACCATCGTCATGAAGAAAGGCAACAGCCACTTGAAGGCCGAGGAAATCGAGACGGAAGAAGAGAAGGTGCCCTTCAGTCAGGGAACAAAGAAGCAGCCTTCGAAGAACTTCAAGATTCTCATTGTCGACGACGATGCCGAGATTGCCAGCTACATCCGCAACGAACTGGGCTACTGGTACCGGTTCGACGCTGCTCCCAACGGCAAGGAGGCACTGAAGGCACTGCTCACCGGCACGTATAACCTGGTGATTTCCGACGTGATGATGCCCGAGATGGACGGTATCTCGCTGCTCAAGAGCATCAAGGGAAATCCCAACATCAGCGACATTCCCGTCATCATGCTCACGTCGAAGACCGAAGTCAGCGACCGTCTGGAAGGTCTGAAGCGCGGCGCCGACGCCTATCTGTCGAAACCGTTCAACATGGACGAGCTCCATATCCTCATCGACAACCTCATCGACAACGTGCGCCGCCTGCGCGGAAAATTCTCCGGAGCCCAGAAACAGGTGGAGAAACTGGACAAGGTAGAGGTGAAGAGCAACAACGACGCACTGATGGACCGCATCATGAAGTGCATCAACGAGAACATCACCGACCCCGATTTCAACGTAGAGAAACTCACCGAGCAGGTGGGCATCAGCCGCGCCCAGCTGCACCGCAAGATGAAAGAGATAACGGGCATCTCGGCAGGCGACTTCATCCGCAACCTGCGCCTTGAGCAGGCAGCACGGCTCATCAAGGAGCGCAAGATTAATGTCACGCAGGTGGCCTATGCCGTGGGATTCAACAACCAGACGCACTTCTCGACCGTGTTCAAGAAGCACTACGGAATGACGCCCACGGAATACGCCGAGCATCAGGACATTTAGCAACTAATAACATGAAGACAGTAAAGTTATTCTGGCTGTTTGCCGTAATGATACTATTCTCCGCCAATGTCAGCGCAAAGCATTCCGGCGGCGATGTGAACCGTCTGTTTATTCTCGGCGGCGAACTTTCAAACTCTGCTGCCACCTCCGTGGCCGACATCGACGAGGTGATGCCCCGCATGGCAGCACTGGGCCTCAACACCGTGCTCGTGCCTGCCTATTGGGACATGATAGAACCCGTGGAAGGAAAATACGACTGGACGCTCGTTGACCGCGTCATCGACAAGGCCCGCGAGAACCGTCTGCAGGTGGTCTTCCTCTGGTTTGGAGTGTGGAAGAACTCCATGTCGTGCTATGCGCCGCTGTGGTTCAAGCAGGACACCCGGAAATATCCTCGGGCGATGACACAAAACGGGAAACCGCTCGAGATTGCCTCGGCTTTCTCTGAAGAGGTGTTCCAGGCCGACTGTCGTGTGTTCACCCGTCTGATGGAACACCTGGCGGCCAAGGACAAGGGCATCGGCACCGTCTCGATGATACAGATTGAAAACGAAATCGGCATGCTCGAAGACGCGCGCGACCACTCACCACTGGCTGAAAAGGAATACCAGAAAAGCGGTCGGGGGCGCTATCCTGCCACCATCGAGGGCGACGAACAATGGATGGCCGAACACTATGCCCGCTACGTGGAGCGCCTGGCACAGGTGGCCCGCCGCATCTACGATGTGCCGCTCTATGTGAATGCCGCCATGAACAGCCGCGGACGCAAGCCCGGCGAATACCCTTCAGCCGGTCCGCTGGCCCATCTGGCACCCATCTGGAAGAAATACGCGCCTACGGTTGACATCCTTGCGCCCGACATCTACGACACTGGGTTCAAGGGCTGGGCCCGTCAGTATACACTGCCCGACAATCCTCTCTTCATCCCCGAGAGCCGCTGCTGCGAGAACAGCGGCGTGCGCGCCCTCTATGCCTTCGGACAGTTCGATGCCCTGGGGTTCTCTCCGTTTGCCATCGACGAGGCACCCGCAGCCGACACCCGCCATGTAACCGAGGCATATCGTCTGATTCGGCAGATGAAGAACTACATTGTGAACGCCCGCCAGAAGGCTTGGCAGAAAGGCCGCTGGCAGCAGGAAAACGGACAATGGGGTGTGCTTTTCGACCGTGAAGACCGCGAGGAAGTCATCAGTGACGGTTCCGTGGTGCTCACCTGCCGCCACTTCTTTACCCTTCCCTGGGATGCCCGCGCCAAGGCGGAGCAATGGGCCGAAGGCGGTGCCATCATCCACCGCATGGCCGAAAACGAGTATCTTATTGCCGGCAGCGGTGTGGTGGTTGAGTTTAAGACCAAGAGCGAGAAGCTGCAGGAAGAGCAGAAAGTGCTGGGCGAAGACGGGTTTGCCGAAAAGGGCAACGCCGGAAAGACTGCCGCCGACGGAAAACGATGGACAGGCCGCCGCTTAGGCATCGGCTATGTCGACCAAGTGGAGATAGCCGCCGACGGCACGCTGAAGTTTATCCGCCGCGACAATGGCGACCAGGACCATCAGGGCCGCCACGCCCGCATCTCTGTCGGAGAATACAAGATTCTCCACGTAAAGCTATACGAATACTAATACCCCCCCTCCAACCTCCCCGAGGGGAGGCTTCCTAAACCCTAAATTCTTAAATTATCCACATCTTTCAGGCATTCCTCGAAGATGGCCTCACGCTGGGCATCGGTCATTTCCGTCAGCGGCATAAAGGTGGTGAAGAGGCTGATTCTGATGACGGACTGGTCGTCCTGCACCTCTTCGCCCGACAATTTAAAGCAGAAACCGTCGGTCACCAGGAACCCTTCTGCAGCATACTCTCCATATTCGGCAATGCGCTTGCTGATGCGTTCGTCGACGGTTATCGGATGCATGTGGGTGTTGCGCGTCAGGTATCTCACGGCCACCTCGTTGGCCGACAGGTCGGGCTGCCTCAGGAACCGCTCCTTGTAGCGCTGAAGGAAATGGCTGGTAAAGACGTGGATTTCCGGTTTCTCCTCGTGCGTCCATTTCAGGATAAACCGTTTGGCCCCGTCGAACAGCACGCACAGGAAGCCGCCGAAGATGGTGCCCATGGGATGCTCCCGGTAGAAATACAGGATGTAGTGGTTGTTCGACGAGGGCAGCTGATACTCATACATCACCCATCCCGGAAACGTGCCTGCCCGGTTGATTTCCTTTCCCGCCTTGAGAAAGAGGGCATCGCGCTTCCATTCCAGCTTCTTTTTGTCGGCCATCAGGTTGGCGTAAGCCTCGTGGAGGTTCATGTTTGCTACGAGCATCGTTCCTGGGATTAATGAGTGAAGAACGTTATTTCCTTACTATCACGCTGCCGCTGGCCTGATGGGTGGCCAGTATCAGCACCTCGGCAATCTGCACATGGGCGGGAGCGTTGGCGGCATAGACGGCCACGTCGGCAATGTCGTCGCCCGTCAGGGGTTTGATGCCCGTGTAGAGTTTGGCGGCACGGTCGGTATCGCCGTGGAAACGAATGTTACTGAAATTGGTTTCCACCAGTCCCGGCTTCAGGTTGGTCACGCGGATGGGCGTGTCGGCCACGTCAATGCGCAGTCCGTCGGTCAGCGCCTTCACCGCTGCTTTAGTAGCGCAGTACACGTTTCCACCGGCATAGGCTGCATCGCCAGCCACCGAACCCACGTTGATGATATGTCCACGGCCCCGTTCCACCATTCCCGGCACCACCAGCTTGGTCATCAGGAGCAGTCCCTTGATATTGGTATCAATCATGGTTTCCCAATCGTCTAGGTCTCCCTCATACTCCGGTTCCAGTCCAAGCGCCAGTCCGGCATTGTTCACCAGCACGTCAATCTCGCGCCATTCCTCGGGCAGTTCCGCTATCAGCTGCATCGCCTTTTCGCGGTCTCTCACGTCGAAAGCCAGCGTCAGCACCTGTGCCCCTTTCTCCGTCAATTCCCGTTCAATCTCTGCCAGCCGCTGTTCATTGCGCCCCGTAAGAATCACTTTATCGCCATTCTCGGCAAACTTCTTTGCGCACCCAAGTCCGATGCCGCTTGTTGCGCCCGTAATCAGCACTATCTTATTCATAATCTGTAATTTTTGGCAAAGGTAAGTAAAAACAAGAGCAAAAACAAATAAAATTTGCAAATTAGGAAGATTCTCCTTATTTTTGCGGTGTAATATCCAATTATTTAAGGAATGGAATTTATTTATATAATAATCGGACTGGTACTGATGTTGGTAATAATATTCGTTTATCGCTACCATATCATTAAAGTCAGATGTAAAGAGGTGGGCCAAGAACTGACATGGCACACATTCTGGAATAAACCACAACTATATGAGATGATTACCTCACGGGACAGGGGAACTCCAAGTGAGAGGAATCTTGTATCACGACTTCTTGCTTCAGGCTTTAAACCAACAGCTATATACCATGATTTAATAATAGGATCCGGCAATGGAAGAACTGCACAGATAGACATCGTAGTGGCTACCGATGTAGGACTGATAATTATTGAAATGAAGGACTATACAGGATGGATTTTCGGGAAAGGCAGTCAGGACTATTGGACACAAGTATCCGGATACGGAAAATACAAAAACCGTTTCTACAACCCTTTCAAGCAGAATGAGGGACACATAAAGGCTCTTCGGAAGTTATCGCCACAAATGGCAACACTGCCAATGTTTTCCCTTGTAGTGTTTGCTGGTGATTGTGAGTTGAAAGATGTTTCCTTCATTCCTCACGACAGCTATCTGGCAACGTTCAACAAGGCTACCTATGCAATCTACGACATCATAGAGTCAAACCCTGACGCAAATTATACGGACAGATGGGAGGTGGCAAATCTATTAAAAGCAGCTGTTGAACGGGGAGGTATTACATATCTACAAGACAAGCATGTGGATGATATTGAAGAAATGTTGGGAACAAACAGAAGATACGATTAAAGGTATATTGGGAAGAAGGGCATTAAGCCCATTTTACACTCAAAACTATAACAAAAATGGAGAAGAGCGAAACTAAGGGGAAGGTGCTGAAAAAGGCCGTGGTGTGGAAGGACCTCTACTTCTATCGCAAAAGCGATACTGTATTTCAGTTGACGGCGGAGTTCTGCAACCGCTTCCTACCTGCTACTGGCGACCGCACGGTGGACCAGATGGTGCAGGCGGCTCGCTCGGGAAAGCAGAACATAGTAGAGGGCTCGGAAGACGGACAGACCAGCTCGGAAATGGAAATCAAGCTGTTGAACGTTGCCCGCGGCAGTCTGCAGGAACTGCGCTCCGACTATCTCGACTACCTGCATACGCGCCACCTAAACGTTTGGGAAAAAGATAATCCCCGCCAGAAGCGTCTGCGCAAATTCTGCCACAAGCATAACGACTTTAGCGACTATGAGCCGCTATTGGGAAAAATGAACGCTGAGGAGATGGCCAACCTTGCGGTGACGCTCTGCCATCAGATTGACAAAATGATGTGCTCCTATATAGAGCGCCTTGAAGAGCGCTTCGTGAAGGAAGGAGGCATCAAGGAGCGGATGTATGCCGCTCGCACGGGCTACCGGCAGCAGCAAGATGAGCACATGAAGGCCTTGGAAGCAGAGAACGCGAGGCTGAAAGCCGAAAATCAGGTGCTGCGGAAAAGGATTGAGGAGTTGGAAAGTGAGTTAGGGATTAGGGAATCATAGGAAGGCCTAGGAAAGCCTAGGAGGTCCTAGGATATCTTAGGAGAACCTAGGGATTCCTAGAAAATCCTAGAATTTCTGTTTTCGCCCAAACTCATTGGGCGGAACTGTGTTATCTTTGTAGCGCATGTTTGCCGGATGCTTGCGATTGCAAGCTGAGAAAACGTCAAGAAAATTCTGAATTTTGGGGCGCTGAGAATCGCGCGGAAGTCATCAGATGGGTAATGGCAGGCAAATATGCGAGTTTTGAGCGGTTATCCGTAAGTTGTTGATAATAAGACTTTTGGGTAAAGAAAACCATCTCTGCGGTTTCTTTTATGATTTTCTGAACTTTAAAAGATAGGCTTTTAGACTGTGATTGGGGCCTAATTACAGTCTGAAAGCCTTTTGTTTTGACTTTAAATCATTATCTTTTGAAGTTCAAAAGCCTATTATTTGAACTTTAAATCCCTATCATTTGCCAAATGGAAACCCTTTTTCTACTCATCGAAAGCCTAAAAGGGGATGGAAAGGCTTAAATCGTGAGCCAGATTTCGGCGGATTGTTGCAGGGAATTTGTCGGGGATTTTGATGGGAAGGAAGGCGGCAATAATGAAACACAAAGACACCAAGACACGAAGACTCACAAAGAAAAAACATAATCTCTGTACCTCAGTAACTCTGTATCTTTGTGTTGAATAATTCACAAGAATTCGTTGATTTCGTTGTTATTCTTGTAAGATTTTTGAAGATTTGTGTTTAAAAAAGGGGTGGGACTGCTGAGTTACCGTGTGCTGCCAAAAAGTTAAACTGACTTAATTATTACTCTGTCCGGAAACAATTGTGAGGGAAAAAGAAAGAAAACTTGTATCTTTGCGGAAAAGTCGGCAGGTGCTGTATGCAACCCCCGACAATTTTCAACTATTCACCTCATCCGGATTTTAAACGATTAAGGACTAAGAAAAACTATGAAAGAAAACGGTGTAATGCGCGTTGGAGTCATCGGAGCAGGATGGATTGCCGAGAAGGCTGCCATCACTCTGGCCGGACTGTCCACGTGCGAGTGCTATGCCATTGCATCGCGCTCACAGGAAAAGGCGGACGCTTTTGCCGCCAAATGGAAGATTGCCAAGGCATACGGGTCATATTCGGCGCTGATAGCCGACAAGGATGTAGACCTGGTATATGTTGCCACCCCCCATTCCCACCACTACGACGTAACGATGGAAGCGCTGCTCCACGACAAACCTTGCCTGGTAGAGAAGGCCTTCATGGCCAACCGCTGGCAGGCAGAAGAAATCATCAAGGTGGCCCGCGAGCGCAAAATATTCCTTGGCGAGGCCATCTGGACACGCTACCAGCCGGCCGTGGGCATCGTGCGCGACCTGATAAGTAGCGGACGCATCGGAGAGCCGCACCTGGTAACCGCCACGCTGGGCTACTCGATGGGCGACAAACCGCGCATCATGCGAGCCGACCTCTGCGGCGGCGCCCTGCTCGACCTCGGCGTCTATGCACTCAACTTCGTGCGGATGTTCTTCAGCGCCGATATCGTAAGCATCGAGAGCCAGTGCGTGAAGAGCAAGACGGGCATGGACATCACCAACGCCATCAGCCTGGTACTCAGCGACGGCGTGCTTTGCAACCTGCAGTCGAGCGCCTCGTGCGTGGGACATAACATCGGCATGATTGCCGGAACCGAAGGCAACCTTGTAATCGACAATATCAACAACCCGCAGACCATCACCGTGTATGGTCCCGACCGAACCTATATAGAAACCATCAACGTGCCCAAGCAGATAACTGGCTACGAATACCAGTTCCTTGCCTGCCGCAAGGCATTGGCCAACGGACTGACCGAGCCCCGCGAGATGCCGCTCGACGAAACGCTCTACGTGATGGAACTGATGGACGGCCTGCGCCGCAAATGGGGCGTCTGCTACCCAATGGACTAAAGGGCAACCCCTCCCCCACCCCTCCCGAGGGAGGGGAGTACAAGAGCCTCCCCTCGGGGAGGTTTGGAAGGGGGCATTATTATTTTAAAAATATTATGCGTAAATATATATTATTCCTTTTATACTTACTACCGTTAGCCCTCTTTTCGCAGCCCCGCGAACCACTGACCATCAGCGGCACCGTGTTCGACTCCGACCTGAAAGAACCGCTGATGCAGGCCACCGTGCAGCTGTTTACCGTGACCGACAGCACCTTCGTGGGAGGTACTGTGACCAATGAAGAAGGAACCTTCTCAGTTGAAGCCCCGACGAATGGCGTGTTCCGACTGAAGATTTCGTCGGTGGGCTACCAGCCTATCCAGCGCGAAGTGACCTTACGCCGCAACCAGGGACTGGACCTGGGCGACCTGCTGATATCGCCGGAAACGGTGATGCTGAAGGAGACGGTCGTCACGGCCCAAGTGCCGCAGGTCGTGGTGAAGAAAGACACGCTGGTATTTAATCCGGATGCCTATCGCACTCCTGAGGGTTCGCCCATCGAGGAACTGATTAAGCGAATACCCGGCGCCGAGGTTGACGAGGACGGCAACATCACCGTCAACGGCAAACAGGTGAAGAAGATACTGCTCGACGGCAAGGAGTTTATGCTGGGCGATGTGGAGACGGCACTGAAGAACCTGCCGGTGAACATCATCCAGAACCTGAAGTTCTACGACCAGCAGAGCGACCAGTCGCGCATTACGGGTATCGACGACGGCAACAAGGAGACGGTGCTCGACTTTACCATCAAGAAAGGAATGAACCACGGCTACATGACCAACCTCGACCTGGCCGGCGGAACCCACCACCGCTATGCCTCGCGCGGCATGGGCAGCAGTTTTACGGACAAGACGCGCTTCGTGGTGATGGGCAATTTCAATAATAAGGAGGAGAACGCCGGATGGTGGAACCGCCGCGGACTGAACGCCAACAAGATGCTGGGCACCAACTTCAACTTCGACGACGGCAAGAAACTGAAAGTTGACTTCTCGATCAGATGGAACCACCGCGACGGCGACAACCAGAACGAGAATGCCAGCGAAAACTTCTACAGCGAGACCAACCGCACCTTCTCGAACAGCAGTACAAAGGACCTGTCGCGCAGCAACAACTGGAGGGGAAACATGCGTGTGGAGTGGAAGCCCGACTCGCTGACCAACATCCTGATGCGTGCCAACGGCAACATGGGCACCAGCGACGGAACCTCGACCAAGTCGAGCGCCACCTTCAGCGACGATCCCTATCTCTATGCCGACGACCCGCTGGACTTAGTACACGACCCTACATCGAGAATCTATCCCTATCTGGTGAACCATAACCACGGCGCCAGCCTTACCTACGGCGAGAACAAGAACGCGTGGGCCATGCTGCAGTTCTATCGCCGGCTGAATCCGCGGGGACGTAATGTCACCCTGCGCGTGGAGGGTTCATTGGGCGACAACGATAACCGCAACGCCTCGAACAACGAGGTTTACCTGCACCGAATAAAGAATCAGGCCGGGCAGGACTCTACCTACTACACTGCCCGCTACAGCACCACGCCGAGCAACAACAAGGGATATGTGCTCAGCGCCAACTACAGCGAGCCGCTCTGGAAGGGGGCCCACCTGCAGTTCAACTACGAACTGCGCTACAGCCAGAACAAGAGCGACCGAAAGACCTACGATTTCAGCCGCCGCATTCCAAATATCTTCTCGAACATTGAACCGGAATACCGCGAGTGGGACGCCTGGCTGAATCCTGTATATGCAACGATGGACGAATACTTCGACAAGGAGCTCAGCCGATATTCTGAATATAAGAACTTCACGCACAACCTGCGGCTGACCCTGCGCCACCTGGAGCAGAAGTACGACTATAACGTGGGATTCCTGGTGCAGCCCCAGCACTCTAATTTCATTCAGGACTATCGCGGCATCTATGTAGACACCGTCCGCAACGTGGTGAACCTCACCCCCACCATCGACTTCCACTATAAGTTCAGCGACCAGCACGACATCTGGCTGCACTATCGCGGCGATACCCGTCAGCCTGAAATGACTCAGCTGCTCGACATCACCGACGACTCGAATCCACTCTACATCACACAGGGTAACCCGGGACTGAAGCCGCAGTTCACCAATTCGCTGAACGTCTACTACAAGAACTACATCCAGAAGTATAAGCGCTCCATAGTGCTCTATGGCAACTACCGGCACATACGCAACTCCATCTCGAACCTGGTGCAATACAACGAGGAGACGGGCGGAAGCCTGTCGCGGCCGGAGAACATCAACGGCAACTGGAATGCCGACGGCGGCTTCAACTTCACCACCGCCCTCGACTCGGCAGCCCATTGGAACATTGGTTCGGTCACGCGCGTACGTTATAATAATTATGTGAGCTACGTGGCACAGCGGCAGGCTGATGCCCAGAAGAACACCACGCGCACCACCAATCTGAACCAGCGCCTGAACCTGAGCTACCGCAACGACTGGCTCGAGGTGACCATCGACGGCAACGTGAACTACCAACACTCGCGCAATGAACTGCAGCCCAGTGCCGACCTCGACACCTGGCGCTTCAGCTATGGCGGACAGGTGATGCTTCGGTTGCCCAAGGGATTTGAGCTTTCGACCAATCTGCACGAGAACAGCCGCAGAGGTTACAACGATCCTTCGTCGAATACCAACGAATTGATCTGGAACGGTCAGCTGTCGAAGTCGTTCCTTAAGAGCAAGACGCTGATTGTGGCGCTGAACTTCTACGACCTGCTTGGGCAGCAGAGCAACTACGAGCGATGGGTGAATGCCAACGGGCGTAGCGACACCCGCTACAACAGCATCAACAGCTATGCCATGCTTCACGTTCGCTATCGCCTGAACATGTTCGGCGGCAAGGTGGATACCGAAGGCCGCTACGACAAGAAGTGGGGCAACCGCGACCGACGATAAACTATCCGCGCCCTCGCCTCCCCTCCCATCGTAGGGGAGGGGCAGGGGTGGGGTCAGTAGTCAGAAATAGAAATAACTAAGAACAAATAAAACAGAAAACTATGAAGGATTTTAATTACTATGCACCGACAGAAGTCGTGTTCGGTGAACAGTCAGAAGAGCAGGTGGCTCGTCTGGTAAGGAAATATGGCGGCACGAAAGTGCTGGTACACTATGGCGGTCAGAGCGCCGTACGCTCAGGACTGCTCGACAAGATTTGCGGCCTGCTCCGCGAAGACGGCATCGAACTGGTCACACTTGGCGGCGTGGTGCCCAACCCGCGGCTGTCGCTGGCACAGAAAGGAATTGAACTTTGCCGCAACGAAGGTGTTGACTTCATCCTTGCCGTGGGCGGCGGCAGTGTCATCGACTCAGCCAAGTGCATTGCCTATGGCGTATGCCTCGACGGTGATGTTTGGGACCTCTACCTGGGCAAGGCCGAACCTAAGACGATGCTGCCCGTGGCATCGGTGCTGACCATTCCCGCTGCCGGCAGCGAGATGAGCGAGGCCAGCGTCATCACCAACGAGGACGGCGACGTGAAACTGGGTTACTCTAACGACATGTCGCGCCCGAAGTTCGCCATCATGAATCCGCGCCGCACCTTCACCCTGCCGCCCTATCAGACGGCTGCCGGCGTGACCGACATGATGATGCACACCATGGAGCGCTATTTCACGAAGGACGACGATATGGACCTGACCACCGACCTGGCCGAGGCCGTGCTGCGCCGCATGAAGACCGCCGTCTTCGCCGTGCTGAAGAATCCTGAGGACTATCGCAACCGCGCCCAGATTATGTGGGGCGGCAGCGTGGCCCACTGGGGACTGACAGGCTGCGGCGTTGCCGACGATTGGGCTACCCACCAGCTGGAGCACGAACTGAGCGGAATGTTCGACGTTACCCATGGTGCCGGACTGGCTGCCATCTGGCCCAGTTGGGCACGCTATGTGATGCACGAGAACCTGAGCCGCTTCGTGCGCTTCGCCGTGAACGTGATGGATGTGCCCAACGACTATACCGACCCCGAGGGCACGGCACAGAAGGGCATCGAGGCAATGGAACGCTTCTATCATGCCATCGGCATGCCCGTAAACATCAAGGAACTCATAGGCCGCGACATCACCGACGATGAAATCAAGGAGATGACACGTAAGTGCAGCCGCGACTACACATCGACCTGCGGCGCGCTGAAAGTGCTGAAGGCAGACGACATGGAAGCAATCTATAAAATGGCAAGAGGATGAAGATATTAATGATTGGTGGAACTGGCACCATCAGCAGTGCCATCACCCGACAACTGGCAGCCGGCGGCCACGACCTGTGGCTGCTGAACCGCGGCAACCGCAAGAACGAGGTGCCCGAGAGTGTGAAACAAGTAATCGTGGACGTAAGCGATGAAGCCGAGGTGCTGCGCCTGTTAGGCGACGAGCAGTTCGATGCCGTCTGCGAATTCATCGGATTCCTGCCCTCGCAGGTGGAGCGCGACATCCGCCTCTTCAGCGGACGCACGCGGCAGTATGTCTATATCAGTTCGGCCTCGGCCTACAACAAACCCGCCGCCAGCCACGTCATCACCGAGGGCACCACGCTGGCCAATCCCCACTGGGAGTATTCGCGCAACAAGATTGCCTGCGAGGAACTGCTCTTGAAGGAATATCGCGAGAAAGGTTTCCCCGTCACCATCGTCCGTCCAAGCCACACCTATTGCGAGCGCGGCGTGCCCGTCAGCGTTCACGGACTGAAAGGCAGCTGGCAGGTGCTGAAACGCATGATGGAAGGTAAGCCCGTCATCATTCAGGGCGACGGCTCGTCGCTGTGGACGCTGACATGGAACGAAGACTTTGCCCGCGGATTCATCGGACTGCTGGGCAATCCCAAAGCCATCGGCGAGGCATTCCAGATTATGAGCGACGAACAGCTGACGTGGGACCAAATCTATCAGTGCGTGGGCAACGCGCTCGGAGTGAAGCCCCGTATCTACCACGTCGCCTCCGATTTCCTCGTGGCCACCTCGCCCAAGTCGTGGGACTTCGAAGGCAATCTTATTGGCGACAAGAGCGTCACCGTGGTATTTGACTGCACCAAACTGAAGCGCGCCGTTCCCGGTTTCATGGCCACCACCCGCTTCGACGAAGGCGTGCGCCGCTGTGTTGCCCATATCCTGGCCCACAAGGAACTGCAGACCGAGGACCCCGAATTCGATGCCTGGTGCGACCGCATTATCGAGGCGCAGGAAGCCGCAAAGGCCAGTCTGAAATAGTCAGTAATTATCACTTGAATTTCTCTTTCAGCCTGTTCAACGTGAAGTCAAAGTTGTAGTAGCCGTTGAAATTGAGGTCATCGCGCACACGGCGGCCATCGGGCGTGATGGTCTCGTAGTGGGGGATGCCGTTGAAACGGAACAGCTCCTGCATACGGGTGAAGTCGGTGTTGGAAAGACAGATGGTTTCTTCATCAGCAAGCCATTCCTTCACATAGTTATGATAGGCCTCGCTACCCTCGGCTGTTCGTTCGCCGGCGATAAAGATGAGTTTGATATCTTCGCGCTTGGCAACCTCTGCCCGCAGGTTCTTACTGTTCTGGATGGCTGAGCGGCAGGGACCGCAGCCCATTCCCCAGAAGTCGATCATCAGGAAGCGGCCAGGATATTTGGCAGAGAGCTTTCGGATAAGGTCGGCTGAGGGATTATCGGCCGGCAATGGCGTGGAGAGTTCCGTCTGTGCCATCTTCGCAGCATAGAAAGCCTCCGCCTTTTGGTGGAGATAGGCATCAGAGAATCTGCTGAGATAGAGGGGCATCATCTTGCCGGGTGACTGAAAGCTGGCCTCAGCTTCCTTGCGCTCATCGGCAGTCATCGTTGTGTCGGCAAGGACGCGCTGGAGTTCATCCTCATCACTGCGCCAGTTGTCGAAACTGCCCGCCATGTCTTTATAGGCGCAGAGTTGCGCCATAAAGCCATAATGGTCTGTTCCCATCAGGTTTCGCAAGGCCAGAACATTATTGGAAATAATCTTCTCTGCATTTCCCAGACTATTCACATATGCACCATTCTCATCCAGCAACCCTTCGTACTTTTGCCTGTTGACAGGACAGGCATACTGGATGCGGTTGAGGGTGATGGGATAACTGTCGCAGGTCAGCAGCAAAGGATTGTCGAAATCCACACGGTGCAGCGCCCTGTAACTCTCCGTCTTGTATATCTCGTTCCATTCCAGACTGTCCAGGATGACCATTTGGTAGCGGCCGTCTCGTTGCTCATATTTCCTCACTGCATCCTCGTGATACGTCGCATAGTCCATCACGGCGTATACGAAATGCACTTGCAGGTCGGCCAGCGCCAGTTGCATTTCCATGGGAGTAAAATGCTGGCGGAGACTTTCTTGTTGCAAACTGTACAACATATTGTTCCACGTACGCTCCATCATCTCATTGGCTTCGCTGAATTTCCCCCTAAACATGTGCAGGGGGTAAGCCAGATCGCTCATCTTCAGACTCGACTTCAGCCAGCGCTCCACGTCCTTACTGCTGCCATCGCTGTAGAAACAATCGTACTGGCCGCGTTCATTGGGGCGCACGATAACGTCGATGGTCTCACCTGGACGGGCGAAGAAAGGTATCTCGTCGAAGCCTATCTTTGTTTGTTCGGCAAAGAACATCTCACGGATAGGATAGCTGGCCTGGAACTTCTTTTCGAACGAGCCGTCGGCAGCAATGTCGAACACCAGCGTATTTGCATCTTTCTCAAACACGTCCTCATAAAGGCACTCCATGGAGGAGAAGCCGAACTTCTCGGCATCGTAGCCCTCGAAGCGTCCGCGGATGGTGATGGTGTCGGTCTTGAACCAGTCTTTAGGCACGGCGTATGGATTGGCATCCGATAGCGCTTTCAGTGTCGGAGCCTTTAGTTTGGTTTTCTTGTCGTGGATGCCCAGCAGCATAAACGCTCCCTTCACATCGCCCTCAATAAAGTCGAACACCTGTACCCGCTTGGGCATTGGCTCGAAGTGCATCGTGAAGTCGGCCACTCCGCTCTCTGGCGACTGCACCCATGTATCGAGCGCCAGTCCTTCAGCCGAGCGCAAGGGGTAGCGATGACCGTCCTCGTCCATCAGATAGCTCTCCTTGACGAAACGATAATACTGTCCCTTGGGATACTCCATCGAGAAATGCACGGTGGTTGCCGTGTCCCTGAAAACCACTTCGCAGGCTTTCAACCCGTCGCCCCTGACATTCACACAGGCCATCCATTCCGGAGCCTTAATGGTCTTGTAAGTTTTTGCTTGTACTGAAGCCTCACCCCTAACCCCTCTCCAAGGGGCGAGGGGAACTGCAAGGATGAAAAGAATGGTAATGATGGTTTGCTTCATATCTTTTGCTATTTATTCGTTCAGTGCTTTCTCTAATGCCTCTCTGATTATTTCAAGGTTGAAGCCCGAGATGGTGAAAGTCCGTTTGCCATCGGGGGTATAGATGGCATAGGTGGGGTATCCTGTACCCTCCAACTGTTTGAATATGGCACCCAACTGCTCTTCGGTCAAGAAGTAATGTTCGCCTGAAATATCGGTGGTGTATTCCTTCCACTCATCGTATTTCGAAGTGGGCGAGGTGAGATAGACATACACGATGTCTTTGCCGCGCAATTCCTCTTTCACGGGTTTCATCTTCTCATGCCCAAATTTACATGGACCGCACCAAGTAGCCCAGATGTCAATGAGGATGGTCTTGCCTTTGTATCTATCGAGGATAGTTTGCAGCGTGTTTTCTAGAGCCACGTCCGTCATGTCGAGGTAGTGGATGTTGTCGGCAAGCCCATGTTTATTTGCTGTAATGGTCGCTTGATATTCTGCCACATATTTGTCGTAAAGGTCGGAAAGGTTTTTGTCCTCAATGAGCGGTTTCTCCAATTGTTTGGAGTCAAGTACCTGTGGCAAATAGTAACAATAGCGGGCAAGGTCGGCATTGAAACCTCGTGCATCAGTCATTGCATAGTATTTGCTGGCTCTTGGGAATTCATTGCTGAAAACAATATTCCTCTTGTATAGATTCTCTGAGTAATTCTGAAGCACATAGTCTGTAAACTCCTTTGTTTTGGACAGGGAATCTTGTTCGCCATCAAACATAAAAATCGGAGAGTATGCGAATTGTATCAAATAATCTTTGATTGCCTTGCAATAGTTTGAGCTCTTTATCCATTTGCCGTAGTTCTCCCGTTCTTCATCACAATATCTCATCAACGTCTGCACATCGTGAATGTCTTCCATTTTAACAGTAGGTTTCTGAGGACCGTTTTCTGTTCTCTCGTCAAGAGCAGACTGATGCCAATCTTTGCCAAACCTGGCATAATAGCCTTTGGCACCAACCATCTTGCTATTGGCCCTGCTGTCATCGTGCAGCATATCAACAAGGACGGTAACTTCCTTACCTGGTGAAAGATAAACACACCCCATTGAACTCCATGGAATGTTAAAGATATTGATCCACACAATTTGAGGCAGGCAGATGGGGAGGCTAAGACTGGCTTCACCATCATCATTCAATTTCACTTCGACATCCATAGGCTTTGCAGGATTCTTCAAATCTACATATTGCACTTGAATCTCAGTGTTCATTCCCTTACGATAGTTCAACGACTTGAAATGAATGGTGGCTGGCGTAGCGTCGAACCTCAGTTCCGCCAATCCTTCCCCATCATCATCGGCCATATATTCAGTTGGCACTGAAGCGGGAGGCATCGTGTAGTCCTTGTCGTGGATGCCAAACACCTTGTAGTCTCCTTCCGCCAAACCTTCCAAGAAGTCAAATTCCTTCGTATCCAAAGGCAAGGGGTTGAAATAGAGGACGAAATCTTTCCTTCCGCTATCGTCCAGAATAATGAAATCCCCTCCCAATGGTATGCCGTCACTTCCATTGATGCGATACTGCTTACCATTTGTTTGCAGATAACTCTCTTCGCTGATTCGGAAGCCATAACCCGGTAAAAGAGCCATCCTGACATACATGGCAGTCTTTTCCTTCGTCATTTCCACCTTCTGGATTTGAAAATACGGAATAGCAGAATAAGCAACAGATGGGTTTTCCCATACGATTGTTTTTTTTGCCTGCCCTGCCATTGCAACGAGGGCAAGCAGGATGGTGATGATTGTTTTCTTCATATTCATTTCGTTTTATTTGTTATCAGGCATAAGCACGGGACGCATCACTGCGTCCCATGCCATGTCCCGGGAAATTTGTGAATCAAAATCTGTCGTAATTATTTATCTCTTCGGTTCCATTCCCTTAATATAAACCTTCTTGCCATTGACAAAGCTTTTCAGCACACCCCATTCTCGGGGAAACCACATGGCACCACTAGTCTCGCAGACAACGAAATAATAGCCGCGTACGTCGGAGCAGACAATGAAAAAGTGGCTGTAGGGGTCTTTCTCGCTGGCCCAAGTCCTCAGCAACTCATGATATTGATATTCCTGAGGTGGGGTAATTGAATGGAATTTGGGGTTGAACCGATAGACATACATCTGTTCGGGATGCTGATAGATATAGGTCCGGGTGGCAAAGTCAACCTTCTTCAGTATGGAGTCGGCCAATGCCTTTTGGTCGCGGGGAATAAAATACATCGTACCATTCGTCTCGCCTTCCACATTGTGTCTGCCATCGCCAAGATAGATGGTCGTTCCGAAGATATAATCTATCGTGGGATCACATTTGGTAAAGTCTTGTACCCAACGGAACTTGCGCTGGATGACACCCTGCTGGTCCAACAGGGGTACGATAGTCTGCATGTATTGCGCCCACTCAAAAGGTATTGATTTTTTTTCGGCATCCCGATTCGGTACAGATTCTGTCCTCGAGTATTTCAGAAGTCCCTCCCCCTGAAAGTGCCGTCCGCAATGTTTCAGTTTGGAGTCGTAAGAGAACGAGACGGTCTCGGTGCCGGGCACTTCATCGTAGGAATAGTCGCCTTGTTTGCTGTCGCAATGCCTGGTCTGATTCTTTCCGCTGTGCAGGCAAATGGAGTATCGGATGGTGTCTATACCCTGATTATGAGACTCAAAATGGTAACACTCCTCGGCCATCGGCATGATGGAGTCAAGATGGTGACGGACGATATTTAGAATACGCTCTTTTGTTTCTTTGTCAGTCTTGTTGAATGTTTTCTCGTTCCAAATGGAATCCATATAGAACTCCCCATCTTCACCACAAATACTTGAGCAGTATTCGTTGAAGCTGATGGTGAATTTACTGACAGTCGTGGTCTGTCCTTTGCCATAGTTCCCTCTTGTTGTATTGATGCCTTTCTGAATGAGGGGTTTCAACTCGTTAAACATCTTGTCGAGTTTGGTTTGTTCCTGGGCCGATGCATTTAACATACATGTCAATAGCATCATGGTGGTGATTATTATTTGTTTCATATTCCTTGCTGGTTTTAGAATTCTATTATTTGGTAATTATCTGTCTCTTGCTGGCTGAGTGCTGCTACATGGAGCATCACTTGCTCGCCTCGCTGACGAGCAGATTCCGTCTGTGCTTTGAATTCGGACTGAATCTGTTCGGCAGGGTCATCTATAACCATCATTGTGGCTTGTGCCATGTCGGTCTGCGGAACGGAAGGTGCTACTCTTGGACGACTGGTACTCACCGTCGTCGTCGCTTTCCTCATTCGCTTGACTGGCGTTGACTGCGCCACGACCGGGGCCTCCTGTATCTGGTGTACCTCTTCGGCTTTCTTCGTGCTGTTTTGTTGCTCCGTATGCTGTGCCACCATTGGCTGTGCCTCAGGCTTTACATCATTACCTTTATAATGGAGCGCCAACAACAGCAGAATGCTTGCGGCAACACCAGTAATGAGCCACCTGATAGGAATAATCTTAGGTTTTTCGTTGACGACTTTGGGTAGTATCTTTACCTTTTCATTGTCGTCATCGAATGCTTGATTGGATCCATCGTCTGCTTCGATGTCCACCTCTCCGTTGTCGAAGAGTGCAAACATTTCCTTGTATTCCTGCCATTCGTCGCCCACGTCATGGGTGCGAAAATACTGTGCCAGTATCTGCTCCTCTTCCAAACTGGTTTCGCCAGTCATGAACTTGCCGAGGATGCGAGTGATTTCCTGTTTGTCGTACTGTCTTTTCATTATCTGTTCCTCCTTTTTAATTTGTTCATTAATTCGTTTCGTGCACGTGCGAGTAGCGTTGAGACCGATGTTTGCTTGATGCCCAAGATGTCTGCGATTTCGCTTAGTTCGCGGTGCTCCAACTGTCGCATTGTCAGTACGATTCGCGACGTGGTTGGTAGGCCGTCAATCTGCTTGCCCATCCATTGCTCCAACTCTGCGTATTCCAGACGGTCATACATTGTATCTTCATCCACAATCGGAGTTGTCTTACCCATGTCCTCATGGATGTGCATTGTGCGCCAACGGTCGATGCATACGTGCTTCGTTGTAATCGAGACCAAGGCATTCATACATACTGCATCAGAAATCTTCTCATGCAGACACCAAAGCTTGATCATCACATCCTGTGCGATGTCCTCAGCATCGTCCTGGGTATATCCGCATCGTTGTGCTACAGAGACGGCCTTTGTACGCATTTCGTTTGCAATATGTATGAACTCTTCTTGTGTCATTACACTTATATAACGAAAAAACGACTCGCAATTAAACAAGAAATCCAAACTTTTTTCAAAAAAAGTAATCCTCGGTCATTATCCGCCACGATTCCACAGTGCAAATAAATACAGTCATTTCTACCTATTTATATAGTAGGCAGAAAGCGGAAATGTTACAATTCATTGTTCATCAGTTTTGTTTGGCAAAGATACGGAAAACGGCACGAAAAAGCCCTCGGCAAAGCCCGGAAATCGGGTGCCGAGGGTGAAAGTCTTAAACTACTTAAAGAAAGTGGCGCTATTTTTTCTTTTCATATTCATTTCGTTTTTATTTTATCTTCTTAAATCGTGCAAATTCTTTGTTGAGCCAATCGGTAAGCCGATTACTTCGTTGCTATCCACCCTGTACCAAATCATTTTATAATCTGTTCTTTTCTGCATTACCAGCACCTGTGCCCTTATACTTCGACGGGGTCACGTTGAAGCGGTAACGCAGGGAGAGGGTGACACAACGGGAATCGTTGTCCCCCATCTTGCGGAACATCATGCGGTTGCTATAGAGCGTAATGCGGTTGATACCGCCGTTGAAGAGGTCGTTACCTGAGAGTTTTATGTTTAGCCGACGTTTAAAGAAGTCTTTGCTAACACTGAGCGAAAGCATGGGATTGGTGCAGTTTATCCAAACGTTCTGCTGATAGCCGTGCGTGTGCATATTGAAGTCGGCCTGTACCAGCCAGTCATGGGGCAGTGTGAGGATATTGCCTAATTGCAGGGCTAACATGGGTTGGTTGTAACTTTTCATTTCACCTATGAACTCTGACTTGAACCAAGGTTTCATCAGTGAGATGTTGTATTGTGGTGTCCATGTGGCACTCCCGTTCAGCTTAACGCTTTTCTGTGCTCCAAGCGTAATGGTGAGCCAGTCGGCATGGTCGTAGTTCTTGTAGGTCACGAGGTTTACCTTGCTATCGTTCTCCAGACTTTCTGCAGAGTATAGGATTGGATCTACGCAATGGGAGAAATTCACATTGAGATAGAGCCATTTCCACATAGCCATTGTATTTATGTTGTGGTACTTAACGGGTTTCAGATAGGGATTGCCCGTCTGCAAATTCAGGCGGTTCTCATAGACTACATCACTGCTCAACTGCCAGTAGGAGGGGCGCGTAGTACGC
>JAEEGH010005881.1_pt1 | contig 30475 bp, 18 predicted proteins | sample 9134181 | NCBI WGS metagenome assembly JAEEGH01 (sample SAMN16246544, study PRJNA631951) | gut metagenome | biome: gut microbiome; feature: rumen; material: DP-attached | host: Bos | place: Iran: Karaj | collected 2018-10
CGCTCTTTCGAACGGGGTTCTAAGCTGCTTCACTTGGACTCGAACCAAGGACAACGCGATTAACAGTCGCGGGCTCTACCAACTGAGCTATGAAGCATCGTCTGTTAGACGACCCCAAATATAGATATTCCTGTTCCTTTGTCAAGGGATTTTTAGCAAAAAATTTGCGTTTTTTCGCTTAAATTCGTCAGAATGACGATCGGCTACGCATCAAAGCAATCTCTTTCGCGTACCCGGGCAGTTCGTTCGGCGTTTCCAGATAGAACGGCAAAGTCTTCAACGAAGGGTGGTTTACCACGCGTACAAGCGCTTCCAAACCGATAAAACCGGCCCCGATGACCTCGTGGCGGTCCTTGTGGCTCGCCAGCGGATTCTTGCTGTCATTCAGGTGGATGGCACGGAGCCTAGAAAGCCCGATAACCTTGTCGAACTGTTCCAGCACCCAGTCCAAGCGGTTCACGATGTCGTAGCCGCCGTCATGGACGTGGCAGGTATCGAGGCATACCCCGACCTTGTCCGAAAGTTCCACGCGGTCTATAATCGCCCGCAGTTCCTCGAAGTTGCGCCCGACCTCGCTCCCCTTCCCCGCCATGGTTTCCAGGAGCACAAGAGTCTTCAAGTCCGGTCGCAAAATCGCGTTCAGGTGGTCCGCAATCAGTTCGATGCCGCGCTCCACGCCCTGCTTTACATGGCTTCCCGGATGAAAGTTGTACATCGCCCCCGGAAAATGGTCCATGCGCCACAAGTCGTCCTTCATCACATCGCGGGCATAGTCGCGCAGCCCCGGATCGGCCGCGCACGGGTTGAGCGTATAGGGAGCATGCGCCAGCGCCGGGCCGAACCCGTTCGCCTTCATCAGCTCCACCAGCGCTGCAGCATCGGCCTTGTCAAAAGGCTTCGCGGCACCGCCGCGCGGGTTGCGGGTAAAGAACTGGAATACGTTCGCGCCAATGGAAAGGGCATCCTTGCCCATCGCAAGGAAGCCCGAAGCGCTCGAAAGGTGACAACCGATAAGCATGGCTAGAAGGAGTAGCTGACGGAGACCATGCCGAACAAATCCTTGTACTGGTCGGCCTTGTAGTCCGGACGGTACGCGCAGAAGGCGCCAATGGTCCATTCGGAGGTCAGGTTGCCCGTATGCATAAAGCGGAGCGTCCCGCTACCCGAAACATCCATCTCGCTTTCCTCGATGCGGGAGCCGTCTTCGTCATCCCTGGCCTGGAATTCCTGGCGGAACGAGCCCGAAAGCAGCAAATCCAGGAAGTTCTTGGAAAGCGGAATCGTCATGTTGTCCGCCACGGTCCATTCGAAATCCGTCATGTCGTCGCGGTTGTAAATCTTGTAACGCGGAGTCACCGAGAACATGTTGTGGAACCCGTCCACCACCGTCGTCAACGATACCGGGTAACGCTGTTCAAAATAGTCGCCGCCATGGAAGTAGTAGCCCATCAGGCCATACGTCTTGTCTTCAAAGTCGAATCCTTCCAGCAAGTCATCCTGTTCGAACTTCGACATGTCCCTACGCAACGTCCAGACGCCGCCCACCTTGAGCGTATTCTTGGGCAGGTTGAACTTGAAGCCGAGCTTGAAGATATGCCTGATAATCTTCTCGTCGAACTGGGTCGCCAGATATTCCTTGTCCCTAAGGGAGTAGTATTCGGCCCAACGCACGGAGTCAATCTTGAGCGTATCGTCACCGCGAACCACGTCCACGGTCGCACGGCCGCGCGGGTCGAACCACGAATCATCAAACACGCCGGACCCCGAAGAATAATCCCCGTACAGGCGCTGGTTCGTGCTGCGGGTGCGGTAATCCATGTTGTACCCGAGAGACAGTTCCCAGAACTTGCTTATCTTGAAGTCGTTGTTGAAGTTCATGTCATGTTCGTAGAGCGTGCGGTCCTCGTCCTGCTCGTGGCGTTCAAGCCAGTCCTTGTCGGCACCCGGGATGAGTCCGAGTTTTTCGCCCTCGGCAAGACCGAGCACGTTGTAGGCCGCACCGTGAGCCGCATTCTCCACGTTGATCTTGTAATTGAAATTCAGTTTCCAGAAATCAAGAATCATGCGGTCCAAGTTTCCGTACACTTCTCTCGAGTTCTGCAACAGGTCCGGAGAGCCCGCGCTGTAGTAGTCGGCACCCACGAACCTCACATAGCCCGAGATGTCCGTCTTGGCGCCCTTCCAGTGCAGCGAGCCCGTAAATGCGAGATTCTGTCCGTCCCAGTTCTTGAGATTCGCCTGGGATTCTTCATCCGCATTGTAACGATTCTTCAGCGACTTCGCCTGCGCAAGCAGGGACTTCAACTTTTTCTGCAACTCGGAGCGGCTCTTCATGGTGTTGTCGCCAAAGAAGGCCTCGAGTTCCTCGTACGTCAAGAAGTCCACCAGCGCTGGGTTGTTCATGAGCTTGCGAATCTTGGAGAGGTTCGAAGCGTCGACACCGGCACTCACAAACACCTCGTTGATGGCGCGCTGGAGCGTCGCATTCGCCGTATCGGCAGCACCAGCAGCCACCTGGCCGTTCAGCTCGATATCGCCCGGGAACAAAATCCAGTTTCCGTCGGCAAAGAACGTCTTCGAAGAGATGATGGGCGAAGACGTGTTCACGTCGGGGCGCGAGCCGTCACGCAACAGCGGGTCGTCCAGAAAGTCCTTGCTACCGATAAAGCCGAGAGTCCCGTTAAAACGGCGGTGCATGTTCCAGCGGACCTTGCCGCCCACCGAAAGCTTCTGCGGTTCAACCTCGCCGTCCTCGATGTAATCCTTGTATATGTCCTCGTTGCGGTCGCCAATCAGCTTGGGCTTCTGGACTTCACCGCCGTAAGCGGACACGACAAAGAGCGGATTGCCATGAGCGTTCTTGAACAGGTTCAAATCGTACGAACCGCCGAACACGTTCAGGCCGGCCATGTAGATGTTGCCGCCGACAAGGTAAACGTCACCGAGCGCGAGCCGCTGCATCCTGTCGGAATAAGACACCAGGAAGTTCTCCACGTCAAAGTGGTTCCACGTATCCGAGGCAACGCTTGTAGAAACCTCGAGGTTCCTGCCGTCCGTCGATTCCATGAGCAAATAAGCGTTGAGGCCGCCAAAAGGTCCGGGAACCTGGAAGTAATTGATGTAGTCATCCATCGGGGCCACCGTATCCGTGCCCACTATGTAATCCTTTCCCGTATGGTTCGTACGCGTCCACACCTGGTGGTAACCGCCATACGCTTCCACCTTGCCGCTACGGCTCCAGCGCATTTCACCGTCGTTGCGGTCTTTCTTGGCGGGTGCCGCACGGAAAATCTCGGCAAAGGGATTGCGGGGTTCTTCGGGCAAGGAATTCGCTACCTGCCCCACGCCCTGTTCCATATTCTTCTGGTTCTTCTGCGCAATCTTCTTCAAGTCGTCGGCAGGCACGTCGTTCGCCAAGAGGCCAATGCGGTTCTGCTCTATCTGCGTACGCAGCTGGCGGACGGAATTGCGTTCCATGTCCACCACGCCATACTCGTTATGCGCAATCTTGGAAGTCTGCAGGTTCACCTGCGATTTCTGCCCGGCCAAGACGCCGATATGGTTGTTGAAAATCTCGCTGGAATTGATCGACAGTTCAGCGTCGTTCGACGCCCACACGGACACACCCTTGTTGAACTTGAACTTGCTCCACTGCACGTCTACAGCCGACGAGCGAGCGTACAGACCAATCTGTACCGAATTCTCGATGTTCGCGTTTTTGAGTTCCAGCACGCCGTTCTCGATAGCGATTGCAATCTCGGCACCGCGGATGTCAACATTCTGCAGTTCGGCACTATGCTGGCCCGTAATGGAAATGCCGTTCCACGAGCCGTACCCCGGAGCCGGTTGCAGCACCACAGGCTTTTGCGAAGTGCCGTCTACGGCAAACGAACCGCCCTGCACGTCGAGCCCTGCACCCGATACGAATTCAATGACAACGCCCGATTCCACGAGCAAAGCCTTGCCCTCGGGTACAACAAGAGTCTCCGTCACAAGATACGGAGAACCCTCGGCTTTCAAGAAGCCCGAATACTCACCCTTTATTTCCGTCCTGGCGACGACCGCCGTTGCCAAAAGCAAGGTCAGTCCGGCCAGCCTCATTCCCCAATTCATTACTGGACCTCAAATATCTTTTTAGCCTTTGCTACGAAACCGCTCCTGTGGATGACTTCGATGTCGAATTTATTCTGTCCGCCGCGGGTAAGTTCAAGCGGTACCTGGTAATCCAGGGACTGGATCTGCCCGAGCGTTTCCTGTAATATAATTTTCCCGTTGCGCTTGATTGTTACCTTGTACAAGAACAAGGGGTCATTTTCGGGGCTCTTGATCTTGAATTGCAGCGTACGCACAATCTTGTCAACAACACCGGGCGGCGGTACGGGCACAGGCAAGACTTCCTTTTCCTTGCCGTACACGTCGATATTGAAGCGCTTTACGGGGAAACAGCCCAGCTTCTTCTCGAACGAGCCCTCGTTGCCGGCCTGGTCCTTAACCGAAATGCCGTAGGAATGCACGCCACTGTTCAGCTTGAACTGTTTGAGGACATTCTTGGTAATGGCTTCTTCGGTAACAGAAGAGCCATCTACGAGCAGCGCGAGGATACCCGCATCGTCCTGCATGTTCTCCACGGAGGCCTGCATCTTGCAAGCGATGGAGTCGTACGAGAGGAACTTCACCTGCGGGGCCTGCTGGTTCACCGAGGCACAGGTTTTGTTCACGTTCAGTTCGACCGACTTGGAATCCGAGACTTCCACCGACTTGAAAGACACCGTGGCCGACGTCTCGTTCCACAGGCGGTTCGCGTCGCTCACGGGAATCTTCACGGAGAAGGAATGGCTCTTGCCGTCGGGCATGCGGACCAGGTTCTCCGACGTATAGGAATCGCCTAGGCTCACCACAAGGCTTGCCTTCGGGTCCGTAGTCGTATAGGTTCCCTCTATCGTGAGGCCCTCATTGCACACGGCCACCGGCGATGCCGTCTTGAGAGTAATGTTATTCTGGGCGACAACCTTCTGGAATTCGGCATCGGCATTCTTCACCGCCTGCACCATCTTGTTCACGTCACCCTTGGTGTCCTTCATAATTTTCACAATCTTGCGAGCAAATCCGGCCTTACCCGAAGACGCGAGCTTCAACGTCACCAGGGAATCCGTACCGAACATCGTCTCGCCGGCAACAACCGGCATCACAGGGCCGTTATCCTTCTGCTGGATGTCGAACTTACCCGTTGCAAGGCTCGCGTAGAACGCGCCGTCTTCGCCACCGACAAAGCCGCTCGTACCGCGGATGGAAGCCGTGGCCGTACCGGTCTTGAACTGGAACGTAGATTCCTTGATAAGCTTCTTCACATCAAAGTCCACGAAGCCCTTCAAGATATTCAGGCGGGTGCGGAAGGCGCCCTTGCCGTCGCTCTCGAAGAGGTTGGACATTTCCACTTCGGCGAACTCGCCGATGCTTATGGAAGAACCGTCCGTAAACTGGATGCCGAGAATCGCCTCCTTCCCGGTGCGGATAAAATCGGACTGGTAAATCTTCGAGCCGACCTTGAGGGAATCCCATTGTTCCTTGTTGACCTTGAGGCGTGCAGCACTACCCACCTTCTGGCGGACCTTGCCGACATCGGAAGCGGCCAGGACGAGTCCCGGGAAAATCAGGAGCAACGGTAGCATTCGGGCGATAAACTTCATTTTGGCCATGATTCCTCACTATTCGTATCCGTTACTTAAAAATATTCCTTTTTTCGACAAAAGGGAAGGCCCTTTATTGCAAGCGTGATAAAGAACAAATGCAAAAGCCCCCGAAACTTGCATTTCGGGGGCTTTCAGTCAAATTTTATGCCTTTTTACTTGTAGTCCGGACGCTTGTAACCAAACGACTTTGTCAAATCGTCCGTGTTCTTGATCACTGCGCCCATCGTCTGGTTGTTCGAGGGGTCGTTGACCGGCGGCAGCGTACAATTCAGTTCGCTCACGAGCTTGATTTCGGTCCTGTAGATGTAGGCGCCGGTAGCGTACAGCTTGCCGCTTTCGGTGCGCACGTAGCCGTCCTTGTCCGGTTTCTGTTCAAAGTACATCTTCAAGAGGCCGGCATCGTTCACATAATCCGGATCGTTCAAGTCCTGCGTAAAGGTGTAGTAGTCCACGAAGGTTCCAAGCGTCGTGAAGATCCATACCTTGACCTTCAACTTGGAGTTGTACAAGTTCACGCTGCTGAAGTCGCTCTTGCTGTAGTTAGAGGCGAATTCGGCAGTGCAGTACTTCTGCACGTATTCCGACACGGAGGTCTTCTCGCTGTTCTCGGCATCGATACCGTCCAGCGAAACAAGGCCGTCCTTACCCACAAGGTCGTCGAGAGTTGCAAGTCCAGAGACCGCGCCGCCATTGGAGCTAGAGCCGTCACCAGGCTTGTACACCGGGAGCTTCACGTCGATACTGAGCGTCGGGCCGAGGTGGCCCTTCTTGCCAGAGTACGGCGTATCGCCACTACCCTTCGTGGTCTTGAAATCGCCACCAATCAAGGTTTCCTTCTCGTCGCCCGTAGTCGGGTTGGCGATAGACACAGCGAACGTCTGGCCTTCCTTAGGCTTGTTGTCGTCGTTATAGTATTCTTCAACCTTGTCGGCCGTGAGAATCGTCACCGGATCCTCGACAGCGATGTCCAGGTCCTTAGCGTTCTTCATGATGACATACACCGTATCGGAGGCCATGTTGCCGGCCTTGTCGATAAAGAAGCGCACGATCGTGTTGGCGCCCTTGTCGAGGCCCTGGATGTTAAGCGTATCCTGCAGCACGAAGTCGGCGCTGTCGCCCGTAACACTCACGTACCATTCCACGGTGGCCATGTTGGAGGTGAGCACCTGGTCGTTAACAGGGCTCTTGATCTTCACCAGAGGCGGCTTGGTATCGAGAATGATGGTCACGAATTCCGTAGCGGAGTTGCCGAACTTGTTCACGTAGGTGTAGCTGACCTTGTAACCGAGGTCGCCCGAGGAATCCTTCACCAGCTTGCCCTTCTCGTCTACGCAGTAGGACACGTTCACAGAATTCTTCTTGGCATCCACGTAATCGTAGCTAATCGTGTAGCTTGCGCCGTTCTTGGATTCAACAAGGCGGCCCGTAGCGGCGTTAGCCTGGAACGAAATCGTTACCGGGGTACCGTCGATGGTCTTCGTGTAAGAGACGGTCATCTCTTCTTCACCGCTTTCGCCCTTGAGGATATTGCCCTTCAGGTCGGTGTAGTAGGTCACCACCACCGCATTGCCGTCCACGGTGTCCTTGTAGCTAACAGCAATCTTCTCGCCGTTGACCGGCGTACGGACTGTACCCTTGGCAGATTCGTTGAGCGGGAGCACCTCGTCGGCGATGCTGCCCATAATCTTGTAGTACTTTTCCGGAATGCTCACGTGGTCAAGATCAATCTTGATCGAGAACGATTCGTCGGTGTTCGACGCGGTATCGATTACCGACACCTTCACTTCGGTCTTGGTAGACTTCACGAAGAAGGTGGATTCATCCCTTTCGGTCTGTTCGACAATCGTATAGATGTTGCCCTTGATAGCCGGGTCGGTGGCCTTGGTCACCTTGACCACAGGAGCAGCGTCGCTGTAGAACACAATCAGCCTAGCCACACCGGGGTGATCCGTAGACGGGTCCTTGTATTCCCTGGTAATGACAGTCTTGCCAGGAACCAGCGTCGTGTCGGAGCAGAATTCCTTCAGCTTGCCGCGGTTCTCGACGCCCTGGGCCCAGCAGAAGTCCAGGTCGGGCTTGTTCACGTAAATCGTATCCGGTTCGTTCCACAGGGAATCCGGGTTCTCCGCCTTGGTAATCTTGACAACGGAGTGTTCGACAACGTTCTTGACCTTGATGGTCACCTTGGCCGTGTCGGAGAACTCGCCGTCGGTAACGCGAACCGTAATGTAGTAGAGGGAATCCGTTTCGTAGTCGAGGCTGTCCTTCAGCTTGATACGGCCATCCTCGAGCACGTCGAACGTGTCATCTTCGCCCACAAGGTAGTACTTGAGCGTATTGTGCTTCGGATCCTTGTCCGGGTCGGTAGCCACAACGGGGCCGCGGATAGTGCCAATGCTGTCATCCTCGACGAACACGACTGTAGTATCGTTGAGAACAGGCGGCTCGTTCACGTCGATAACCTTGACCGTAATGGTATTCGTGTCGGCCACGCCATGGGAGTCAACCACCTTGACCGTAATCTTGAGAATCGGAGTCTTTTCGTAGTCGATCTTGGCTCCGTCCTTCACGGTAATCACGCCGTCTTCGCTCACGTCGAAATCAGACGTACCAATCTGCGTGAACGTGATGGTTTCGTTCGGGTTCTCGGGGTCAACGGCCTTGATCGTATCCACGACAGTACCGCCCTTCGAATTTTCTTCCACCTGCACGGTATCCGTGATAATCTCAGGAGGTTCGTTCACGTCGCGCAAGGCAATCGTGATGGTAGCCGTATCATAGAGCACGGCGGCGCCGTCAATCAGCTTGCCGTTGTCATCAAACACGGCCTTGCCGCTCTTGTCGAGGTAGTTTGCCACTCTCACGACAACGTTGAACAGCGTATCGCCCGTAGCAGCGTACTCTTCGTAGTTCATCATCGTCTTCGTCATGATGGTGCCGTCAACCGGGTTCACCATGAAGAGAGCCGTGTCGCCGCTCAGAGCGGTATAGATGTTCACCCTGAAGTTGTCGTTCAAGCTGTCCGGATCGGTCGAGACAAGCTTACCGGGTTCCGGATCAACCGGAGTACCAACGGGCTTGTTCTCTTCCACATAGAACTTCTGCTGTTCAACTGCAGGAGCTTCGTTCACGTCGATGACGCGGATAATGACGTTCCTTTCATCGGTCTGGATCAGGGTACCGTCGGCAGTCTTGCCGCTGCCGGCATCGACACCGTCAGAAACCTTCACCTTGATTTCGTAGCTCTGCACCGCTTCGTAGTCAAGCACCATCTCGTCCTTGACTCTCACCACGCCCGTAGCAGGATCCATAGTGAACAGGCCGCTCGTATCCGTCACGATTTCGTAGATGAGCGTCTTGGTCGTATCGGTGCAGGTAGCCTTGATGGCACCCACAATCACGTTGGCCGGGTTGTTCTCTTCAACAGCGCCCTGCTTGTTGCGGTCGAGGTTGATGAGGTTGGGCAGCGTATCGGGCGGAGTATCGTCCGAAGACGTATCTGGAGGCGGAATCACGATAATCTTGGGAATAGAATCAAGAATCGGCGGGTCATCCTTGTCGATAATCTTGATAGTGATGGTCGTCGTATCGAAAAGCGTCGGATCGTTGCGGTCTTCGGCACGCAGCTTAAGCGTGTAGATAGAATCCTTTTCGTAGTCGAGGGAGTCACCGTGAATCACCCTGATAATACCCGATTCTTCAACCTTGAAAATATGGGTGTCGCCACCGACGGCCTTCACGATGTTGTCCCTGAACTTTTCTGTTTCGGTTTCCTGGTGCAGGGAGTCCGTATCGCCCACCTTCACCTTGCCCACGACTTCATTGTCGGCAAAGTCTTCGTCGGCGCTGTAAACCTTGGGGTCGTCCGGATTTCCGGCATTGCCGATAATAATCGGCTTTTCGTTCACGTCGCGGACGCTCACGACGAATTTTCCGGGGGTACTATTTTTATCGTCAGATGCAATAACGTAAAGTCTAAAGTACTGATCTTCTTCGTAATTGACAGAGACGCCATCCTTCAGTTTGACTTCGCCTGTATGTGTGTCAAGTTCAAAGAGATCCACATTCAGGCCATCATTCGCGCCATCAAATTGATACTGGCCAACCAAGAAATAAGTTACGTCGTCCGGAGTTTCGTCGTCCGTCGCCTTGATAACGCCGGCCTTGGCTCCCGCGTCGTTCTCGGGGACTTTCAAAAGATCATCGCAATCAATTGGATTGCCATCTTCGTCTTCACAGACAAACACGGGAGGATTATTGCGTCTGTCTTTATCACCGAGCCTAATATTCACCGAGATATTTCCATCAAAATACGTATTGCCATTGTACTTCACCACCGCACCGGCAAGGTTGATGATGTGCATTTTCAAGTATTCGTCATTTTCTTCAAGGCCGTCTTTCTTGACGTTGATAATCGGCATAAACGCAGTATCTGTCGCAGCCAGGGAACCCTTCGGAATTATGGCATGTCCGGTATCGGCTCCGCATATCGGGAGCTTGCGCTGGGGGTCTCTCGGATCCGGATTGTCAATGTTCAGGTCCGCATTTTCAGCGCACAGGCTTTCGCCAAAAGTACAGGGATTGATGAACGAGTAGCAATAATCGAAGGTCACGTTCGTTTGCGGAATCTTGCTCAGCGTTATCGGGATAGTTTCAAGGGTATCGCCTTCCCAATAGACGTAATCCTTTGCAAAAATCGTCGGGTCAATTTCGGGCGGATCAATAGGCACATAGCGGAAATCACCCGAAACATCGTTCGTGAATTCCAATTTCCCGGCAATCAACTGACCGGCCAATTTAAAGTGGCCGCCAACTTTCATTGTCTTTGTAGTAAACCAGGAACCCACGAAACTTGCATCTTTCCAATAATTCCAAACAATATCCTTTTTCGTATAAAACATCAGGTTGCCGGCATAGTCCTTATTGGAGACAAATTCCATTTTGTCCGCATCCTTGAATTCCCAGCTTTGGCCATTTTTCGGTTTTCTTGGATTGTTGGGATCAGCTTCAGGCAAGGCAACATCCCACTTTCCGTCCTTGAATTCCACCTCGGGCTTAACATAAGCAATAACAATCTGCAAATCATTCACGCCATTCGTGAATGCAAATCCATCCCTTGAAAAAATACGAGTAATTCTTCCTCCCGGAGGCATAAGGACAATCAATTTTTTCCCAAGGCTTTCTCCACCGACACCAATAGAAATATTTTGGTAATACTTGTCATATGTTCCATAAACGTTTTTCTCAACGTCTTCTGGAGGGACGTGTATGATGTAGATTTCCCCCGGATCAGTGCTGTTCATTGTTATGGATTCAAAATCACTCCACGAAGCGGGTTCCGGCCATATCGGCACAGCCATATCACGTTCAACCTGAGGCACTGACGCCGGGCACGCACTGTAATTTCCTCCCTTATTTGGCCCCGTATATAAGTCATTGTAAAATTTTCCTGTAGTATCCAGAGTCACAAATTTTGTCACATCGTTTGCATTATACTGGGCTTTCAAGGTGTCTTCAACACACCAATCTCCTTCAACGACATCTTGGTCAGTAGTGGAAATTTGCAAATTCCCTAAGACACGAACCGGGCCTTTCGTAAATTTATCTTCGTGGGAGTCGATGATTGTCAGATTTCCCCCAACAATTGTCGGGCCACCAAAATGATGATTATTGTGCTTCATCGAGAAATCACCCTTAGCGGTCCCGTTATAGCCGACATTGTCGCCAATGATGATGTTTCCATGTTCGACTTCAATACCGGTGGTTCCCCACAGCTTGTACTTCATCAAGTTCAGCCAGTATTCTTCCTGAAGCAACGAGTCATCGTGTGAATACGAGCCATCGGAAGCGCGCGTGCCGACGCCTTCAAAATACAGCGGCCAGGACTTCACTCGAAGCGAGTCTGCAGCTTGGACTTGCATCGCCAGTCCGAGCACAAGCGCGGACAATAGAATCTTCTTCATCCTCATTACATGCATATCACAACCTCCAGTTGTGGTTAGCATCCCTTACGTCCTAATATTCCAATTTGGAATAACGAAAAGATAAAAATAATTTTTACCTTTCCCACCCCTAAATATACCTAAAATGTTACAAAAAATCAACACAGTGGGGTCTTTTTGTATAATTTTTGATACAAACGCGTGATTTAAAACCCCAAATTTTGCATTTTTGGGGACTCGGCATCAAAAAAGCCCGGGTTGACCGGGCTTCAAATTAGCTAGCAAGTGTGTTATTTGTAATCAGGACGCTTGTAACCGAACGGTTTCAACAGGTCTTCGCTGACCTTGCGGACCGCCCCCATCTTGTTCGCCTCTTCGGTTCCCTTCACAGGCGGCAGGTCGCACTGGAGTTCCGACTTCATCGTGACCTCGGTCTTGTAGAGGTACGCACCTGTACCGTACAGGCGGCCGTCGGCGGTTCTCACGTAACCGTCCTTGTCCGGCTTCTGTTCAAAGTACAGCGTCATCACGCCGGCATCGTTCGTGTAGTCGGGATTGTCCAGTTCCTGTTCGAACGTAAAGTAGTCGACAAAGTTGCCGATGGTCGTGTACACCCAGATCTTCACCTTCATCGTCGTATGGAACAGGCTCGCCCTGGAGATATCGCTGCCTAGGTCAGCCTGGAACTGCGCCGTACAATGGTCGCGGACGTATTCTTCCACGGAGTGCTTCTCGCCATTGGTAGATTCTACGCCGTCGTACGAAACGAGCCCATCCTTACCCACGAGGTCATCGAGCGTCGCAAGGCCGCTTACCGCGCTCACCACCGGGAGCTTGGTATCCACGGCGAGCGTCGGGCCCAGGTGGCCCTTCAGGCCCGGGTACGGTTCATCGCCGTCCTTGATTGTCTTTGTCTTGAAGTCGCCGCCGCGGAGCGTCTCGACTTCCTTTCCGGACTTGGGATTATAGATGGACACGGCGAACTTCTGCCCCTTCTCGGGCTCGTGCGAAGCGTAGTATTCTTCCATCTTCTCGCGCGACACGAGCGTCACCGGAGTCTCGACAGAAATGTCCACGTCCTTTGCGTCCTTCATAATAACATACACCGTATCGGCGGCGCTGTTGCCGGCCTTGTCCCTATAGTAGCGCACAATGGTGTTCGCGCCCTTGTTGAGGCCCTGCACCTTGAGCGTATCCATTACCACCGGGCCCTTGCCGTTGTTCTGGTCCACGGTCCACTTCACGTCCACATAGGTGGAGTACAGCACGTCGTCGGTATGCGGCGAGAGGATTTCCACCTTCGGCGCCACGAGGTCGACAACGATGTAGATGGAACGGCTGGCCATATTGCCGAACTCGTTCACGTAGGTGTAGTTCACCTCGTAACCCACGTTGCTGTCTTCGTCCTTCACCACGTGGCCCTTGGAATCCACCGCGTAGCCAACGGAGACCGTCACGTTGTTCTTGTCCGTATAGTCGTAGGCCACCGTATAGAGGGCGCCGGACTCCGATTCCACGGGCTCGCCGGTAAGGGCGTCCGCCTCGTACGAGATAGTGACTGTCTTGCCGTCAATCTTGGTTTCGTAAGACACCTTGATGCGGTTGCCCTGCACGTCGCCCTTCGCGTTCGTCACGTAGGAGACCGTCACGGAATCGCCACCGATACGTTCCCTGTAGCTCACGAGCACGAGGCTGTCGTTATACGGCGAACGCTTGGCGCCGCCCGACGGCATGTCGTTCAGCATGATCTTTTCCGAAGAAATCTTCTGCACGGCCTTGAGCGTGGATTCCGAAAGCTTGAGCGTGTCGAACGGCACCGCGGAGACCTTGACGTCGCGCGTCTTGTAGTTGCACGTAGAATCCGTGTACGTGGAGTCGAGCACCGGTTCCGTAATCTTGATGGAGATGTCGTTGTTCTTCTTGTTCACGTAGAACGATGTGTCACCCTCGGCAGGCTGCTCCACGACAGTATAGATGTTGAACGCAGGAATTTCCTCGACCTTCGTGGAAAGTTCCAGCTCGGGAGTCTTGGTACACACGAAGATAGTCACGTCGAGAATCGCGGGGCCGTCCTTCGTCTTGTCGTAGTAGGCAAGGCGCACCACGTTATTGCCTTCGTGGAGGTTCTTGAGAGTCGTATCGGGCTGCGGGATTCCGTCGCCCGTCCACGAGAGCGTCACCGTCTTGTCGTTCACCTTGATGGGCAGCTCGGGGTTCGACTTGTCGAAGCTGCCGTTACCCGATTCCGCGTGCGTCACGACGATGACAGAATTCTCAACGACGTTCACAATATTGATGCGGACATCGGCCAGGCTCTTGTAGCCGTCGTTGTCGATAATCTGCACCTTGACGGTATAGTACTTCTTGTCGGCGGGGAGCGCCTCGTAGTCGAACACGGCGCGGGTCGTAATCTTACCGCTTGTCGCGTCGATGGCGAACTTGCTGGAGTCGCCGCCCACCAGGCTAAAGGTGTTCTGGCGGAATCCGGAATTCGGACCGTCCTGGTCGTAGAAGGCAAGCACGCCGACCTCGGTTCCCACGGGTTCGTTCTCACGGACGCTCATCGTGGTATCCTTGATAGAAGGCGGATCGTTCACGTCAATTACGAGAATCTGCACCAGGACATTCTTCACCACGTCACCGCTCTTGATGGACACGCCGACCTCGTACGAGTTCTTCACTTCGTAGTCGATGGTGCTATCCTGGGCAACCTTGATGAGGCCCGTAACAGAATCTATAACGAACGTATGCGTTGCATCAAGAATGCTGAACCTGGGCGAATTCACGTCGGTTTCCATATAGCCCACCGGCTCATCCTTCTTGGAGTTCTCGAGAACTGGGAACATAGCCGTGACAAGATTGATGGCCAGCTGGTACGAGTAGTCAGAAACGGTAGTGTCAGAATTCCTGACGATGGAGTAACGCAGGGAATCGTACGGGGCACCGAATTCGTCCGTCTTGCCCTTGAACACAAGCTTCGAGAGTTTGCTCACATGGATAATATCCCCCACCTGGACGGGAGTCCCGTCAAGCGTGAGCGTACCGACAGAAACCGTCTTCTCGATTTTCACGGAATAGTCCGCGAGCACCGAGGAATCCGGAAGCATCGCCGGGAAGCTGTCGAGTACGAGCGGGTCGTTCATGAATCCCGTCACGGTAAAGTCCATGCCGAGCGGGCTCTTCGGGACGTTGATGATGTCAATGGGAAGCGATGCGCAGTTCTCGGTCCTGTCACCGTCGGCATAGACGGCTGCTTCCAAATCGCACACGCGGATGTAGAAGCGTTCGTCCTGTTCCAGCAGGGCGTCGTACTTCGCATGCAGGATAATCGGGTTCGCGAGCGTCGTCTTCCCCTTCTCGAAGTGAGCCTTTACCGTATCGCCATTCTCGCAGAGCGGGAGGTTCGCATCGACAACGTCGGCGCGATTGGCGTACTTGGTGCCGGAATTATCGGCGGATTTGTCCTTGAATTCGTAGCAGTAGCGGAAAGGAACCTTGGTCGACGGCTCCAGGCTCAGGTACAGGCGTACCGTATCGCCAATGTCTTCGTGGTCTTCACGGAGCTTTTTACGGTTGTCCACCTTGAGCTTGGCCGGGTAGAACTGCACATAGCGGAAATCGCCGGCCTTGAATTCAGCATTGATAGAAACCTTCTTTGCCAAAAGCTGACCGGCAAACTTGTAATGCTGCTGGAAACTGATTGTATCGCCCGAGATATACGTTCCCTGGATATGGCAATTCTCCGCCGGGAAAGCAATCGCGTTAGGCGAATAGAAAAGCAGGTTTCCGCCGTAATCCTTGTTCTCTACAGTTTCCTGCGTACCACCTTCCCATTGCTGGGCAGTTTCATTCCAAGAACCTCCCTTCACGGTCATGACAAGGATGTTGTGCAATGTAGACGTAATCGTGAAATTTCCATCGATGAAGAATCTTACATAACGACCTTCCGGCATACGGATAAACAGGTTGTCGTTATTATGGTCCAAAAGCAAATCCCCTGTCACATGGATGTCGTAAAATCCCTCCCCTTCCGGAATATCGATATAGTTGGTCTTATCCCTGAACGTATAGGAAGGGACTGTGCGATCAAATGTAAAGCCAGAAGTCTTTACAATGGGAACATCGAGGTTCCTGTCAATAACGGGAACTTTTTCGGGGTCACAAGTTCTTTCAGGCACAGAATCGCTACTCGCCCGATTGCGAGTCCAACTAGTCGTCCGAAGGGAATCATAATAAGTAAATGAATTCTCGCTGCAAACAGCACCATTCCAAATGACCTTACCCGGTTTCTTTGAATTTTCGGGGATAATAATACTTCCCCCAAAATGACTGGGGCCACTACAAATGGTATCCTGGCCATCCTCGTTTTTAAAATTCCCTGCGAAAGCGAGCGGGCCTCCAATGCTATGCTTGATATTTTTCATTAGCAATCCAGCAGTGGCGCTTCCCGAATACCCGTTCGAATCTGTTATCTGGACATCTTGTCCGACAAAAGCAACACCATAGTCTCCGCGTCCCGTTCCCCAGAGTTTATACTTCATCAAGTCGTCCCAGGTCTCTTCCTGGTCGACAGCATTGTCAAAGTAAAACGGTTCAATAGGCACGGCGAACAAATTCACCGCGGCCAAAAGGCTCAAGGCCAAGAACTCTAGTGCAAATTTGAATTCACACCTAACCATAGTCACTCCTAGGGGGCATAGCCCCGTTGAAACGGCATCCAAAAACCCACAAGCGGACTAAGCCGATTTCACCCAATCCCTATGTAAAATATAATTAATGTAAACGTACTTTTTCATTACGTCTTATTCCATAATGGTATAATATCCTATTTGTGTGACAAAAAACGCATTATTTCGCAGAAATTCTTGTCATTTTCACAAAAACAAGCTATATTGCGGGTTCCTAGGCCCCGAGCAATGATTATTTGTGGGCAACTCGCCAGGGCGAAAGCAGCAACGGACTTGCGAATTTTTATGTGCTCGGGTCGCCTGGGATTTTTTTGTTTATGATTCTCTGGACCATCCGCCATACAAAGCCATACAATCCGAACGACGTCTGCTACGGCAGGCTCGACTTCGACGTCTCCCCCACGTTCGAGGATGAGGCAGCGGGTGCCATAGAAGACTTCCTTAAGGCAGGGGCCAAGCCGACCAGGCTATTCTCTAGCCCGCTGCTGCGCGCCTACCGCCTGGCCGAGAAGGTCTCGCAGGCTACGGGACTCCCCGTGGAAAAGGAAGACTCCATCCAAGAAATCAACTTCGGTACATGGGAAGGGCAAAAGCTTACCGCCGTCCCGCGCTCCGAGATGTACGCCTGGATGGCCGACCTGCGCGGTTACCGCTTCCCCGAAGGCGAAAGCTTCTTTGACGTGGACAAGCGCGTTGAATCATTCACCGACACGCTCGACGACGACGGCGAGTTCCTGTACGTCACCCACGCGGGCGTCATCGCGGCCCTGCAGCACTTCGCCTGCGGACTGCCCGACAAGGACTTCGTTGAAGGCAAGTTCAGCTATACGATGGTGACGCGCTTCGAGCTCAAGCGCAATGCCGAAGGGCACTACCGCGGCTCGTTCAAGACCGTCCACGACGGCATCAAGATGCCCCCGCTAGTAATGGGCGATTGATTAGTGGTCAGTGGTCAGTGGTTGGTGGTTGACGCCTTCGGCGTCCGCGGCTGCACTCGGTCAATTTTAGTGGTTGGTGGTCAGTGGCTAGTGGTTAGGATGTCTCGATTATTACATTCCTGTATACTAACCACTGCTTACTTAACCACTTTAACAAGAGTGATGGATCCTCGGCCGTTGGCCAAGGATGACAGCCCAAAGCCCATCGCTAAAAGTCTACAGAGAACATCGCACGGGCACCGCCGGTCCCCAGGTTCGGCAGCACTGCCAAGTGCAACGGGTTGTCAAAGTCGCTCAGCAGGGCGTCGACAGCCGCATCGGCCAGGGAGTATATATAAATTAACGCCATGCCCCAAATGTACTGGTTACGGTTCTTGCGGTAGTACGTAACTCGCTCGGTTATCTTTTCGTACTCGTCGGAATCCGGGGCCTCGTCACCCAAGACGTGTTTGCGCTTGAGGTAGTAATTGACCATGTGCTGCGAGGTCATAATGCTCGTGGTAGCACCGATGATGCTCATGTACAAGAGGCCCGCCTTGCCGAACTCCCCGTTGTACATCTGGCCAAAACCCGGGACAATTCCCAGCAACAGGGCCTTCTTCATGCTGCGCAGTTCCACGCTGCGGTAATGGTTGTTGTACCAAATACCAAAGGCGTCGAACATGCTGTAAAGGTGCAAGCCAAAGAGCCATGCGTTCTCGGCCGTACGCAGGTCTTCCTGCTCCATCTTCTTGTCGCTCAGCTCGCGCACGCGCGTCGCGTACTCGTTACGCTTTTCGTAAAGGCTGGGCAAGCTGTCGCGGTCGGGATTCCTCATGATGGCCTCGGTCATCATCGCTACGGAATCCTGGAACGGCTTGGCCTGCTCGTAAACGCGGTCCTTCTGCCACGACTTGTTGATATAGACTTCGTAGATGAGCAGCGCCTCGATACCCGTGATAAAGCCGCCGCGCACGTAGTGGCCCGTGTAGTACTGGCCGCCACCGGGCAAAATGCTGAACAGCATGGTCAAGGGGAGCGAATTGTGCTCCGTGGGTATGTCCCACTCGTTCACGGTGAGGGTATCGATGGACTCGATGCCGGTTACCCCCTTCTGCGTCACCTTGATGGCCTCCGTAGAGTCTCCGTCGGCAAGCGCCGGAATGGCAAAGCAGAGGCTTGCCACCAGGAACAACATTAGGGAACGCGTAAACATTGACGCAAATATAAAAAACTTGGCGCGGCGGGGCTTTTTATTTTATTTTTTTCAACGTTTTGCGGGTTTTCCGCAAAATGTCATCTTTTGACACTAATTTGTTTCTAGATTAAGGACATGGAAATGAACAACGCAACATTGGACAAGCAAATCCACGAGCTGGTGGTGCAAATCAAGGCCGCCCTGCTCGATCGGGGCGAGTCTATGGCCACCGCGGAATCTTGCACGGGCGGGCTCATCGCCGCAAGCATCGTCGCCGAACCCGGTTCTTCCGACATCCTCGCCGGCGGCATTGTCGCCTACCGCAACGAGGTCAAGGAAAACCTGCTGGGCGTGCCGCATTCCATACTCGAGCAGTTCGGCGCGGTTAGCGCACAGACCGTCGAGGCCATGGCCGAGGGCGCCCTCCGCAAGTTCGGTTGCCAGTGGGCCGTCTCCACCTCCGGAATCGCGGGCCCCACCGGCGCGGAACCGGGAAAACCTGTCGGCTTTATATGGATGTGCGTCGCCAATAACCGCGAAAAAGTGTCCTTTTCAGAAATTTTCGACGGAAATCGGAACGAAATCCGACAAAAATCCGTTTTAATGGTGTTAGGCAAGTTACTTTTTTTGATAAATAACCAAAAAAGCACTTGCACAAACGAACACTAAATAGTATATTTAAACAAGAAACAAAAAAAATGGAGTCAAAAATCATGGCAAAGAAAGCAACACCCACCAGCAACCTTTCCTCGGACAAAGCCAAGGCAGTCGAAGCCGCTATCGCACAGATCGAGAAGAACTACGGTAAAGGTTCCATCATGGCTCTCGGGCAGCAGCCCGTCGAAGACATCCCGGTTATCCCGTCCGGCTGTATCCAGCTCGACATGGCGCTCGGCGTCGGCGGGTTCCCGCGTGGCCGCATCATCGAGATTTACGGACCCGAATCCTCCGGTAAAACGACCCTTGCCCTGCATGCCATTGCCGAGGCCCAAAAACTCGGCGGCGTGGCAGCCTTCATCGACGCCGAACACGCCTTCGATGCCGTCTATGCCCGCAAGCTCGGCGTCGACATCGAATCCCTCCTCGTCTCCCAGCCCGATACCGGCGAGCAGGCGCTCGACATTGCCGAAACGCTCGTCCGCTCCGGCGCCATCGACATCATCGTCGTCGACTCCGTGGCCGCTCTCGTACCGCAGGCCGAAATCAACGGCGAAATGGGCGACAACCACGTCGGGCTCCAGGCCCGCCTCATGAGCCAGGCGCTCCGCAAGCTTACCGGCATCCTCTCCAAGTCCAACACCTGCATGCTGTTCATCAACCAGCTGCGCATGAAGATTGGCGTGATGTTCGGCAACCCCGAAACCACCACCGGTGGCAACGCCCTCAAGTTCTATGCGACCCAGCGTCTCGACATCCGCCGCATCGCGGCCATCAAGGACGGCGAAGAGGTCATCGGTAACCGCACGCGCATCAAGGTCGTCAAGAACAAGGTGGCCGCCCCGTTCACCCAGTGCGAATTCGACATTCTCTACGGCTGCGGCATCTCCCGCGAAGCCTCCATCCTCGACCTCGCCTGCGAACTCGAGATTATCCAGAAGAGCGGCGCCTGGTTCAGCTACAACAACGAGAGAATCGGCCAGGGTCGCGAAAACGCCCGCCTGTTCCTGAAGGACAATCCGGAAATCTGCAACGAAATCGAGAACAAGATCCGCGAAAGCATGAAGGACGTCGAACTGTTCAAGCTCGGCGAGAACGAAGCCCTCGAAGTCGGCGACGATAGCGAAGCCGCCGTCGAAGAAGCCTAGTCCGCACCAAAATTTTCTTCCTGAAAAAACAAAACTCCGGCCCCGTCTTCTAGCCATTGGATGCGGTCGGGGTTTTCTCGCATTCGCCGACCGCGCGCATCATTCCATAAACACGCGCACCATTTTTTATTATCATTACGGCATGTCCAAATTCACACGTTTATCCGCATTGGCATTCGCCGCCGGACTCAGCCTCGCGCAAGCGCAGGACCTGTGCCCGCAGTTCATGCTGGACTCCGCGATGACAGTGAACGTGGAAGGCAGGTTCATCAACGCGCAGAACAGCCGCGTAAGCCTGGACATAGAATGGCGGCACCATCCGGAATCGCTCGACACGTTCTTCGTGAACTTCCCTAAGCAGGCTCCGGTCATGTTCGTCACGGCGGGCGACTCCCGCTACGAGATTTTCTCGGCACGCAAGGTAAAGCGCCAGCTCGGGCTGCACCACCTGCGCGAGACTCTCGGCAACACCCCGCTAAAACTGGACGACCTCGAACTGCTGGCCAACGGACTCTTCCTGTGCCAGGATTCCACACGGTCGACAAAGATTTTCTCGACCGCGTTCTCGAACATGTGGTATTCCATGGTCGTAGACACGCTCCCCCGCCCGCAAAAGGTCGTGATGCGCGGCGCCCGCCGCGAAGCGCGGACATTCACCATCGGCGCATGGAAAAACTTCTCGGGAATCGAGCTGCCCACGCTCGTCGCGCTCACGGGACCGAACTACACCGGAAACCTCTGGATCCGCTCGGCCTACCCCATAGAAACGCAAAAGGGCGACCCCATCGTGGAGAACGCCCAGAAAAACCCGTTCAGACGGCCAACGCTATTCAGAAAGACGCTTGTGGATGGGAAACGAGAAATACCCCTGATACTCAAGCTGAACCAGGAACTGCTGAGAGAGTGATCCGTCGTAGAAGCGCTTCTTGGGGCGTTTCCACATACCGAATTCCAGCGTGAGGCTCCTGAGGCCGCTTTTCCATGAAAGCTGCGGGCCCGCCTTTATAATGCCGTAACCCAGGGACTCCTTTTGCACCGTGTTTCCGCTGCGCAGGTAGCCCGTGCGGTAATAGGTGCTCTCGAAAAGGGCAGCCCAGTTCTCCGAGAACACGAGACGTCCGTAAGTGTCGATTTCCAGGAGGAAGTCGCGGCTGAACACCGGGATGTTGCGCTTGTAGTCGTAGCTCTTGCCCTCGAAATCCGTGCTCACGTCGGAAAGGATGTAGTGGATGCTCGTCCCGATGATGGACTTGCCGAGAAAGAAGTACTCGAAGGCGACGTTCATGTCGAACAGCTGGACGTAGTCCAGGTCGGCGGCATCGCTTTTCCACACGTTATCGGTAATGTAGTCGGCGTTCCACGATTCGGCAATACGGCCACCGCCCTGCACATCGGCGGTCACCATTTCGAGGTTCGACTTGTAATAGAGATAGCTCTCGTAGACGAAATTGACCTCGATTTGCGGGTTGGTGCGGAACGGACGCAGACCCAGACCGGCCAGGTAGCCCCCGTAGAACGGAGAGGCCTCTATGGCCGCTTCCATTTTCAAGTAGCTGGGAGATTTTCCGAGATACTCGCCATAATTGAGTTCTGTGAGGGGCTCCAGCCACGTATAGTCGACCTTGCCCACGGCCTGCGGTAGCCACTGACCCCATACAAACGGCGTATTACCCATGAGGTTCCACGAAAGGTTCGGCCCGTAGCGGAAGCCGTTCTGGGCCCCCTGGTTGTAGTTGGCAAACGCCGCCGAGGCGACCGCCATCAGCAGAACGGGCAAGCTTTTACGTAATATGGTACCCCAATGCTTCATTTCAATGTAAAATCTAAAAAATATTAAGCCACTTGTAATTTAAATTCTTATTTTGTGAACAACAAATCCTCTAAGGAGATTCTATGAAAATTCCTCACTTGTGTTTACTCGCTCTCGGAGCCCTGCTCTTCTGGAGCTGCGCTAGCCGCTATTCTTCCCCCATCCTCATCGAACGCGGCGAAGGCCGTAAAGAATGGGAACGCGAATACTTTGTCGTCAAGGAAAGCATGGGCATCGACAAGCGCCTCAAGGACGTGTTCAAGCAGGGTTACATCGAAGAAGGCATGACCAACGACATGGTGAACCTGCTCTGGGGACCTCCCGACCACGAGACGGAAACTGAAAACAGCAGCATCTGGGAATACTACACCCGTGAAGGTCAGCTGATTACCCGACTCATCTGGAAGCACCCCGACCTCGCCCGCCTGAAGGGCTACGAAGGCGAATGGGTCCTCGACAAGATCGAAGGCGACCGCTATGGCGGGTCTCCGGCTCCGACCTCCAGCCGTTCCAGCAACTACAACAACTAATTTAACTGCGATTGCCGGAGTTTTTCCGCATCCAGACAAAAAGCCGACCCGCCAAGGGCGGCTTTTTTGCTATATTTACGCGCGTTAAATTTCAAAACAACTCAAGGAGTTAATTATGCGTCAGTATATCATTGCTGGTAACTGGAAGATGAACAAGACCGTTAGCGAATCCATTCAGCTCGCTAAGGATATCGTGGAAGCCGTCAAGGACGTGAAGAAGACCGAAGTGGTCATCGCCCCGACTTACCTCGCCGCCGCCAAGGTCGCCGACGTCATCAAGGGTACCAACGTGAAGCTCGCCATCCAGGACATCCACTGGAAGGACCAGGGCGCATTCACCGGTAAGGTTTCCGTTGACATGGTCAAGGAAATCGGTGCCGAATACATCATCATCGGCCACTCCGAACAGCGCCAGTACTTCCACGAAACCGACGAAACGGTGAACCTCAAGGTCAAGAAGACCCTCGAAGCCGGCCTCAAGCCGATCATCTGCATCGGTGAAACCCTCGACGAACGCAACGGCGGCAAGCTCGAAGCCGTGCTCAGCACCCAGGTGAAGGGCGCCTTCAAGGACGTTTCTGCCGAAGACGCTGCCAAGTGCGTGCTCGCCTACGAACCGGTTTGGGCGATTGGTACCGGCGTTACCGCTACCGACGAACAGGCTCAGGACACGCAGGCTTTCGTCCGCTCCGTGGTCAAGGAAATCTACGGCGAAGCCGTTGCCGAAGGCATGCGCATCCAGTACGGTGGCTCCATGAAGGGCGCCAACGCAGCAGGCCTCCTCGCCCAGAAGGACATCGACGGCGGTCTCATTGGCGGTGCAGGTCTCAAGGCCAACACCTTCAAGGAAATCATCGACGCTGCCGAAGCCAAGTAATTTTCAACCAACCAAGGAATCGTCACCATGACAACACTCTTTTGGGTTCTCATCGTCATCCACGTGTTCCTCTGCCTGTTCCTCTCCCTCCTCGTTCTCGTGCAGAACGACAAGATGGGCGGCCTCGCAGGGCTCGGCGGCATGACCTCCCAGTCGGCATTCTCTACAGCAGGTGCTGCCACCTTCATCCAGAAGCTGACCCGTGTCGTAGCTGTCATCTTCTTCATCGTCGTGTTCGCTCTCGGCCTCATCACCGCGAAGAAGAACGTTACGGTCGAAGAATCTGCCATGCAGAAGGCGACTCGCGAAAACGCAGCCCAACAGCAGGCTCCGGTCCCGGCTCTCCCGGGTGACTTCGCCGCTCCGGCAGTCGATGCACCTGCAGCCCCCGCTGCTGACGCCGCACCGGCCACCGAAGTCCCGGCTCCGGCTGCTGAATAAGTTTGGCAGGCAGGCCCCTGGGCCTAGCCAGCCTGACCGCATATTGAAGTCCGCCCTGCATTTTTGCGGGGTGGATTTTTCATTGCGCCTTCGGCGCAATGAAAATGTGGAGTGCGAGATGAGAGATGTAGAATTTGGAATTAGTCATTACACATTCCACATTTCACATTAAACAACTCTCATTACACACCTCACACCACACATTTCAAATTACACACCCTTTTCTACCTTTTTCTCCAGAGGTATCTAATATGCAGAACACATTGGTCGCACCCGTAGGCGTTCTCGGCTTTGGAGTCGAGGGCCAGAGCACTTTCAATTACCTGGTTCGCAGTGGCGTCAAGGACATTGTCGTGATGGACAAGAACCCGGTGAGCTTGCCGGAAGTTCCCGCGGGAGTGAACGTAAAAACATTCAGCGGCGAAGGCTACCTGGACGGACTCAAGGACTGCGTGACCGTAGTGCGCTCCGCGGGCGTTTACCCCATGAGCCAGGACCTGTTCAAGTTCCAGATGAACGGCGGCATCATGACGAGCCAGATCCAGCTGTTTTTAGAACAAACTAAATCCAAGAAGGTCGTAGGCGTAACGGGAACGCTCGGAAAGGGCTCGACCGTGAGCATGATTAGCCACATCTTGACGAAATGCGGCGTAGAGAACGAAATTGGCGGAAACTTCGGCGTGCCCGCACTCGACCTGCTCGAGACAGAGACGCCCGACCGCATTAGCATTCTCGAACTTTCGAGTTTCCAGTTGATGACTCTCTCGCTTTCGCCCGATGTGGGCGTTGTTCTGCGCGTTTCGACCGAGCACCTGGACTGGCACAAGAGCGTGGAAGAATACCGGGACGCGAAGGCCAACCTGGTGCGTTGGCAGAAGCGTGCCGGGACCTGCGTGTACTTGAAGGATGCCGCACCCTCGGCAAAAATTGCGGGGGAAAGCCCTGCCGGCACAAAGTATGCCGTATGCCACGCCGATGGCGACGGTGCCGGTGACGGGGATGCCGTGATTGAAGGCGCCACCCTCGCCATCGACAGCGAGAAGCTGTACCTTGCGGACTGCAAGGTGCGCGGCATCTACCAGCTGGAAAACATGGCGGCGGCGACCCTCGCGTGCAAGGCACTCGGGATTCGGGTGGCCGACGCGTTCCAGGCGCTCAAGACCTACGAAACCCTCCCCTTCCGTATGGAATTCAAGGGCGAAAAGAACGGGATTGAATTCTTCAACGACAGTTACGCCACCCGCCCCGATGCGACGATCGCCGCAACTGCCAGCATGAACCGCCCCTTCGCGCTTATCCTCGGCGGTTCCGAGAAGAACGCCGACTTTACCGAGCTCTCGAACATCCTCGTGAAGGAGCGCCCGAACCTCAAGCGTATCGCCCTCATCGGCGCCACCGCCGAACGCATGCTTGATTCCCTGAAGCAGGCCGGGCTCGATTCCGCGGGTATCACGGCAAAAATCTTCCCCACCCTCGAGGAAGCCTTTGCCGACAGCCTAGCCATAGGCAAGGGCGGGACCGTCATCATGAGCCCCGCCTGCGCAAGCTTTGGCCTGTTCAAGAACTACAAGGTGCGCGGTCAGGTGTTCGACAAGCTGGTCGCGGGCGTTTAATTTTTGATTTTTTTCAAAAATTTTCACCCCTACCCCTTTACAAACGGCACAAATCAATCTAAATTTGTTGCCGTTCCGCTAAGGACCACGCGGTCGTGGTGGAATTGGTAGACACGCTAGCTTGAGGTGCTAGTGGGAGCGATCCCATGACAGTTCAAGTCTGTCCGACCGCAGAAAGGACCCCAGTCGCAAGACTGGGGTTTCTTTTTACCTGAACAATTGCGTTTAGCGGCCCGCAGTACCGCGCTTTGCGGCAATACGAGCCGACAGGTACGCCCACAACTTGAATATCGTGAACGGCCCGAAGAATCCGGTCACCATGGCGAGCGCAGACCCGACCCCCCAGTGCGCCCCCGTAACCGAAAGAAACACCTGCTGGCTTGCCACCTGGAAAAACCACGAGAACAGGTATATCGCATACGTTGAACCGTAGAAAGGCCTAAAGAACCGCAGCCCCATCTGGCAGTAAAGCCCCGCGAGGCACAGGCTCATTATGATTCCCGTAAACCCGTAGAACGGATGGTTCCAGTCATGCCCAGGATACACGTAGAACGCCATACACATCACTATGCCGAAGGCCATTGCAGGGACAGGCTTCACGCGGTTATCCTTCAGCAGCTGGGCACGAACAAACTCCACATCAAACGCGTAACCCAACACGAAATAGAACAGGAAGGCGATAACTCCGGGATAGTTCAGGATTTCTAAAGAATATCTCGGAAAAAAAATCGCCAGAAAATACGACGCCACCAACACCGGCAGAATCCAGTAGCGCGACTTTAGCACCAGCGAAACCTTCCCGCCCACATACGCAATGCAGAACACGAGGAACAAGGTCGGCAGGAACCAGTATATGGAAATGACGTTGTCGTTCGGGTAGAAGAGCATGTGCGCGTACCCCGCCCACGAGAAATCGACCTCACGACCCGCGAAATTCCCGAGAAACGCCTTCGGGACAAATACGAGCGAACTGATGAGCCAGTAGGGCAACAGCAACCGCCTCGCCTTTTTTGCAAGGGCGCGCAGCCCAAAGTATTGGCCCAAGGGCTTGCCGGAACGCTTTACCGAAACGTGCAGAAGGTGGCCCGAAATAAAGAAGAAAAGCGGCATGTGGAACGAGTATATCCACTCGTACACGATGTTGTCCTCGTGATGGTAAAAAGAGTGCCCGATTACCACCAGGATGATGGCAAAAACCTGCAAAAAAGAAATCCACTCCAGCCTGTCGGAAGATTCACGCATCTCTAACCTACTCAACGAGTTACGAGCAAATATACATATTGTAAAAAATGCATTTTGCCACTTTCCGTGACATAAAACACGTCATAACTGCAAAATGCTACAAAAATAATACATTTCTTCATTTTTTTTGAGAAAATATGTGCCAAAGGGGGGCAAACCTAACTAAATTTACACCTGTTAACACAAAACCAATCTCTTCCAAGGAGACACAAATGAAGAAGATGACGCTCTCCGCAATCGTGCTCGGCCTCGCTGCCGCTGGTGCGTTTGCCCAGGCTCCTGCCGCCGCTCCGGCTGCGGCTCCCGCAGAACAGGCTGCCGCCCCGGCTGATTCCGTGAAGGCTGCCGAAGAAGCCAAGAAGGCTGAAGAGGCCAAGGCTGCTGAAGAAGCCAAGGCCGCTGAAGAAGCCAAGAAGGCCGAAGAGGCCAAGGCTGCTGAAGAAGCCAAGAAGGCCGAAGAAGCCAAGGCTGCCGAAGAGGCCAAGAAGGCCGAAGAAGCTAAGGCTGCTGAAGAAGCCAAGAAGGCCGAAGAAGCTAAGGCTGCCGAAGAAGCCAAGAAGGCTGAAGAAGCTAAGGCCGAAGATGCCAAGCCGGCCGAAAACACCAATCCGGGTGAAGTTGCTAACGCTGCCGGCAACGCTTTCGCGATGCTCAAGGCCAGCATGAACGAAGAAACCTCCGCTGCCCAGATGGAAGTGAAGTTCTCCGGTTCTGCCGAATTCGATATTTACTCTGGCGACGTCCTCAACGACGACGACTTCAACCACAGCTACTGGACCACCTTCGACTTCAATATCGACGTGAAGTTCAACGACAAGTGGTCTGCACACGTCGGTCTCGAAGCTGACGGCCCGATCGACAATCCGGGTGTCGGCTACAACGGCGCATTCGTCCAGTACAAGCCCGCCGACTTCTTTGCTGTGAAGTTCGGTGACCTCACCTTCACGGAAGGTGCATTCAAGGCCTACTACGGCTACGATGACCCGCAGTACAATGCCGCCGGCATGAAGGAACACGACATTCGCGGTCTGCAGATTGACCTCGCCGGTCTCGAACTCGGTTTCGGCTTTGGCCGTGGCGCTAACGATCGTTGCGCTTGGGCCGACCCGACCGAAGATGACGGCTGCAAGGTCTACAACGCTCACGTGGCATACGAATTCGACTACGCCGGTCAGCACCTGCGTCCGTTCTTTGACTACAAGAGCTACCAGGAAGAACAGCACAACGAACTGCATGCCGGTATCGACGCTGGCATCAACATCGGTGGCTTCAGCTTCCGCGCTGTGTACGGCTTCCATGCAGACTACCTCCTGGATGACGAAGACATCGTCGACGGTCAGGACTGGACCTCTACCGCCCACGCTATCTTGGCTGAACCCAGCTTCGACGTGGCCATGTTCCAGATCAAGACCACCTTCTTCTACGCATTCATCAGCGACACCGACGCTCCGGCTAGCGACGCCTGGTCTACCGAAATTCCTGAATACTTCTTCATCTACGCTGAACCCGCCCTCAAGGTCGGTGGCTTCATGAAGTTCGGTATCCCGGTTGAATTCCACACCAACACCCTCGACGACGATCGCGACGACACCAAGACCATCGACGTCGGTGGCCGTCTCTACCTGACTCCGGTCGAGAACCTCGACATCACCGCCTTCGGTATGGTTGACATTCCTATAGGCGACAACGAAGACGATACTGCTCTCCGCTTCGGTGTTGAGACCGTGTTCAACTTCTAATCGCTTAGATTCAGAATCTTTTGAAACCGTCGGGTTTATCCCGGCGGTTTCTTTTATTTGGGGGTTTAATAATTGCCCGCCTTTTTTCTACCTTTGGGAACGATGAACCGCTTTGAACTTCTAAAGACTTCCAAGAAATCGAAGGCCCGCCTCGGCGTGGTCCACACTGACCACGGCGACGTGACCACCCCCATCTTTATGCCGGTGGGCACCGAGGCGACCGTCAAGGCGGTCACGCCCGCCCAGCTCAAGGACATCAAGGCGGAAATCATACTCGCGAACACCTACCACCTGTACCTGCGCCCCACCACGCCCCGCATCGCGAAGGCGGGCGGCATCCACAAGTTCATGGCGTGGGACGGCCCGGTGCTCACGGACAGCGGCGGATTCCAGGTGTGGAGCCTGAAGGACCTCCGCAAGATTACGCCGGAAGGCGTCGAGTTCAGGAGCATACTTGACGGTTCAAAACACTTTTTTAGCCCCGCAAGCGTCATGAACGCCCAGCGCGAAATAGGCGCAGACATCATCATGGCGCTCGATGAGTGCACGCCCTTCCCAAGCACTGCGAAGGAGGCGGAACACAGCCTCAAGTTCACCCTCAAGTGGACCGCGGAAGCCATGCAATGGCTCAAGGAGCACCCGCCCATCCACGGGTACGACCAGCAGTTCTTCGGGATTATCCAGGGCGGCATGCACAAGAACTTGCGCAAGCAGGCGATTGAACGCATTGCGGAACTCGGGCCCGACGGTTTTGCGATGGGCGGCCTCTCCGTAGGCGAGCCCACCGAGACGATGTACGAGATTGCGGATTTTTGCACCGACATTCTGCCGCAGGACCACGCCCGCTACGTGATGGGCGTGGGCACGCCGTGGAACCTGCTGGAGCTCATCGAGCGCGGCGTGGACATGTGTGACTGCGTGATGCCAACCCGCAACGCGCGCAACGGCATGCTGTTCACGAGCGAAGGCGTGCTGCGCTACAAGGCCGCCCGCCATGCCGAGGAATTCGACAAGCCGGTCGACCCGAATTGCGACTGCTACTGCTGCCGCAACTTCAGCCGCGCGTACCTGCGCCACCTGCACCACGCCGGCGAATCCCTCGGGTTTACGCTCGCGAGCATTCACAACCTGCACTTCTACCTGCACCTCATGCGCGAAGCCAAGCAGCACATCGCCGACGACACTTTTGAAGAGTGGAAAAAGGAGCAGTGCGAAATTTTGCAGAGAGATTTGCAATGAGATTAGGGAGGGGCTCGTATGACGGCCCCTCCCTAAAACCCTCCCAACACGCTCAAACACGCCATGCTCATATTAAACATCATATCAGCGTGTTAGAGCATGCGCTCCTTCGGAGCTTTAGACTAGGGAGGGGCTCGCACGACGGCCCCTCCCCCTTAATAGAGAACTGCAGTTTAAAGGAAAACCGCAGGGACTAACAGTCACAAGGTTTTCCTCCCGGTATACACATCCCGTTTTTGGCGTCTTAGCAATAAACAAATTTCTGCCGGAGCCCTCGCATATTTTTGGCGGAGGAATACGGCTCGCTAAGCGAACACTTAAACGAAGTGATCGTGTGAGCGTGCAAGCCATATCCGGAGCCAAGTATATATCAGCGCTGCAACAAAAAAACACCCGGCTCTTTCGAACCGAGTGCTTTTTGTTAGGAGGAGAATCTTTATCGGCGCTTCGACAAGCTCAGCGACCTTTATTACATCATGCCGCCCATGCCACCCATGCCCGGGTCCATGGCCGGAGCAGCCGGCTTGGGTTCCTTCTTCTCGGTGATCACGCAGTCTGTGGTGAGGATCATCGAGGCGATGGAGGAGGCGTTCTTGAGGGCCGTGCGGGTCACCTTAGCCGGGTCGATGACGCCAGCCTTGATGAGGTCTTCGTAGGTGTCGGTCTTCGCGTTGTAACCGAAGGCGTCCTTGCCTTCCTTGACCTTGTTCACCACCACAGAGCCTTCGAGGCCAGCGTTCTGCA
>JAEEGH010005882.1_pt1 | contig 30471 bp, 29 predicted proteins | sample 9134181 | NCBI WGS metagenome assembly JAEEGH01 (sample SAMN16246544, study PRJNA631951) | gut metagenome | biome: gut microbiome; feature: rumen; material: DP-attached | host: Bos | place: Iran: Karaj | collected 2018-10
ACCGTCGCCGGCTACCTGGGATTGCTGGGCCAGCTGATAGAGTTCAACTACGGTTACAACCCCAACCTGCAGGCCGGAATCGTCTACAGCAAGCAACCCGTCGATAGAATCTTCAACGGTGAATCGGAATGGAGGAAGATCCTCGCCAATGCAACCCTCACTGAGAGGATGATACTGGCGCTGGCGGCGGGTATGGGACTGAGGAGGTCGGAGATCGCCAACATTCACCTGTCCGACATGGAGGACGGCCAGTTGACCATCTACGGTAAGGGTACGGGTTCCTACGGAAAGGTCACGAAGATGGAGATCCCCGACTTCGTGCAGGAGGTCATGGACAGATACATGAAGTACCGCCAGACTTTGATAAACCCGGTCAGGGACATGTCGGAGGACCGTCTTCTGATAAACGACAAACAGTGCATCGGAACGCCGATGGACGAGGATGTGGTGAGCCATCTGGTCACCAACCTCGGAGACCGCGTCGGAATCAAAGTATCATGCCACGTGTTCAGAAGGCTCTACTGCATGACCATGTTCGAGGCAGGAATCGAGGACGATACGATACGCAGGATGATGCGCCATTCGTACTTTTCGACAACGTCGGAACACTATCTGTCGGCGGACCCGAGGAGACTGACCAAGGCCAGGAAGACGGTCGGCGGGCTGTTTGCCTGACAACGAAACACCTTCCCAAACTCATTACGATCTCGGCCGGATGCCGGGAAGTTTTTTAATATCCGTTGCGGCGATTATTAGGACGGACACAGATGCGCCGTTGGTTTGACGGGGCATTCGCTTGAAAATCGTACGAAAACCTTAAATTCCCTCCGCTTTCGCGGGGGTCATTTAAGGTTTTTCGGTCTTCACGGAATGATCGCGAGTCCGAGGCTCGCGACCACGATGATGATCAGCAGCTGCAGGGGGAGTCCCTCGATGCCGCCCTTCTTGTTCGCACGCATGGCTTTTCTTTTGGTCCTGAAGAGAGTTATCTGCTTCATGGTTAGAAGCTCGCATTGCGGGGGTATATAAGGCGGACACTAACTGTAGCGAGTTAGCATCCCCGGGCCTCGGAGACCGTGCGTTCAGGACGCGTTTCAGATAGAAAACGGCGATTCACGGGTGGATCGTGATGAGCTCCCAAGCGCAGTGGGCTTCCGTACGCAGTGGCACGTCCCATACGCTGAATCCCGGCGTTACGTACAGATGCGTGTGGGGATAATCGAAATCCCCGTATGCCTGGAGCCCCAACAGCCTGTATGCCGCCTGCAGCGGCCACAGCTGTCCCGCATGGGTGTGTCCAGACAGCTGCAGGGCGGATTCCTCGGCCTTCAGCTGCTCATTGTCGTAGGGCTGGTGGTCGGCGACTATCAGCGTCTTTCCCGCATAGGGGTTCACCAGCTCGGACCATGCCTTCCTGTCATCGCCTGCGCTGATGTCCTCCCTTCCGAGGAGGACGAGATCCGGTGCTACGAGAACATAATCGTCCGTCAGTAGGGTGATCCCCGCATCGTTTATCGCGGCCAGCAGCTGTTCGTCGGTGTATGTCCGTCCCCCGACGAAATGTGAATCGGGCTGCCTGTCGTGGTTCCCGTATATCATATACACGGGGACATCCACGGTGGAGAGTATCCTGTAGGTCTCCGCCATGTCCTCGTAGGAGGTCAGTTCGTCGGTGATATCGCCTCCGAGGATCAGGAACTCTGCGTCGGATTGGTTCACCTGCCTGCAGAAATCCCTGAGCATATCCATCGACTGCGCCGACCCGGTGTGCAGGTCCGCCGCGAAGGCGAATGTGTGTTCCTGCTCGAGGCCGTCCGCCTGCCATTCGTGGGTGTCGGTGTGCAGCGTCCCGGCGTTGATCATCCCGAAGGTGAGCACGATGACGCATACCGCCAGAGCGAGGGGCGCACCTATCCTGTGGTCGTACCCGTGGCGCAGTCCCTCATCCTTCCTAGCCCTTATCCTGCGGATAATGTACTCAATCACGTTGGCGATGACATCGCCGATCAACGCCACGTAGAGGGCGCACAGGATGTCGCCGTGGGTGTAGGGCATCGGCCATACGATGCTGACGAACAGCATCGCCACCGTGGGGATGAGGAGCAGCTTCGATACGAAGACGACGGTACACGCGACTCTGTGCTCCCCGTCCCTGAGGGGGATCTGGATCGCGGTCAGCACTATCCATGCCAGAACCGTCTCGAAGATGAAGAATGCCCCAATCACGGTGTCCGTTGTCCCCCTGCCTCAGCAATCGATATGTTTTTGCGGGATTTAATGTTTTGAACACCGGCGGGACGTGAAGATCGATAGAAAGGTATCGGAAGCACACGTCCGCATCCGACCGCGGAATCGCCTCTATTTATATGGTTAAATATGGGATGTAATATGAACGGGGCATGACAGAAGATCCCATAGAGATTGTCAATCTCAGAAGGGAGTTCGGATCCTTCGTCGCGGTGGACGATCTTAATCTGAAGATCAAGAGGAACAGCTTCACCGGACTGCTCGGACCGAACGGTGCCGGGAAGAGCACCACCCTGAAGATCCTGACGAACCTCATACATGCGACATCAGGTTCGGCATACCTCAACGGCGTCGACGTCGTCAAGGACCCCAGAGGTGCCCTCGCCGATGTCGGGACCGTCGTGGAGACCCCCGAGTTCTATCCGTACCTGACCCCCCGTCAGACCCTGAAGTACATAGGCGAGATCATAGGCATGAGCTCTGAATCGATAAAGACCCAGACCGAGGAGATCCTCACCAAGGTGAAGATGGAGGCATGGGGCGACAAGAAGCTCGGAACGTTCTCCAAGGGTATGAGGCAGAGGATCGCATTGGGGCAGGCGCTGCTCAACGAGCCCAAGGTCATCATACTCGACGAGCCCACGTCCGGACTGGATCCGAGGGGTATGGCGGAGATGAGGGAGATCCTCAAGAACCTGAGGAACGACACCAACGACCTCACCATCCTCATGAGCTCGCACATGATGCACGAGGTCTCCGACCTCTGCGACCGTGTCGCCATGGTCAACCACGGGAAGCTGCTGGTGCATGACGATATAGATATCATCAAGGCATACGCCGACTACCGCGGGATCACCGTGAGGATGATGGAGGAGCCCACCCCCGAGGTCCTGGAGAGGATCAAGGAGCTGGACAACGTCGTGGACGCCCAGCGCAACGGCGGGAACGAGGCCATTGTGAAGATCAAGGGCGGGGCCAGGGAACAGGAGAAGCTGTTCAACGACATCCACGAGACCGGCATACGCGTCTTCAGCCTGTCGGAGATCGAGAATTCCCTGGAGACCATCTATCTGGATCTCATCAAGGAGTCGAGGTGATACCATGGCAGAGACAACAGAGGAATCCGTCAACACTGTCGGTACCGAGACCGCCGAGACCAAGGAGACGGTCGGGACCGTCCCGGCCGAACCTGCCGTGAAGAAGGGGACGAAGAGGTCCGGAGGCATCAGGCCCGCCGAGACCGTCAGGCAGTCCTTCGTGGTCATGAAGAACGAGATCAAGAAGTTCTTCAGCGGGAAGAGGATGCTCGTCTTCTCGCTGATATTGGCTGCGATCATCTTCGTTCTGGCCGTCGCACCGTATCTCGTCGGGAGCGAAGCGAAGCCGTTCATGTTCGTGGCCGTAGCATCTCTTGTGGTGCTTATGGCTTCCACGCTCTTCGCTTCGATATGCATAGTATCGGAGTACGAGGAGCGCACCGCCCTGATAGTGTTCACCAGGCCGATTAGCAAGGTGTCCATATTCACCGGAAAGCTGCTGGCATGTCTGCTCGTGACCATCGGCTTCACCTTCCTGTACTATCTGGTGGCGATCCTGGTCGGTCTCCTGGTGGAACAATCCTTCAGCGCCGATATGATGGTGTCGTTCGGTCTTGCGTGCGCATACGCGTTCGCGACCACGGGAATAGCCATGCTGGTGAGTTCGCTCCTCAAGAAGGCAAGCACATCGACGATCATCACGTTCGTCATCCTCGCGGTCATCTTCATGGCGCTGTCGCTTGTCCTCAACGCGGCAAGTGTGGACACGTCGTGGATGTTGTACGACTGTGCCGGATCCATCGAGAATTCGTCATCCGAGTACAGGGACTACACTAACGAGATGCTGGACAGTGTGGTGTCCATGCTGTCCGACCCAGAGACATTCCTGAAGCAGAACTGGCAGCAGATCTTGATTGACAACGGTTACGACCCGCTCGCGTTCTTAACACAGGTCAATCTTGTATGGGGACTCGATGCTGGTTCCATGAATCTCGGACAGGTCACCGAGCCCGACTACCTGCATGACACCCTCGTCATGATCGTATGGGGTCTCGTGGCCCTCGTCGCCGCGTTCGTGATGTTCATCAGACGCGAGTTCTGAACCATAAACGGGGGACCTCCCCCTTTTTCATATTTTTAAAAGAGCCAGATATGGCAAATCAGGTCCGGAGGATTATCGCATCGAACCTGCATATTGTGACGCAGGAGCCGCAGCCGGTGCATCTGTCCGGATCGATGCATGCTCCGCCGTCCTCGAAGGATATGGCTTCAGAAGGACAGAGTTCCACGCATTCGTGGCACCCTTTGCATGAGGAGCGTACTATACGCGCCTTCTTCCCCGATACCCCGGACGTCTGTTTCCGGAGCAGGGATCCGCTCCATCTCTCCAGGTACTCTTTCTCCATCCTCTGTACGGAGTCCAGTATCGGTATGAAGAATCCCGCTTCGGATAGGGCGGTCAGGCGGTCCGATATATAAGATATCCATACTTCGTTCTCACCTTGGGACTGCGAGACCATCTCGTCAAAGAAGGAATCCCAGTCGATATCGTGACGGCAGATCTTCCTGCAGTCGTCGTAATCCCCTTCCCTGTCGGTTATGCTCTTGAGGAGCAATATGTCCTCGAGAGAACATACGTAAAGTCTGAGCTTCCCATGCTCGCTGTGCAGGTGCGACCTATCGATCATTTTCCTCGAAAGCGAGAGCTTCCCGCAGATTCTTTCAGAGAACATATCGATCCTGTAGTCGTCCCTGATGTAGATGTTTGAGATGTTGAGGCGTCCGTATATCGACTCCGGGATCTTCGGCTCGAAACCCATCTCGATAAGAGCCTTCTCCATCCGGTCGAATACAGTTTGATTCTCTACTATGATGTCGACGTCCTTGGTAGCGGATTTGAGGCGGTATGTCATCATGGCACCGCCGCCTACCATGAATACAGAGCATTTTTCGGAGATGTGTTCGGACAGTCTGTCGAACAGTTCCCTGATTCTGTCCGGTTCGGTTATCATACCAATTCAACCCCGTACATGTCCGCCCGTTCCTGCATCTCTGACAGGGGCGCCCACCCTTCCACCCTGTCGCCTCTGAGAACATTCTGCATGTCCCTCATCACCGGCAGGTCCGGCACGGTGAGCCTGTCCTTGTTCTTGCAATAGAAGATGAGTGTGAACATCTTCAGCCTCCAGTCGTCGGTCCTGGAGATTACGTAGAGGGAGTCGAGGAAGACCTCATCAGTCGTGGGTTCCTTCTTCCCCGTACGGCAGTAGGATCCCTCGGACAGGATGTCGATTCCGTATTCGCCGTATGCCGAGAACGCTGTCTTCTCATAGCCCTCCGGTTCCGACGTGTGGAACAGGATACCGTCCTTTCCACGATGATAGACCGTTGCCGATACGGGTATGCCTTCCGGATTGACGTCGAGGAACCTCCTGTAATCCTCAAGGAAGTGGATCAGCTCCGGCCATACCTTTCCGTTCACGGAGTACTTGCGTCCTTGCTTGGTCACCATGCTCCTGCGGTGCAATTCTTTCATCTTCGTGTATGTGCGGGACAATTCCAGTCCCGTACGTTCGCATATCTCGGGTACCGTCCTCGGTTTATCCAATGATGCGAGGATCTCGGCACCGTTCGATGACAGGGGCAGGTAAACATCGGAAACCGACTGAAGAAGCTTCGTAAGGCTGGAGGCCATGGACGTTCTTTTGATACTCAGCGTTTTGGCGTCGTCCAGCAAGTCCATCTTCCTAAGATCGTTCACAACCCTGTAGGCCTGAGTGAGGCTGATGCCTGTCGATTCCGACACCTTTCCGTGTGTATCGCATCCCTCGGATACGGATATCAGCACCCTAAGCTGAGTTTTAGTGAACACATTTGCAATTATGAAATTTCAATATAAATAATTTTCATTTTTGCAAATGTTAGTGATGGTAGAATCTCCCATTCGGGCCAGATATACTACAAAACAGATAGGAATATAGGACTTATCACAATGATATTTAAAGTAAGGGTGATTATCCTATTTGTATAATTTTTATCGATAAGTATAATATACTCACGTTGGAGTAACGACATCAAACAGGGAGATACTATGGATTCCAAGGTAATCATAGCAATAGCCGTGGTCGCGGTAGTCGCGGTCGCGGGTACGGCCACCTTTTTCCTTCTGAACAACGACAAGGATTCTGTGGACTACGACGGTTCTGCCTTCAACGTCATCAGCCGTGTCAACAGCGAGGGATCTGGTCTGTACATCAAGAAATCAGTGGCGAACACCGACGGTCCCGTACCGGTCAGGATTTCCAACAGCACCCCGTTCTTCGGAGACGGATTCACCCTTTCCGAGAGCAACAAGGCAGCATGGGGCGGACTGATCCTGGGAGACCCCGGAGTCTCATCCATCCAGCACACTCAGCTCGCCAGCATCGCCAAATCGGTCGGACTCAATTTCGTCCAGTACACCACCGAGGTCGGTTCTTTGCAGGACGACACCCTGTACTATGTCACCAACCTCGCCAACTACGGTGCGATCACCGGATCCACCGACATCCAGGGAGGAATCATCTGGGAGCCTCAGTTCCAGAGGGTCATCCAGGAGGATGCCAGCTACACCACCCTCGCCCTTACCAACGACCTCTTCGACGGCCACACCTGCTGCATCATCGCGGCCAACCACAACTGGCTGAAGAGCAACTCCGGCGATGCCGTGAAGTTCCTCGCGGGATACATCAAGGCGGTCAACTACATCGTCGACGCCAAGAAGAACGGCGGAGAGGCATACACCGACGTCATCAACATCGCCAAGAGCTCCACCACCGGTCTGGACGATGGAGAGGTCGCAGCAGCTCTTGCCAACATCGATTACCTCTACGCCGACTCCAGCGACGGTTCCCTCGAGCAGCTCACCAAGGACATCGAGAACCTCGCCGGCAGCCTGAAGGACATCGGAGCGATCACCAAGGACTACGGAAGCGGTTCGGCATTCGCCAAGGCCTTCGTCGACGACACCTATATCAAGGACGCCGTCGCAGGAAAGGCCAGCAAGGAAGGCACATCCAGCGTCAAGGTCGCGGTCATCGGAGGGGACATCCACCAGCTCGCGATCCACGTCGCCATCGCAAAGGAGTACTTCAAGGAGTACGGGCTCACGGTCAACCTCAGCACCGGCAGCAACGGAGGGGACATCGCTACCCTTTTGGACAGCAAGGATGTCGACATCGGATTCCTCGGTGCACCCCCCGCGACCATCAAGACTATTAACGGAGAGCACATCAAGGTCTGATAGTGAGCTATATGGGCTTCAAATACGACAAGCACAACAAATACCACAGATTTGGTAGGTCCGCACTCATCACGGCGGTATCGCTCGTGGTCTTCGTGTGGGTCTGGTGGATCGCCTCGGTGATCGTCCAGAGACAGATGGACCTCAACACATCTCCTCTGGCCAATCCTGCGGATGCGTTCGCTGCGCTTTTCGATTTGATGCGCAACGGAGACCCGGTCGAGCACAGGTCTATGTGGTCCTGGATCTGGTCGAGTCTCCAGAAATTCTTTAAAGGATTCGTGCTGGCCGTCGCGGTCGCACTGCCTGTGGGTCTCCTGATGGGTAACTTCAAGCCCGTCAGGGAGTTCCTCACCCCTTGGGTCGAGGTCCTCAGGCCCATCGCACCCATAGCATGGGCGCCTATCCTGGTCATCATCTTCCAGGCGGCCAACGGTTCCATCATGGTCGTGTTCATAGGAATCGTGTTCCCCCTGCTCACCAACGTCATATTCGGTGTGCAGAAGATCGACCAGATACTCATCGATGCGGCCAAGACGCTCGGAGCCACCAACCTCCAGATATTCACCAAGGTCCTGGTGCCTTCCACGATACCGTATCTGATGAACGGTATCAAGATCGGTCTCGGTATCGGCTGGATGTGTATCGTCGCCGCCGAGCTTTACAACACCACACTGGGCGGAATAGGTTACTACGTGAAGTTCATGATCGACAACTCCTCGTACGACTACGCCTTCGCAGGTATCATAATAATCGCGATACTGGGTCTTCTCACCACGGGTGTCGCTGAATACGTTTCCAGGAGAGTCTCCAAGAGAATGGGGGTTGATGTCTGATGTCAGAACCCAAGATAAAGATCGAAGGGGAGAAGTGGGGCAAGGAACGCGTCCGCGCGGACCGTACCGACGAGCTCTACAAGGACATCCCCGAGGGCGGGACCCTCATGAAGATAGACAACCTCCGCGTCGTATACCGCACGGACGACAAGGAGACCGTCGCGGTGGAGAACTTCACCCTCGACGTGAAGAAGGGCGAACTGATCTCCATCGTCGGACCTTCCGGATGCGGAAAGACCACCATCCTGCGTTCCATCGCGGGACTGCTCCAGCCCACGTCGGGTACCATCCTGATCGGCGATAAGGAGTGTATCGGACCCGGTTCCGACCGCGGTATGGTGTTCCAGGACTTCGCCCTGTTCCCGTGGAGGACCGTCAGGCAGAACGTCGAGTTCGGCATGGAGGTCGCCGGGGTGCCCAAGGAGGAGCGCGAGGTGCGCGCCATGAGGTACATCAAGGCCGTCGGTCTCGAGAGGTTCGCCGATTCCCGCATCCACGAGCTTTCCGGAGGTATGAAGCAGCGTGTGGGCATCGCCCGTGCGCTCGTGATGCATCCCGCGATAATCCTCATGGACGAGCCCTTCGGTGCTCTGGATGCACAGACCAGGAACATCATGCAGGAGCAGCTGGTGAAGATCATCCAGCGCAGCGAGAGGACGATCCTGTTCGTCACCCACTCCGTGGACGAGGCGCTCTACCTCAGCGACCGTGTCGTCATCCTGTCCAAGCGTCCGTCGACCATCTTCAAGATCATCGACGTCCCGTGGGAGAGACCCCGCGACAGGACCAACCCAGAGTTCACTCAGCTCAGGAAGGATATCCTGGCGTACCTGGAAGACCAGAACGTCATGGAGAACTGACCATCTTACCTGCCGGAAGGCAGGGATCCATCATTTTATTGGTACAGATCGGGCCTGCGGTGCGCCTGATACCTTATGTTGTGCATGGTCTCCTCGCCTGTACGGTACTTATCGTACAGCGAGGGGTCGATCTCGTAGATGTCGTAACCCTCGGTCTCGGTGTTCTTGACAATCCTGCCGTCGGGGGACACGCAGAGGGTCGCCCTCCCGTCGTTGTTGCAGGCGGCCACGAAGACCCTGTTGTCCGATGCCCTCGCGGACAGGAGCGTCTTCCACGAGGCTATCCTCCTGTCGAAGTCGAGGTTGGAAGCCGCGGGCATGAGTATGAGCTCCGCACCCTTGTGATCGTATGTGCCAGCTATCTCAGGGAAGTGGGATTCCCAACACAGGGCGATGCCTATCTTGGCGTTGTCGGTCTCTATCACCGGCAGTGCGTTCCCTGCCTTGAAGACCTTGACCTCCCTCATGCCGAGATGGGTCTTCCTGTACGTCCCTACGACCTCTCCGTGCGAGCATACGGCCTGCGTGATGTACAGTCCGTCATCGGCCCTCTCGGTGAACCCGAACACTATGTCGATGTCCTCCGACATGTCGGCGATCTCGGCTATGCGCAGGTCGTCCGCCTTCACCGATGCGGGTTCCGACGAGGTGTATCCCGTGAGCGACGCCTCGGGGAAGCATATCATGCCGCATCCCATGTTCGCCGCGTCCTCCGCCAGATCGCAGATCCTGTGGGCGTTTGAATCGATGTCTCTGGAATCCGATACCATGGGCGACATGGCGAGCTTGAAGGACTTCATGGCCGAAAATCGGAGTCCGGATATTATATGGTTGTTGCAGGGGAATTCGGGAATGCGTCCGGTTCAGGAACAGAGCCTTGCTATCAGGCCGTCTATCTCGGCATCGCTGAGCCCCAGATATCCCGAGCAGTAGGAGCGAGCGGCAGATTCTGCTCGGTGAGCGTCTCCGCCCTGATGTCCAGTTTGGGTTGGTTGTACGAGCTGAGCCCGGTCACGGTCCCGGTGACCGAGAACGGACCCTCATGGGGATCCTGAGACGGCCAGAAGCATACCGCCAGCGACCCTCCCAGCACTATCGCGGTCAGCAGCAGCGCCAACAGGGCCGGGCATCGTTCCTGTTCATAGGGGTCGGATTGCATGTAGGGATATATCGGTGATTGCTACGTCGAACGGAAGCGGAACGCCATCTTAATCTACTTAGTCGCGTATGCACGAAACATGCGCATGATAGTATTGGGCGGATTCCTGGGAAGCGGGAAGACCACCATTCTGATGAAGATCGCCAACTCGTTCATTGGCAAGGGAAACAAGGTCGCCGTACTGGTAAACGACATCGGCGAGATCGGTGTCGACGGTAAGACCCTTGCGGCTGAAGGATACAACACCACCGAGCTTCCCGACGGCTGCGTCTGCTGCTCCCTCAAATCGGAGCTCCAGGTGGCCGTGAGGAAGATTGCGCTCGACATCAAGCCCGATGTCATGCTCATCGAACCCACCGGACTCGCCCTGCCCTCCAAGATCAAGGAGACCCTCAACGACTCCGAGGAGCTGTTCAGCGACATGCCCCGCTTCGACGAGCCTGAGATCATCGGCGTCGTGGACGCGGTGAGGTTCCCCGTGTTCGCGGCCAAGAAAGAGACCTTCGTCCGCCAGCAGCTGGAGGGATCGAAGGCTGTGCTGATAAACAAGATCGACGTCGCATCCGCAAAGAGCCTCGCGGACACCGAGATGTGGCTGGCACTGAACGTCGGCAACATCCCGATGTACAGGATGTCCGCACTCACCGGAGAGGGTGTCAAGGAAGCACTGGAGGCTGTCACCCATGAGTGAGTTCAATTCCGCTGAGCTTGCCAACGGCAAGTCCATAGGGCTCAACGGGGAGATCCGCGGATTCAACGCGGACGTGGAGGCAAGGCTGGCCGACGTCCTCATGCAGGTCGGAAGGTGGGTCGAGAGGGAGTCCGGAGCGCTCATGGGACACATCAAGATGGCCGTCACCAACGGCGACCAGACGGTGACCATGAACCTCACCGACATCGACGAGGGTGTGCTCTTCCACGGGAAGGTCAGGCCCAGCCAGACCGTCCAGTTCAGTTTCATGGCAGCTGTCCTCGACGTGGACGACCACGAGCTCGAGCACAGGACCCTGCACGCGTTCGAGGATTCCGGAATAATGATGGACATCCACGAGCACAGCTCGTCCCACCACCATCACCACCACGACCATGACCATGAGCACGGTCCGGACTGCACCTGCGGATGCCACGACCACGACCATGACCACGAGCACCACCATGATCATGACCATGAGCACGGTCCCGACTGCACATGCGGCTGTCATGACCACGACCATGACCATGAGCATCACCACCATCACCACGACGGCGAGGAATGCCACTGCCACGATCATGACGAGGACGGGGAGCACCACCACCATCACGACGACTGATCATTCCTTGCAATACTCGTCGTCGATGACCATGGACAGGTAGGCGAGGCTGTCGGCGCTGTTGGCGGCCGCCACCCTGTCCGTATTCCTGAGGCTGGCACATCCGTTCTGACCGGTTATGTGCCCGCCCGCTTCTTTTATAATGACGGATGCCGCGGCATGGTCCCACGGCCAGAGGATCGGTTCGAAGTAGAGGTCTATGCATCCTTCCGCGAGCTTGCAGAGTTCGTAAGCGGCGGCACCCATGCGCCTTATGTCCTCGCATATGAAGAACATCCTGTTCGATATGTTGAACGAGCGCCTGGACTTCGTCTTGTCGTAGGCGCACCACGACGTGGCGAATATGGAATGGGGAACGTCCCTGTCCGATACATGTATGGGGGAACCGTTGCGGAACGCGCCCTTCCCCTTCTCGGCATGGTACATCTCGTCGGTGAAGGGATTGTACACGACGCCCAGAACGGGTTCGTCATCCTCCACCAAAGCTATCGATGTGACCGAGATCTGCAGGTTCCTGATGTAGTTGGTGGTCCCGTCGATGGGATCTACGACCCAGTACATCTTCCCCGACCTGTCGGCGTAATCGTTCTCCTCGCCCACGAACGAGGATCCCGGGAGGAGGCCGGTGAGTTCCTTCCTCAGGAACTCCTGGACGGCGACGTCCATGTTGGTGACGTGGTTCTCCTTGGAGCCCTTGTCCCTGACCTCTATCCTGTCCGCGTCCCTCATCATCTCCCCGGCGCGCCTGGCGATGTCCATGACATCCTCGATCCTCATGCCGGGCGGATTGGCTTCGCCGATGTTAAAGGTGACGTTCCGATAAAGGCATATCCCGGTGAGCGGATGACAGTGCGTGGAATTCGGAATCTCCTACGTCGGCCTGATCTACCTCCTGATGCTGTTCATCCCGAACATAATGTGGTCGAAGGCACAGCCCTCGGACTACGATGCGGGGAACGAGAACCGTCTGCTGCAGATGATGGAACGTATAGGGGAGGTCGCGGTCACCTGCATAGTCCTGATATTCTCGGACTTCAACCTGCGTCCGTGGACCGCGTGGTCCTGGTGGATGGCGGCATCCTTCTCCGCCATGGTGCTGTACGAGGTCTACTGGGCGCGCTACTTCAGGAGCGGGAGGACGATGAGGGACCAGTACGGGAGCATGTTCGGGATACCTGTCCCCGGCGCGTCTTTACCTGTCGTTGCATTCCTGCTCCTTGCGGTATACGGGTGCAATCCGATACTCGCGGTTGCGGCCTCGGTGCTCGGAATAGGGCATATCGGCATACATCTGGCACATGCAAAGGGATGCGGTGCGCTCTGATCTTATTCCTCTTCCTCGGGTTCCTGCTCCGACGCATAAGCCTCGAGGGCCTTCACGTCGTCCTTGTTGAGGTTGTGGGCGATCGCCGTTAGTACGGTGGTGGCCATACCGAGGATCACGCATACGGTCAGGAAACCGGTGTCCAGGGAATCCGCCACGTACTTCAGCCCGCTGACGATGTCCTCGGTGAGGGCCGTGATCACGTTGTCCACTGCGGTGACGTCAATGACCGTCATGGAGCGTCCCCTCTCGATGACCTCGTTGATGTAGGCACCTATGATCGCGCTGCCGGTCATGATTCCCACCATGCGCACGGCCATCAGGTTCCCGGTGTGCTGTCCGACGTCCTCCTTAGGCATGACCGACTGGTAGCTGCAGAGGATCTCGGTGACTATACATCCCAGACCGAATCCGAACACGAACAGGGACAGTGCCATGAGGGGCACGCCCTTGTCGGCGATGAGGTGGGTGAGCAGCAGACCGATGGTGACCACGCACGAACCTCCGATGATCCACGGTCTGGCGCCGGTCTTGAACACCATGCGCCCTCCGATCATCGAGGTTATGGCGGCTCCGATGAGCATGCACAGGAACATCAGGCTGGCCTTGTAGATGTTGAACTCGTAGTACGTGAGATAGAGCTTGAAGAAGTAGGTGATCAGTCCGAGTCCGCATAGACTGAACATGAACATGAGGACGATGTGCGTCTTCATGAACGCGGTGGTGCGGACGGGCATCGTAGGTCCGTCGCAGTGGTAGGACCTGTAGATGAGGGCGGCGAGCAGGGCGATGATCAGTATCGCCATCCCCAGCGACTTCAGGCTCAGGAGGTCGAACTGCTCGTTGACCATCTGCGTGTATGCGGTGGCCGTACCGAATACCAGGGCTGAAAGTATCATGCCGGGGACGTCCACTTTGCGGTCAGACGTCTTCTCCTCCGGGAGCGTCTTGCATGCCACGACCAGACCGATGAGCATGAGTGCGGGGAAGAGGACGTATCCCGCCCTCCAGTTGATGGTGTCGGTGAGGAAGTATCCCGTGGCGGTTCCGAACAGCGATGCGAGGGCGAAGGCCGCCGTCATCAGCTCGTTGCACTTGCCCCTGTCGGCGGGGGCGTAGAATCTTGATACGGAGGTGAATCCCATTCCGAGGATCAGACCGGCTCCGGCTCCCTGGACGAACCTGAGGGCGACGAGCATCTCCACGGACGTGGACAGCAGGCAGATCATCGATGCCACGATGTAGATGAACGCCCCTGCAGCGAGCACGGGTTTGCATCCGTACTTGTCGACCAGCTTCCCTCCCACGGGGATGAGTGCGACCTCTGTCACCACATACGCAGGGACGATCTGCATCACGTACTCGGACGGCGGCAGGTCGCCGATGGACCAGGCCTGTCCGAACCTCATGAACACCCATCCCACGGCGGAGGCGAACACGCAGAGTGCGATGCCCCACATTGCGGTGGCGCGCTTGAATTCATCCTTGGTCATGTTCATATCACGCGCCTCCAGATGAGTATCATGACAGCGCATATCGCGATTATGCCCGCGCATGCCACGTAGATGTAGACCTCGGGGGTGTGATAGTCGGTGGCCTCGTCCTTCTCCATCACCGATGCCACGTAGCTCTGGATTCTGGCGCAGTTCTGTTCCGTCTCGGGATCGGAGGATATGTCGTGCACGTTTATCGCGTTCCATCCGAGCGCATCTATGACGCCGTCGATGACCAGCTTCCTCTCCTCGGGGATGACGCCGTCGGGTATGAGGGCCACGACCCTCCTCATGTCGAGGATGTATCCGTTCCACGGGAAGTCGTACTCGTTGTGCGTGTCCCTCACGGATGTCAGCCTGCAGTAGTCGTATGTGCCGTCGTTGTGGTCGGATGCGGTGAAACCGAGCTTGAATCCGATATCTGGCACATCGGTGCTTGTTAGTGATTTTATGGTCTCGAAGAGGTCCAGCATCCTGCTCCCCGAGCCCAGGAGCTTGAGTATCAGTTCGGGCAGTTCGACGCTGCCCATCCCGTCCCCGGCGGACTGGAGGACCATAGCCCATACGCTGTCGGCCAGGTCCGAGGATACGATCGACCTGTCCACGTGCTCGACCACGAGCGGAGTGACGTCCCATGTCGGAGTGCTCGAGTCCATGATCATGTCCTCCATGTCCATGGACAGGCCGAAGTCGATGTAGAGCATGCTGTCGACGCTGTGCTCGGCGTAGTCGATGGTCATGTACTCCGGGGACCCGTCCTCGTACTTCTCGATCTTCACCTTGATGTCGTTGTACTCCTTGTCGTGCATGCTCAGCTTGATGCCGAGGCTCGCATCGGTCATCCTGTTGGTATAGGTGTCAACGTGCGTCTCCAGCGTCACGTCGAAGTAGATCCTTATGTCCATGCGGAGCTGTGCGCTTCTCTCGTTGGGGGCGCCGTTGTCCGCGAATACCCTGTAGATGAACCCAACCGTGCTCTCGTTCTGTTTGGCGTAGTACTTCCCTTCGGCGGGGAAGAATCCGCTGATGTCCGAGTCCATCTTCACTTCTACGTATCCGGTGATGCGGTCGGTGGAACGGTAATCGGTGCCTTCGACCTTCACATCCCTCCTGAAGGATGTCTCCGTCAGTAGGTGCGGGTCGAACGTGTTTATGGTGTAGTGCTTGAGATGGTCGCTCACATAGTCGATGAAGGACTGGAACTCATCTACAACGGCGGGGTTCTCGTCCGTGGAGGCCTTGATGGTACCTCCGTACCTGCCGTCGTGCACCGCGGGTACGGCTGACGAATCTTCGGGGACGATCACGAGACATGTCGCTATGAGTACGGTGACCAGAAGGACTGCGGATGCACCTGTGACGGACGGACGCATGGGCGTCTAACAACCGTAGGGTCTATTTATATTATTACGGGAGCGGCATCCAGCAAACGGAATTATAGTGATGATGCCGTATCATCGGCCATGAGCAGGGTTCTCATAGTCAACGGCAGTCCGAGGAAGAACGGAGTGGATTCGGGGATAGCGGCGGTCATATCCGCCGAGTTCTCGGCCAAGGGCCATTCCGTCGAGACAGTGGACATCTGTTCCCTCACCATCGGAGGGTGCAGGGGATGCATGTCATGCAGGAAGACCGGGAGGTGCGTCCAGGATGACGACATGCAGTCCGTGATCGACAGGATGAGGGCCTCTGATATGATCGTACTCATGTCCCCCATCTATTTCGCTGCGGAGACCGGGCAGACCAAGACATTCATCGACAGGCTCACCTCCGCCTTCAGCGGGGACAGGCCGATGGGTAACGCCAAGGTATCTTCGGTCCTCCTCACGTGCGCCGACCCCAAGGGAGGGGAGAGGTACGGCGCCGCACTCGACAGGCTGCGCGACGTGATGGGATACCTCAAGGTGGACGACCACGACGGAGGGTGCATAATCGGCGGTCTAACCCCAGAGATCGTGAGGGATTCACCAGCCGTCAGGGAATACATCGACGGGCTGGCATCCAAGCTCTGAAATCTTCTTCGAACCGGATGTGCCAGCGTATCCATCGTTCGGTATATGGGGATGCGTAAAAGTCTGGGAAATAAAATTGGAGAGGGCCTTTCGGGCCCTCGTTTTCAGAAGAAGAGACTGATGATCTCGGAGCTGCTCTCGGATGCGATTCCGGCACCGATGATTAATACGATGAATACCGCTCCGATGATGAACCAGAACAGGATACCGAAGATGCTCCACAGCAGCGCGCTCGTCGTTGCGTTCCCGTTATACTGGTCGCTGCTGCTGCTGTAGATGACGACCGCGAGGATAAGTCCTATCAGTCCCAGGATAAGTCCCAGCAGGAACGGGACCAGTTTCGGCGGGTCCTTCAGCGGCAGGCTGTTGGCGGGCCTTGCGTTGCCGGATGATCCGTCTATCTTCTTTCCGCATTCAGGGCAGAACGTGGTATTGTCGGCCACTTCCTTTCCGCAATTTGGACAGTACATGGTTGTTTCACCTTTGGTGTACGAATGGACTTCATCCGTTTTTATCCTTTGTCCGTATTTCCGATCGGGACAGCACATCCCCGTCACGGGTATTACGGATGTTTCATCATGGTGAATCCGATGTGTATGCCGAAACCGTCGCGGAGTACCGATCTCAGCCCCGTATTGATCATCCCGTTGGACAGCATGTTGGCATCCTCAAGGGTGATGGTGTGATTGGACAGGGCGAGCAGGAACATGTCAACGAGTCCCGAGATCACCGTCGCCAGTACGCCCGCCGTCCTGGTGTCGCGGTTGTCGTATGAGATCTTCAGGTGTTCGAACATCATATCCTCGAGGAAGGATCTGTATTGGAAGGAGAACTCCCTGTCCCCATATTCTATCACAAGCGGGACGAGGTAGCGTTCATTCTCGTCGAACAGTTCCTGGAATGCCGGGATGAAGGCCGTGAAATCGACGTTCTTCCCCCCGGTCCTTTCGAAAAGGTCCCTCAGCAGGGACATCTGTCTCTCCTTGATGGAATCCGATACCGCTTCGACGCTCTTGAAGTGGTAATAGAAAGTCGATCTGTGGACGCCCGCTTCATCGCATATCTCATCCACGGTCACCGTAGCGGTATTTCCCTTCTCGTAGATCTTCCAATATGCATCTTGTATCGCGAGTTCGGTCTTCGTACTAGCTCTGTCGTATCTCCCCATCCTATCCGCCCTCAAATTAGAACATAATGAACTATATTGTTTGAATTCTATATATACTATCACATATGGTATTAAATATGATATCAATAATTTTGAATCGAGGTTACAAAAATGGCCCTGAAGAATCTTTTCGGAAAGAAGGACGTCTCTTCCGCCTGCGGAAGCGCATGCGGCTCAGGCGACAAGAAAGCATCTGCCTGCGGTTCCGCCTGCGGATCCGGGGACAAGAAGGGTTCCGCCTGCGGAAGCGCATGCGGATCCGGAGACAAAAACTGAATCCTCCGCCTTCCCTTCACCGGGAAGGCCGAGCCCTTACCATGACCTATTTTGCGTTCCAGTGGCACATCACAGAGGCCTGCGACCAACGCTGCAGACATTGTTACATCTACGCTCTCGGCAGCCATGCGAAGTTCAGGGAGATGTCATTCCCCGACATGAAGGCTGTATTGAATAACATCAAGGAATTCTGCAGGAAGGCGGAACGCGAACCATACCTTTACATCACCGGAGGGGACCCCATACTGCATCCGCGCTTCTGGGATCTCCTGGAGATGCTCAAGGAAGATAACATCCGCATAGCCATCCTGGGGAACCCGTTCCATCTCACGCCGGAGAACTGCAGACGGATGAGGGAATGCGGCGTGGTGAAATACCAACTGTCGCTGGACGGACTGAAGGAGACCCATGACAGGATAAGGCAGCCTGGTTCCTACGAATCCACCATGTCGGCGATACCGATGCTCCGCGATGCGGGGATCGATGTGGCCATAATGTCCACCGTGTCGAAGTGGAATGTCTCGGAGATGCCTTCGCTGGTAGATGAGGTGGTCAGGAACAAAGCCGACAACTTCGCTTTCGCACGCTACTGCCCGTCGATGGAGGACCGCGAGACCACCTGTTCCCCCGAAGAGTACAGAGAGATGATGGACCGCTGCTGGTCCAAATTCAGGGAATACGGGGATTCCGGGACGACGTTCAATCTCAAGGACCACCTCTGGACCCTGTACCGTTATGAGAACGGTGATTTCCACATCGGGGATTATCCGGATGATGATTACGTCTACGACGGGTGTAACTGTGGCAATTCCCATCTCACCATCCTCTCGGACGGTTCCGTCTACGCATGCAGGAGGATGGAGAGCAGGGTAGGCAATGCCCTGGAGGATGACCTGTACGACCTCTTCACCGGACCGAAGATGGATCCCTACAGGATATACGAGAACTTCGAGAAATGCTCGAAATGCGAACTGCTGCGTTTCTGCAGGGGGTGTCCGGCCGTGGCGAAAGGATACCACGGGAACATGTATGCTCCCGATCCGCAATGCTGGAAGGTGATTACAGTCGATGAAAGCCGTTAAGATAGATAGGGTCACGAAGGCACAGGATGTGGGACTGACGGACGTAACGATCCCGGAGGCTTCTCCCGGATGGGTGCTGGTGAAGATACATGCGTTCGGGATGAACCATTCCGAGAAGATACTGCGTCTGGAGGAGATCGAGGCGGATTACATACAGAAACCCGTCATACCGGGGATCGAATGCGTAGGAACGGTCGAGGATCCTTCCGATTCCGGGTTTTCAAAAGGCGATAAGGTCATCGCCATGATGGGCGGGATGGGCAGGAGCTTCGACGGAAGCTACGCGGAATATGCCGTCCTTCCGGCACATCACGTCTTCAAGGTCGATACGGACCTCCCCTGGGACGAACTGGCCGCTATACCGGAGACGTACCTTACTGCATGGGGTTCCCTGTTCGAATGCCTTCAGCTCAAGAAGGGGGAATCTCTTCTGATACGCGGAGCCACCTGTGCATTGGGGTACGCATCCATCGAAATAGCCAAGGCCCTTGGATGCAAAGTCATCGCCACCACACACAGGGAGAACAAGCTGGCACTTTTGGATAAGGCCGATGATTCCGTATTGGACGACAGTCATCTTCAGGAGAAGGTCGTAGCGGACAAGGCCCTGGATCTCGTAGGGCCGAAGAGCCTTCTCGACACAATGCGTTGTGTGAGGAAAGGCGGCATAGTCTGCGACACCGGGATTCTGGGCGGCGTCTATGCACTGGACGGTTTCGATCCCATCAAGGACATCCCCAACGGGGTCTACCTCACAGGGTATTTCAGCAACTATCCGGACCAGGGGCTGGTGGACAGCATATTCCGGTTCATCCGTGAGCATGATCTGCATCCGTCGTATGCGAAGCGTTTCAGTTTCGATGACATCCGCGAGGCCTGCATCGCATTGGACGAGGGCAAGGTCAACGGGAAGATAGTAGTGGTCGTGGACTGAAGAAGAGCCAGCAGTCAGAATTTGAAGTTCAATGGTGGGCCCCCCGAACCTGGACCAAGAAAGGCCAGATCGGAAAATAAAAGCACTTGCATCCCGTCATAAAACGGTACAAGCCTGCCGTATATTTAGGCAGGCGTGTAGGTGTTTGCTTTACGGTTTTGAGTAATCAATTATCCATCCAGGACTATCGATTTCCTGCAGATGTTGTCGATGGTGTCGATGCACTGATCAATTCCAACGTTTGAATACGATGATCTCTGCATCCGCCCCGTCAACACCATACTCGCAGACCAACAGGTATTTCTCATCTGCGACCAAGCCGTAGCATCTTGTGCTCCCGGCCTTTTCGATCTGATTGATGTAGTATGTCTTGTTGTCATCCCACAGTTTCACGGACTGACCACTCGGTATCGGGAACTCCAGATTCACAAAACTTCCTTTGCCTTCATGGAGTTCTTTCACTTCTTCCATATCGGCAATTCCTAACTTGTTGAATTCTTTGATAAGCTGTTCTTTCATGTCAGTGGCCTCCGGCCAGACATAGAGCCCCCCGCCTATTTATTGCTGTCGTGAATCATCGGTAAAGACTACAAATACGAACGATGCCACGCGCCATCATGAACAAGAGTGCCGCCTTCGTCGTGGTCGTCATAGTTATCATCGCCGCATCCATCCTGGTCCTGTTCGCATTCTATGTGAAGAAGACCAGGTCCTGAGCGGCAATCCAAACAGCGGGGGACATCCCCCGCACAACCATACGTTCCCGATTGGAGGATGTGTGCCAGTCGGGCTCGCGTACATACCCGTCCAGTCAAGACGATCCTTATCCATCCCCCTATCCGAATCGCATGTCTAATCGGGTCCGGCGTGCGGTCGGAATGAGGATCCGCGGACGTGCCGATCGCTAAGGTATAATGCTCCCGATATCTATCTGCCCCTATGGCAAAAGGGATTCTCGGCGTCATCATATGTCCGATGCTGGACGACAATCTGGTCTACAGTCTCGACAAGGATCCGGAGAGGAAGGACATCGTACTTGCGAATACCGGGAACCAGGAGCCGATTGTGAGGAGGCTGGAGAGATGCGGCATCCCGTATCGCATATCCGGCTGGGACGACATAATCTCCGGGAACGCCGAACTAGACCGGGAAGGATTCACCGTACTGGTGTACTCGTTGAACCTGGGGCTCCATGCCAGGCCCGATGTCCTGAGGAGCAGGGTCGAGAGCACAGCGAAGGAGATGCAGCCTGTGGTCGATGCCATCGGCTTCTACCTCGGCACCTGCGGGAACGAGGGCTGGGACATCCCTGCCTGGTGCGATAGCATGGGGTTCAAGCCGTCCGCCACGTTCCGTGATCCGCAGAGGAATCTGTGCCCCGACTGCGTAGGAGTGAACATAGGCGGGGGCCCGAGATACCTGGAACTGCTGAAGAGGTATCCGAAGCACATCTTCGTATTCCCCGCATTCGCAGTGAACAAGGATGAATTCAACGAGGCCAACCGCGCGGAATCCGAAGCGGCCATGGACAGCCTTGACGAGGGGATGCTGAGAGAGCTCGGGATAGAGCCGGGACCCAATGCATATGAGCGGTGGCTTTTGAAGACAGGGGGCTATGAGCACTACCTCAGGATCGAGACGGGCCTCGGGGACAGAGAGGAATTCGAAGCCGCACTGAAGGAGTTGCAGGGGACTTCCGGACTGAAGGAGAGGGTGCCCGCCGAGAGCTGGGGCAGCCTTCAGCCCACGGACGATCTCTATTCCGAATGCAAATCGTTCCTCGGACGATAATGGCGGATCAGAGGCCGTTCGAATCGGATGCGCCGATGCAACGCACATAGTTAATGCGATAGGCTCCGATCACGATACCTTATCACCAAGGATGGCAGGGCGCCCAGATACGATGACGGCATAATGCTTCGGTCCGTCCTCCTGTTCTCCACCACGACAGTGTTCTTAGGCCTCGGGACCTTCCTGATCTCTTCTGGTATCCCCAATAAAAGCCTCTTTCAAATGGGTGATTACACAGATCAAAATGTTAAACGGATTTGAACCGCATAAGAGCCAGCAGTCAGAATTTGAAGGTCAATGGTGGGCCCCCCCGGATTTGAACCGGAGTCTATGCCTCCCGAAGGCACAAGTATACCAAACTAACCCAAGGGCCCGTTGAAGCCCCCTATCCGCTCCATTAATAAAAGTGTTTGCTTCCGAAGGCCAGAGGCCGCAGCCCGTCCGTCGGAGACAACGTCGATGGTGCTGGCGGGCCGATCGTTCCGCGGAATCCGACTACATCAAAATATAGTCCGATGTCGGTAACGGACATCATCCGGAGGTATCGGGATTGAGGTTCAACGTGCTCATGGCCGTAGCGATCGTCGCTGTTCTCGGCGCAGCTTCAGCTCAGATGCTGTTCGCCGGAGACAAGCTGGAATGGCCGGACGACGATGCGGCCTACACCGAGAAGCAGCTTCCGGCCTATATGTTCACCCCGGAGGACAAGGACAGGTCCTCCATCACCGTCCGTTACTACGGCGACGAGCCCAGCGTACCCTACGTCAGCATCGCCGACTACTACATGAAGCTTCAGGGATACGGCATCTCCGTGAGGCATCTCGGGGACGGGCTGTTCGAACTGTCCAACAGCAGGGACGGCGGAGGGAAGGCGAGGCTAGATACCGTGAAGGGCACTCTCACGTCCGATGATTACAGAGCGTTCGCCATCGTGAGGGATCGGTACGACAGCGGTGCCGAACTGGACTACAGCCTGATCAGGACCCTCTCGGAGAAGGACCTCAACGCCCCGGGGAAGGTCACCGTGGACCTCGGGAGGTACGGCATCGGCATGCATACCGACCGCGACTCCGGAACGGTCTGGCTTCCGCTGCCCACCGTCGCGGACCTGTTCATCAGCCCCAACAACTACTACGCGTCCTACGTCGGGGGCGCCGTCTATTTCATCGACAGCGATACGATGTCCGATTACAGCCTCTATCTGCAGGACAAGCAGTACAGGGCATACATCGACGCATTCATGGGGGAGGACAGGACGAGGCCCGCCGATCTCATAGAGTACTCCTACGGGGAGCTGTGCATGCTGTTCGACAGCTTCTACGGCAAGCCGGGGCTGGGAGCGATGTCCGAACTGCTGGCCGAGAAGGGCCTCGACGGGGCGCTGGCATCGTACAGCGACGCCTCCCGCACGATAAGGTCGTACCTCCGGTCGGCCGATTACGGGGAGTACTGCGCCGGGCTCTGGAAGCTCTCCGCGCTGATCTACGACGGGGGACATACGCAGACGTCGCTCGGCCCCGTCTCCTTCGTCTATTATCTCATCCTGTACACCTACGATTACGACCTGCCGGACAGGATCCAGGACCTTGCGGACGCCATCCCCGTGCCTGAATCGCCGGATATGGGCGCTGTCAGGGACGCCCTTACGGAACTAAGAAAGCAGACCTGGGATTTCCAGCATCTGTCGGGAGGTGCCAGGTACTACGAGCAGGGCGATACCGCCGTGTTCTCCTTCGACAATTTCGACTACGACGACGCGGGTTGGGTCCGCTATCTGGGGTCCGGAGGCGATCTGCCGGACGACAGCATCGGCCAGATGTACGTCGCGCTGGGCATGGCATCGGGCAATCCGGACATCAGGAACTTCCTCGTCGACCTCACCACCAACACCGGCGGCAGGGTCTCCGTCGTGGTGTTCATGAATGCGCTCATGAGCGCTGATGACGTATCCGTGCAGCAATACGACACCCGCACCGGCCTGGCCCACGGGTTCGTCATGGCATCGGACATAAACCTCGACGGGAAGTTCGACGAGAAGGACCATGTCAGGCCGTTCGACCTCAACTACGGCATACTGACCAGCGCGGGTTCGTTCTCCTGCGGCAACTACCTTCCGGTGACCGCGCAGATGAACGGGATAATGATACTGGGGGAGACCTCCGGAGGAGGTTCGTGCACCTTGAGCATGGCGACCGTGCCCGGAGGTCTGCAGTTCACCATATCCTCGTACAACAAGCTGATCGCGGGTTACGGCGAGGAAGGATTCGACGTTGATGCGGTGGAGAAGGGTGCGGCACCGGATGCGGTGCTGGTGACCGTGGATGACAAGGGCGATGTGGACTACTCGGGGATCTACGATCTGGAAACCATAAGTCAGAGGATGCAGGAGTTCTATTCCGCCGCATGACGCAAGTCCCGCAGGACCCGTAAGGGTGAGAGGAGGGAGCCCCCGTGAGGGGGGAATCTTTCGATTCTTCATATGAAAAAAACGAAACTTACTTACTTAACCGAGCGCGACACAAATAGAGTCAGTTTATCTAACAATTATAACAATTATAACATTATTAATTATTTATACTATATACAGATTTGTCAATGTGTGGAATATAGAGCTTATAGATACAGGATCTATCCCAACAAGACGCAGTGTGAATACTTCGCCAAAGTTTTCGGGTGCGTTCGTTTTGTCTATAACAAAATGATAGAAGATTCTGAGAATTATTACAAGTTGGAGGGTAAGAGGCTCCAAACCAATCCCCACAGTTACAAGAGCCAGTTCCCGTTCCTCAGAGAGGTCGACAGTTCTGCACTATCTAATGCGAAGATGAACCTCGATTATGCATATGACCGCTTTTTTAAGAAAGCAGCCGATCGCCCAAGGTTCAAGAGCAAGAAAGATAACAGGTGTACGTTTACAACATCGATGTACAGGAACAACATCAGAATCGAAGGCGAATACATCAGGCTTCCTAAAATCAAGTTCATCAGGGCAAAGATACATCGTAAATTCGAAGGCACGATCAAGAAGGCCACAGTCATCAAGGAACCCTCTGGGGAATATTTCATAACCCTATTGGTGGAATCAGAAGTAGAAAAACTCCCTGTCAATGAAAGGGCGATTGGCCTGGACATGGGCGTGATCAATTTGCTCACGTGTTCCGACGGATCCGTTGTGGAAAATGTGAGATCATATGACAGGTACATGAAAAAGCTGGCAAGAGAGAATAGATGGCTCTCCAGAAAGAAGAAAGGAGGAAGGAACAGAGAGAAACAAAGAATCAGATTGGCAAATATACACAGAAAAATAACGAGTATCAGGGATGATTTTCTTCATAAGGTCTCGAGGAAGATTGTGAACGAGAACCAAGTCATAGCTTGTGAGAACCTCATTATCGGAGATTTACTTAAAACAAATTATTTTTCGAGAAGAGATATTATGGATGCTTCGTGGGTAAAACTCACCAATTATCTTGAATACAAATCGAGATGGTACGGGCGTCAGTTCGTGAGGGTTGATACATTTTACCCGAGTAGCCAGATTTGCAGCGATTGTGGTTTTAGGAATCATGATCTCAAAGGACACAACATCAAGGAATGGGAGTGCCCAAGTTGCGGAACTATCCACCAACGTGATTACAACGCGGCCAAGAACATATTGCATGAAGGCTTACGTATACTGTCTTCAGACGAGGTCGGACGTTGCGAATATCCGGATACAGAAGATCATATCTTCAGCACAGGCACAATAATGGTTGATGTGATCGGATAAAGAATATTCACATAGGGAAGGTGATTCCCGAATTTACGCCTGTGGAGAACGTAAACGTTCGTTGAAACAGGAAGCCGTAATGGCATCACACTCTCCGACCTGCTGAAAAACAGTAAGGTCTTTCCTCTAGTGGCAGAATCGTATCGATGTGCGCTCGTAAAACAGATCGACGCAATCTTCATTCCGATTAATTGGGAGATACGAGCGATAATAGAATGGTGGAGCCACCTAGGGGATTTGAACCCTTGACCTGCCGCTTACAAGGCGGCCGCACTACCGAGCTATGCAAAGGTGGCAGTGTTGTCTGGAATGATGGTATCGTTCATATACCTTTCGTCAGAACGATGCCGTTCCGTACCCTGGGACATGTTCGAATCCGTACCGTCTGGCACTTATCACATGTCGCTGTCGGTGGCGCGGAAGTTGACGGCCGGACACGGTCCGAGGCAGCTTCTGCACATTATGCACTCGTCGGGGTCGATCTCGACCCTTCCGTCCTTCATGTACAGCGCGTGCTGCTCGCATCTCGCCACGCAGAGGGAGCATCCGACGCACTGTTCCGACCTGATGATCAGCTGGAACAGCCTGTCGATGTTGGTGCGCGCGTCGTTCTCCACCGCGGCCTTGGATATGATCGAACCTTCGCGGTAGACGGTCATGTTGTCGATGGTCAGCCACTGGTCCGTCGGGTCGATCTCCACCCTCTTTCCGAGTATGTGCCCGAATCCCTCCAGCCTGTGGATGTCCACGGGTCTGGAGAGGGCCGCCTCGATGCTGTAGCCGATGACGCACGGCGAATATCCTTCCTGGACCTTCATGATCAGCGGGCCCTTCTCGGGGGCCTTGGTCTGTCTGGTCAGTTCGGAGACCTCCCTGCCTGTGATCCTCTGGACCTCCTGCCTTATGGAATCGGGTGCGTTCTTCCATCTCCACAGTGCGAACTCCTTCCACTCCTTGGGCAGTCCCCTCGCTTCCATGTATTCCGTGAGGTACTGGTCCCATTGCGGGTATCTCTCGGAGTTGCCCGCGACTATCTCCAGCTCGGACATGTCCGATGCGGGACAGAGGAAGCATCCGATCCTGTCCAGTCCCCTGGTGTACCATACGTTGTACGGTTCCTTCTTGTAGAACAGGTAGAACCACACGTGGAGCGCGTTCCAGTTCTGTATGGGCGATGCGCCGGTCTGTCCCGGCGTCCACGGGTTCACCCACACCCTCCCCTTGTCGTGCCTGGCCTCGGACTCGTACTTCCTCTGTCCGATGAACGACAGCACCCCGTCGGGGAAGTTCTTCATTATCGCTCCGACCGTGGGTCCGAGCTTGTTGGTCTTGCAGCACCACCTGAAGTCCTTGGCGGGCGGCCCGAAGTGCACCAGGTTCCCGAAGAAGGCATCTGTGGGCGCGGACTCCTCTATGAGCTGGAGGTCGTGTCTCTTCGCCGTATCCCTTACGTGCTGGACGGTCTCGGTGAATTCCAGACCTGTGTTCACGAACAGCACGGGCAGCTTGTATCCCGCATCGAGCGTGAGCAGCAGGGTCGCGAGGGAGTCCTTCCCTCCGGAGAACGATACGATGGCGGGGGTCGTGGCCTTCTCCACGTTCTTCCTTATGAAATCGACGGCCTCGTCGCGCCTCTTCTCTATGATCGCCCTGTTGTTCTCCACGAGCTGGTCCCATGTGTAGGACTTCTGGCACTTGCGGAGTTCCTCGGGCTTGTACCATTTGGTCTTGACCGCTACGCCGCGGTCGTTGGCGATCATCTCGGAAGCGGTCATCCTGGCGGTACCGGTCGCGATGGCCTTTTTGTCCTTTGTTATGACGATGACCTCGTCGTCGTATCTGATGTCGGGATGGGCATCGATCACGCCGGGCGCCATCAGGTTCTTGCTCTCCTGCACGAACTTCACCGCGCCGTCGTCGCACACCACGAACCCTTTCGTCATCACGGGCGCGATCCTCATGGCGCTCTGCATGCGGTTGATGAGCTTCCAGCCGGATCCGAGGTCGTATCTTATGGTGGCAACGGTGCATCCGTCGACGATGATCTCATCCATCCTGTCGAGCGAGGGCGCCTTGTTCAGGAGAACGACCCTGTCCTCCGGGATGAGGGCGAGCCCGGAACCCTCTCCGAACTGCCTGTCGGCGAGGGACCTTATCAGGTCGATGTCGTGCTGGAACGCGGGACGGACGTCCCCGGGGGGAGTGATCTCGACTTCCCTGCTCTTCCCTCCGCAGACCGGACACGTGTCCGTCTCGAGAACGAGCATCTCGCATGCGTCGCACCATCTGAGGTGGTTCCTTCCCAGCCTTACCGCTGCCATGAGTGAGCCTATGTCGCTGGCCTACATAAACCCTTACTTTGCGCGCGCAGACGGCGTTTTGAGGGCATACGGATGTGCCAGATATCGACTTCTACGGATCAGCGGACCATTTCCTCCCGGAATGCCATGGCACTACCTTATATAGGAAGGACCCAATCAGTGCGCAAATAGGTGGAATCATGTCCAGGACAATCAAGGCATCGGAACGCTCGCTCTCAATGAACTACGCAATCAGGGAGCTTGCCGCCGTCGCCGACGGGTATGCGGCCCAGGGCATGCAGATCACCAGGCTCAACATCGGCGATCCGAACAAGTGGGATTTCGAGACCCCGGAGTACTTCAAGGAGGCGCTCAGGAGGGCCGTCGACCACGTCGACAACGGATATGGCGACTCCCTCGGGGACCCGTCGTTCAGGGACGCCATCGTACAGAGGGAGAAGGACAAGCACGGCACCGTCATAACCGCGGACAACGTCTTCGTCACGCAGGGTGTCGGAGAGGCGATCAACCTCCTGATGGGTACGTTCGTGGAGAGCGGGGACGAGATCCTCCTTCCCGGACCCGGATACACGTCCTACAACCAGTACGTTCACTTCTACGGCGGTAAGCCCGTCCCCTACAGGATGATCGAGGAGGAGAACTGGAGGCCCGACGTCGACATGATGCGCAAGCGCATCACCGACAGGACGAAGGCCATAGTGGTCATCAACCCCAACAACCCGACGGGTGCGGTGTTCGACAAGAAGGACCTGCACGACGTGGGCGACCTCGCCGCCGAGTTCGGGATCCCGGTAATATCCGACGAGATATACGACAAGATTACCTTCGGCAAGCAGTACTACTCCATGTCCAGGCTTCCCGCCGATGTCCCCAGGATCATCCTCAACGGATTCTCCAAGGTCAACCTGATGCCCGGATGGCGCATCGGGTACGGTTACTTCATGGACTCCCAGGGCATCCTCGACGAGATCAAGGAAGGACTCAAGAAGCAGCTCCGCGCGAGGATCTGCCCCAACGTCCCCTGCCAGTGGGCGGCCAAGGCATCCCTGCAGGGTCCGCAGGATTATATCGTGGACCTTAACAGGAGGCTCAAGGACAGGGCGGAGTTCTCCTACAGGAGACTGAACGAGATCCCCGGCATCAAGGTCAACAGGATCGACGGGGCGTTCTACATGTTCCCCAAGGTCCTCGACATGAAGCCGTGGGGAGGCGACGACAAGAAGTTCGTCCTCGACCTGCTGAAGGAGACCGGCGTCCTCGTGGTCAACGGAAGCTCCTTCGACGAGGAGTTCGGAGGCGGCCACTTCAGGACCATCACCCTCCCGAAGACGAGCATCCTTGCGGACGCCTACGAGAAGCTCGAGAAGTTCATGGTCAAGAGGGTCGGATGACCCCCGATGACATCGGACCGCTCTCAGCCATCTTACATATCTGGCACATGCACGATCTCCATAGGTCTCGGGTTAACGGGCATTAAATTTAGCTCTACCTAAAAAATTGGTTTTGCGTGCAACTTTTATATGACTTATTATTAAGGGGGGACATACCATTTAGGGCACCCTTACAGGCGGGGAAATGCCTGCAGAAGGATACAATATGATATTCGAAAGCCTAGCGAAATTCATCATGAAACACGCCAAGATCGTTCTCCTGGTGTGGATCGTAGTTCTGCTGGCTTCCGCTTATCCTGCGATGCATGCAGGTGAGAAACTCAGTTACGGCACCGAGAGCATGGGAAGCTCGACCACCGAATCGATCGACGGATTGGTCATCATCGGCGAGCACTTCCAATCGCAGACAGACAGCGAAAGCATGCAGATGATTCTGATCGTTTACGACAATGCGGACAATGATAGCCTGACGAAACTGACCGAGGGCATCACGGCCATTCCGTCCAGCGACGACAAGGTCTCGTCGGTCATCGAGGCGAGCACCGTCGAGAAGGATCCCACGCATCACATGAAGCTGTATGCCGCCACTTACAAGACCGGCATCTCCGCCGACGACATCAGCGGCGATACGGGCAACCTCAGGAAGCTGGTCGGCAACGCCGCCAAGGCAGCCTTCGACGGAAAGAACGTCGACTACGACACCTACGTCACCGGTACGCCCGCCATCTCATACGATGCGAGCGAGGCCATGGGACAGGATATGGCCCGTGTCGACCCCATCTCGATCTTCCTGATCATAGTGCTGATTGGTCTGTTCTTCAGGTCCTTCGTCACAAGCGCGGCACCTCCGATCACCATCGGAGTCGCGTTCGCGCTCGCTCTGTGCGCGCTGTTCTTCGTCGGCAGCCTGCTTGATATCTATTACATCGTGGAGATGCTCCTGATCGTATCCATGCTCGGTGCCGGATGCGACTATTGTATCTTCATCCTCTCCAGGTACAGGGAGGAGAGGCGCCGCGGCCTCGAGCACATGGACGCCTGTCAGGCGGCCATCACCTGGGCCGGGGAGTCCGTCTTCACCTCCGGTATGGCGGTCATGCTCGGATTCGGTGCCATGACCGTCTGCGAGTTCAGGCTCATAAGCTCCATGGGTATCGGTCTCGCGATCGGTATCCTGTT
>JAEEGH010005883.1_pt1 | contig 30463 bp, 29 predicted proteins | sample 9134181 | NCBI WGS metagenome assembly JAEEGH01 (sample SAMN16246544, study PRJNA631951) | gut metagenome | biome: gut microbiome; feature: rumen; material: DP-attached | host: Bos | place: Iran: Karaj | collected 2018-10
CGGTACTACAACAACGATAGAATCAAACTGAGGCTAAAAGGAAAGAGCCCGGTGCAATACCGAGCTCTGTTCCAATCTAAGGCCTCGTAACTAATGTTAAACCGTCCAACTTTTGGGGGTCACATCATAGCAGGATGGTTTTCGGAAATCTTAAGTTATGACAACAGGAGTGCTACCCCTTTACCCATCATCCCTTCAATCTCCAATTCTGTTGCAAAGTTAATTCATTTTTGGTTTCTCCAAACATAATGCTCAATGGATTTAATGTCAAGCACGTTTTAATGCCGAAAGTGTGCTCATCTCCCGCGGACAGCCACTGATAACGTTTATTCCCGGTAACCTCTGGAGCAATCCGAGTTACCATATGCTTTCCCCCGAAAAATAATCATACTTTTCACCGAAAATTTTTTCAACTTTTTCCCGAATTGATTATCTTTGCTTCGGAGAATAACCAGGGCGCCGAATCTCTCAAGAAACTTCGTAACAAGATTGACACTACCAAGATGAAGAAACCCTCCTTCTTGATGGTGCTCATCGGCATCGGTGAGCTTGCTTACCGCCGCGACGACGGAGTGTACGTGGTCCCACTTGGTTGCTTGAAAGATTAAACCGTAATCTAAAACCCCTGTCTATGATTTACGTTGCCTCCAGCTGGAGAAATCCATATTACGAAGATGTCGTGAAACGCCTCCGGCTGGAAGGCCACAGTGTTTATGACTTCCGTAACCCGCCCCACGGCGGCGCCGGTTTCCATTGGACGGATGTGGATAAAAACGCCCCGGATTGGACGTTTGAGGAGTACGCCCATGGACTCCGTCATCCGCTGGCAGAACGTCAGTTCAAGGCCGATTTAGATGCCCTCATGGCCGCCGATACCTGTGTCCTGGTACTCCCCTGCGGCCGCAGCGCTCACACCGAGGCCGGATGGATGGCCGGCGCCGGGAAGAAGGTCATCGCCTATATCCCTGAAATGGTTGAGCCGGAGCTTATGTACAAGCTCTTCGATGCCGTGGTGGGCAATCTGGAGGATTTAGTCCGGGCCCTGTAAGGCCGATAATCAGTACTTCTTGAAGTCATACTTCTCCCGAAGGGCCAGTTTTGTTTCCTCGTCCTGGTGGGTGAAGTAGTTCTTCCAGCCGGGGCAGAAGTTGATGTGCCAGCGCCAGATGCGGCCGGCGAGGGATTTGGGGTTGTTGTCGTACTTTGCCCTGAAGGGGCAGGTCTCGCAGGGGTAGTGTTGTGCCATAATATTTGAAAGATTCAGAGTTCTTTCTTTACAATCCAGACGCCATTTCGTCTGCCATTTTCACGGACTATTACTTTCTTCTCAATCAGGCCTGCCATAATTCTTTTTACAGTCCGGAGAGATTTTCCAATTTGACTTGCTATTTCTTCCTGCTTAGCCTTGCTATTTTCTCTCAGAATCTTGACAATGGCCAATTCTTCCAAAGTGCAGTCCAAAGTGTCATTTTGGCACTTTGGGGCCGATAATTTGGCACTTTGGGGTGAGGACACCAATAAATAACGGTTCCTTAATTCATTTCTCTCACCAAGGATAAGATTTCGGAAGAAAAGAATCAAGTATTCATCAGTAGCCTGAATTCCTCTAGGGTAGTTGTTATAATTGGCCCGTACAAGGGCATTGCGGAAATACCAGGAGTGGTCCTTAAACATATCATTCTTCACTTCAAATCCGAACGATTGAAGATACTTCATAGTGAACACTGCTATCGTACGGGTATTACCTTCTCCAAAAGGATGGATTTGCCACACACCAGAAATAAACTTGGCTATTTGTTCAATGGCCTTATCAGTGTTAAGAGATGAATAATTGACCTGTCTCTCTTGAGAAAAGTCATAGGTCAATGTCTGAGTAATCATTGACGTGCTGGCATACAAGACTGTATCGCCGTCTAAGACCCATTCCCGTTTAGTGATATCATAATCGCGATAGTTACCGGCAAACTTGAATATTCCCTGAAACAAATGTCGATGAATTCTTACTAAATACTCCGGAGAGAATGAAAATGATTTTTCCGTAAGAAGCTCTTCTATACGCGCGGATACTTTATCAGCCTCTTCTGTTCTATTATCCTCAACTTCTGTCCTGGCGGTTTTTGACTTATAATAAGAATCCAGCATCTGTTTGACATCCTCTATAGTGATGTCTCCCTCAATGTGTTTTCTTGCTGTATCAATCAAGTATGCCGATGGCTTTAGCCCATCTACATCCTGAAGGCCAATTGCCGTCTGCCAGGCAGACGCCTTCTCTTTTCTTCCCGGTTCTCCCTGCCGGATATATTCATCAAATTCGCTCATTCTTTAACTGTCGGAAAGTTTTTTAAAGTTACGAAATAATTAGCTCAGAAGCAAGGATTTCAATCACTCCCCCGCATTTTCCACTTTCTGGAACCTTGGTACCATCTTTCCCTCATACTCAACTTCTTCAAAGAAGTTTGCGCGGGGGCGGATCCAGTAGCGGTGGTCGCCGTACATTGCCTGGTAGACAACGGCTTCCTCCCCCGTGGCCTCGATGGTGGCGAAGGTCACGAAGCGGTAGAGTTTTCCGTTGCGGAAGTGGCGGTAGTATTGGTTCATAGGGCCGATAATTATTTAAAGCCTATCTTTCTTCTGGGTGTCCGGTGCGTTGAATTTAGATTCACGAATTGCGTCTCCAGATAGTCACAGCCAAGTTTTTCATTGGAGCAGGCAACTATCGTATAGGGATTGCCATTCACTGCTACTCCCCTTTTAATTACCTTGATCCGGCCACAATGGCACTTTGGACATAGTTCTGACTCTGGAATATCTTTACCAGGCTTAACTTCCGGGTCCAGCGTCTTGACAAACTCTTTGACAAACGGCGACGGATTCTTGATGTCGTAAAGCACCCAGGTGTGTTTCTTTGCCCTTGTAATGCCCACATAGAACACGCGCCGTTCCTCACTGAAGGCATAAGCGTCAGGCTCGCTGAGGACATACTTCAGAACCGGGCTATCGCTAATCTGCGACGGGAATCCAATGGTTCCGCCATTGCAATTCAGAAGAATGATGTAGTCACATTCCAATCCTTTTGACTGATGAACGGTCATAAAAATCATCTTCCGCTGACCGTATTTGACATAGGTTCCGCCATTGCCATCGTGAACTTCCAGTTCTGTATTCTTGAGGATATTAATATCAAAGCCGTAACGCCCAAGAAGCAATATATCCTTATCAGCAGGTATTTGGTCTGCGATATACTTGATCGTTTCCACAACCCCGTCTCGCCCGTCTGTAGAGAGAAAATCTAGTTTTGTCTCTGCGTCATCACGGAAAGAATGGACTTCCTTTACCGCCTGCTCCGGATTGGCAAGAATGAATTTTGAAGAATCCGCAATAGCTGGTTCACCAAATCTATATGTAGTCTCCATCAGGCACTTCTTTGTGTAGCCGAAGTACTTCTCGAACGATTTGAAAAGAGCCATATCACTGCCCGCAAAGCGGTAGATGGACTGCCAGTCATCGCCAACACAGAACAACTTTGTAAGCGGTTCTTTCCGCCTCAAGGATTGGAGGAAACGGTAGCGGTCCATTGATATGTCCTGGAACTCGTCAACCAGGATGTAATCGTAGTCCGGCCGGTGTCCGTTATTGCATAAATCCGTGGCACGAATAATGGCATCTGTGAAGTCTACTTCGTTATTATCCAATTCCATTTGTCTATATGCGTCGACAAAGGGAACAATGATATCGTTAATTGTGACGGCGTCTGGTCCCCTACCCACCTGACGCCGGATTTCATCCATAGTCCTGTCTCTTGACTTCAAAAGGAAATTGAACGATGTAAGCATAGCCAGGATGTTCTCTTCCTGCTTCACTAACTCTCTTGAGACACTTTGGTGCGTGGCTTTTGTGAATACTGCGCCTAAATCAAGTAGTTGCTTGCCGAGGTTCTGGAATACGTCACCGCGATGGAATCCGGCGCTGGATGTCTCCAGGAGGATTGTACCCTTTTCTTGATGCAACCTCCGTTTCCAATGAATTCCGTTCAAATACTTGTTCTGATCATCGAACGAAAACCAGCTGGGACAATGTCCATCCTCATTTACGGCGAAGTGTTCCAGATATACACGCTTCAACGAACCGTCAGGGTTATCAATATAGATAGAGAAATCAGGGCAATACTGCCGGAAGTCAGCGTCAACTGTATTAAACTCGTACTTTTCTTCGTATCTGAACTTGATACCGCGTGAACCAAGGAAATCGCAGATCTTGCTTTCTTCATCTGATTTACAGAAGACAGGTTTCCCGTCCATATCATTAAAGAACGCATGTATTCCATGCTTCTGGCGGTCTACCATATAATCCTGCATAGATGAATACTCAAACTGGTCTCGCATCGTGTATCGTGCCCTTATGATGTAGTCTGCGATAGCGGATCTGAATGCTGGATTCTCTTCTGAAAGTTTATGATAAACCTGGACAGGAAAGTCTTGTGGAGTGATAGTTGGTTTCTCTCCTGTGGCATCGCTTATTATGTCCAGAGCTAATTTATGGAAGGTCCTGCACTTGAGATTCTTTTCCCCAAGACGTTCAGAGAGCGACTCTGCCGCTTTGCGGGTAAAGGTTATGAGTAGAATCTTTTCTGCCGGGACGTGTTGAACATCAATGAGGTAGCGTACTTTTCCGACAGTCGTCATTGTTTTCCCGCTACCAGCACTGCTTATTACAAGGACATTATCTTCAAGGGAGACAACGGCTTCGCGTTGCTGATTATCGAGTGGATGTGAAAGGACGGTATCAAAATACTGGGCACATCTAGAGAGTTCATTCTGGACGAAATGATTGTTGTTGGCTTTCTTGTGGGCCTTTGTGTCCATCATTGCCGTATGGAAGCGATTAAATAACTCCTTTTCCGGCAGTCCTGCCAATTCTTTGCAATTGAGAAGAGGCTTAATCTCTATATCAAGAGAATCATATTTATCTGCCAACATCAACCGCTCGGTCTCTGTTATGTAGTGACTATAACTATAGTACTTGCTGATATCTGCGAAGGCGGCCTCAATATCAGGCTTCAGACGGGCAATGGTGTCTAGGCGTTCCTGCTGCTTTCTTGTTAAGCGCTTATGCCTTGGTATAGACTCATCTTGATTATTTACAGCATTATTCTTGTGCCTGAGTGAAATCGTCACCCATAGGATGATGATTATGATTAGGAATATGATAATAGCAACTAACACTTACACTGATTCTAATTATCAGCATTTGTGGAGTTTAATTCTTGCAAAATCATTGGTAGTAGGACTTCATCTGCTGGTAACCAATTAACAGAATGAATATCTTGTTTGTCCAGCCATTTAGCTGCCTCGTGTTCGTTTAAGTGAAGAGCATCATTCAACAACGAGGACATAAAACAATGCATCGTAAGGTGAAATTTGGGATAATCCCAATCAACAGTATATAAATACTTATCAACACTAATTTCAGCATCAAGTTCTTCATGAATCTCTCTAATAAGTGCCTCTTCGGGAGTTTCACCTTGCTCCATCTTTCCGCCCGGGAATTCCCACCAGTCCTTGAAATCGCCATATCCTCGTTGAGTGGCAAATATCTTGTCCCCTTTTCTAATAATTGCTGCGACTACTTCTATCGTTTTCATAATGATTGTTCTGTAATATATTCATAAAGATTATTCTCGACTGGTGTGTCGAGTTTATAACCTATCTCAACAGCCGTAATATCATCAGTGTCATTCATAACAAATTGATGCAGATGTCCATTATGCCTCATCGTACCTAAGAAATAGAACTCTTTAGAGGACTGATCATCTTTGTTCTTACGTACAAACAAAGGCATAAGAATACCACGTTCCTGGCTATGTACGGCATTTTGGACATCATCGGAGTCTATTGTTCTACGACTCTTTGAGATAGCCGTTAGCGAGGAAGGATCGGTGAAGCGGTCCTCATAACGAGTTGTAGCGGTTATGTCCTCCTCTTTTTCGTAATTGATAAAGATGGGATAAGTCTTTGAGTATGAATCGTATTTGTATCCACCGATATTCAATGAGACCTCCTCTTTCCTCCAACCGAGAAGCCAACACACTTCAGAATAGGTATACTTTTTATACAGATTGAACTGAGTACCAGCGTAAGGCTTGGAATAATCTCTACGATATCTATAAATGCCGAAATCTAGGAGTTCCCTGATTGCAGTATGGAAGGCCTCATTCTTCAAGGCGTCCTCAAAAACGGTGGACAGTTTAAAGCCGCCGGGAGTTCTGTATGCAATTGCTATCTGGAAACGATCTCCTCTGAAGAATTGTCCTGCTAAAACAGCCTCAACATTCTGAAGAGAATGCTCATCCAAAACTACGCCATAACGGTTTAACAACAACGACTCCCATAACTCAGAAAGTTCGGGTTCGTCAATCAAAATACGTAGAAGAGCCAATTCATGGATGCGCATTCCTGAAGCAAACTTCCGGGAAATAAACTCAAGTATCTGGTACTGCTTATCGGACCACTTCTCGGTAAAATCATCCTCGTAGTCACGAAGGAAGGCTTGGTAAGAGCCTTTCTTATCAATTATACGTATAGGATCAAGTTCACCCATCACATCGAAGTCCTTTAAGCCTGGAATGCGACCAAGCTTGTATTTCAGCGATTGGTATTCCTTCTTCAGTAGACGAATCTGGTTGAGATCTGCGGCATCAATGGATTTGTATATTCTATCTCGGGATATTTCATCAAAATAAATAGTCGAAGCTCCTTTGATGAGATTATTGCCCTCCATCAAAGAACGGCGAATATTATCCTTATTCCCCGTCCTATCCCCTGACAAAGCAATGGGAATCATATAGTTTGTCTGATAATTCCCAATAAAGTCAAGGACAATCACAAACTCTTTCCCTTCAGCCTTACGTAGACCACGGCCTAGTTGTTGGACAAAAATGATGGGCGATTCAGTAGGACGCAGTAATATAACCTGATTGATCTCAGGGACATCGACGCCTTCGTTGAAAATATCTACGGTGAAAATGTAATCAAGTTTGTCTTTCCTTGTATCTGATACCAGTCTCTCGATGGCATCTTCACGATCTTCTTGAGAATCATCACCTGACAACATTACTGTGTTATAGCGTCCTGTGGCATTGAATTTTTCGCTTAATTCTCGCGCTTCCTCTTTTCTACTGCAGAAAACCAGACCTTTTACGCGTTTCCCACTATAACCATAATACTCTGCACGGTCCAGGATATACTTCACCCTTCGGTCGGAAGTTAAATGCCGGAACCGACGAAGATCGTCATTATCTTCCCCTTCAATCTCAAGGTCGGTAATGCCAAAATAATGAAAAGGACATAGCATTTCATTCTCCAGAGCCTGTTGCAGGCGAATCTCACATGCGATGTTATGGTCGAACAGTTGAAATACGTCAAAATTGTCTGTACGTTCAGGAGAGGCTGACATTCCGAGGAGCAGTTCCGGTCGGAAGTATTTGATGATTTTCTGATAACTCTCAGCACCGCTTCTATGACATTCGTCCAAAACAATGACCGCGAAGTCTTGAGGAGCAAACTGCTCTCGCACATTCTCTTTGGCCATCATGTTCATGGTGGAAAAGAGGAAAGAAGCTGAGCGTGCTTTTTTGATATCGTTATGTGTGCCGCTAAGAAGCTCCATCGGGATATTCTTCCCGAAGATCCGCTTATAACTACCCAACGCCTGTCGATTTATCTGCTCACGGTGAGAAAGGAAAAGAGCTTTCTTTCCTTGAAGGATATTCTCCGAGAAAAGCTTACGGATGGCAAACGCAGATGCATATGTTTTACCTGTTCCAGTCGCAGAAATCAAAAGTGCCCGTTTTCCACCAGAGCGTATTATCTCCTCAATATTAAGCGTGAATACTTCCTGCATCGAATTCGGCTGAAGCACTTGGGAATAGCCTAAATCCAACGTCCGTGTTAATCTTGATATCTCATCCCTCTCTTTCTGGCTACTCTCGTATAAGTCGGCATACTCGTCTCGGTATTCTTCATAGCATACAGACGACTCCCACAGCTCATTGAATTCGGTTTCAATATCTTTCGCATAAGCGCCTTCAGTGGACGAAACCAAGCGTGTGTTCCATTCGTGGTTTTTTGTTATGGCATCCTGAGTAAGATTTGAGCTGCCAATGATAATGCGAAGATTATCACCGTTATGGAACATGTACCCTTTCGTGTGAAACCCGACATTATTTTCACCGGTCTTGAAGACGCGTACATCAAGATTATCTAGAGAAGCAAGTTTATCCAACGCGCGAGGATCACTGAACATCAGATAATCCGTCGTTAAAATACGTCCTCGAGTCCCCTGTCTCTCCAAGTCCTTTAGTGTGCCAAGAAGCGGAGCGATTCCTCCCATAGTAATAAATGCGACACTGATGAACAAGTCGTCACAACCTTTCATTTCCTTCTCTATGACTGTTAGTACTTTCTTGCCGTGGGAATTTGAAATAAGGCTCGGTGAAAAAGTCGGATCAGATTCACGTGCGGCATCGATGAATGCCTTGTGGTACCCATCTACAAGTTTTCTAGTAGACAATTTGTCCATTGACGCTTTTCAATATATTGCTTGGATATACAAAGATAACAAAAATGAATGATACAGAAAAGTGATCAATGTTTGAGTAGTTTTAATGTCACAAAACTCTCGGCCCAATTATTAAACTGGGCTTAGTGTGCATAACAATAGAAATTGATTCGCTATTAACCTATATAGATATAACAGATGGATTATCAGCCACAATGGGCTTCTGATTCCTTACGAAATCATTGGCATACGACTCCAAAGTCTTCTTGTGCGGCTTATATAGATACACCAAAACTGTCCTTTTTGCACCACCAGTCGTCACATACTGATATGTACCTTTCTTGATAAACCGGCCATCCAAAACAAGGCCGTCGTAGTACTGCCCAAAATCGGCAATAACGCAAGCAATATCACCGCTTCCAGTAGTAGCCAAAGCGGCATAACCGGCCACGCGTTGGAAAGTCTTGAGAACCATATCGGCATTGTCTTTACCGAATTCATCGCCTCTTTCAATTGCCTTGTCAGATGCGGCAGCAAGTGCCATCATCGTAAGACACGATGTGGTAGAACAAGCAAGAAACACTAACAATATGATTCTGAATACAGTTTTCATAATCGAATCAAAGATAACGCATTTTCAGGAATATACAAAGTATAATTAATATTCGGCCATACTCTATTATTGGCATTATTTGAGATTTCTCGGCTGCGCTCGGAATGACACGCCTTCATGCTCAACCTCCCCTTCTCCGACTGAATTATTACGGCATGGCCCTGTGCCCTTCGGACGGCGTAGCCGCCCGTGGCTTCGTGAACGGGAGGGGCCCAAAGCCGCGCGAAGCGCTGGCGCATGGGAGGGATAGGACCGAAGGTCCGTACCGGTCCGAAGGGCATAGGGCCTGCCGGATAGTTCAATCGGCCCCCTACCCTATTCTATCGGCCCTTTTGAGATTTCTCGACTCCGCTTCGCTCCGCTCGAAATGACAACGTCAGATGCCCGATCAGGTCGGGCATGACGGTTTTTTGCTATATTTGTAGTCACGGTAGCGGTCGTCGGAATCGGCCGGTAATGAAACAAGGAGTATGGTAAGTCTTCCGCGTCTTGGAAGCGGCTCCCTTCACAAACTATATTTTAATTGAGCATCCCTATTTCGGGATGTGTTCCATTAATTGTATCCCTTGTTGTATGGATGAATGTGAGCAATTTGTACTGTATAAAGACTATCATAGTGGCGGAAAGATTTGGCTGATGCTGGGCCTGGACACATCAGGACTGGATTATAACGACCTAATATGCATAGCTGAATGCTTTGCTGAAAAAGGACATGAAGTAAAAGTACTTCATGCGGTTCACTATAAAGATCCTATTTACAGAGAAGTGTTCGGGGAATTGATTGGAACACGTTATTACCGAAAATGCCCGGACCTAATGGTTGATGGGAATTTCGTAGAATACGAATCATATAAGTCAAGTCAGCCCAAAAATGCTTTCAGAAACATGTTACACAATGGGTTGGCACAGTCAGAACGGATAATCCTTCATAACTGCAACCTGACAGATGGTTATATGTTGAGAAAAGTAATCAGTAAAAAAGAAAAGGGTGTATCGGTTCTAAGTGTATGGATATTTGACGGAGAAAGCCTTAAGCAACTATATAAAACTGAAGGCTGACGATAATATCATCAGCCCAGTGTGCAGTGAATCCGTAGAATCACTTGATGCAAAGTTACGTTATTTTCTTGAATCTACAAATAAAACTTACAATTTTTGAGATTTCTCGACTGCGCTTCGCTCCGCTCGAAATGACAACGTCAGATGCCAGGGTCAGGTCGGGCATGACGTGGATTTAGCCATAAAAAAGTAGTTAGATGAAATGCGTTTCATCAAACTACTCATAAATATCTATATATCAAAAAGTTTAATGGCGTATCACCAACTACTTTTTGCACCTATACCTATTGTATAACATCCTTGGAAGTAGAATAGAAAAGGCACATCATTTCTGATGTGCCTTGGATCTTTGCCTCAGTCTTGCACAGCTCCAGTTTACCTAAAGGTGGGCCCCGCCCAAACGAGGACTTTTGTATAATGGCTTATTAGCCCTGAAAACTGCGTCTTATCAGACCATTGCAAAGGTAATGCTTTTTTCTGAATCGGCAATAATAAAGTGAGATTTCTCGGCTCCGCTACGCTTCTCTCGAAATGACAAAGGCCCCCGCCAGTGGCGAGGGCCTATCGGCCTCCTATGCGCCCTTCCCGAACTCCCAGGCCCTGATGGAGTCAAGTTCGGCATTGATTTCCCGGTCATCCATCACGTCGTCCAGGGTGAAGAAGTGGTAATGCCTCTCGAGGTCGCTGCCTTCATACATCCCCTTGATAAGCGGGCTCTTGCAGGCAAGGAGGACGCAGCGTCGGTGCATCGAGAGGAAGCGGTAGTAGAGGGGAAGGGGAGGGAACTCGCACCTCTCCCCCTGAAGCCACAGCTCGTCGGAAGACCAAGAGCACACCATGGCGGCATTCTCGAACTCCTGATAGGCCTCCTTCGGGCGCCCGACGCTGAGGAAGAACCTCGCGAGGGTCTCGTGGGCCCTGCTCAGGGCCATGAGCCATCCGGTCTCGTTGTCATCCTCGGGATAATGGTTCTCAATCCATTCGATCCTCTCCCGGTAGGGAAGGGAACATTCGTTGATCAGGGAGGGAATCATCCGCAGCTGGCCTTTCTCGGTCCAGGCGACAAGAGTGTACTTTTTGTAACTCATAAACACAACAATATTTGAAAGAACTTCTCCGGATACCCGGCCCGTGAGGGTACAATACCCCCTGAGCACTGCTCTCAGGGCCTTCGCCCGGCTTGTTGTGTTTGGGAATTCGGATGCAAATATACAACAAAAATCGTTATATTTGTACTGATGGTAGCGGTCGTCGGAATCGGCCGGTAAAGAAATCAGGAGTATGGTAAGTCTTCCACGTCTAGGAAGCGGCTCCCTTCACAAATTCTAGAAAAGACAACTGTAGCAACGAATACAGTTGCCATCATTTACCCTATCAGGAGATATTGCTATTGGTAAAACTAAACCCGATAGCTTGAATTTCTTCAGGGGCTACCGGGAATCAACAATGCAAAGTTACAATAGTTTTTTTATTTAACAATAGCAGTTATGATTTATTCTTCTTTCGAAAACGTAATGTCCACCAAAAGGATGAGAAGGTATTTATATGCATGTAGAGGTGATAAAAGCAAAGCTCTTACTTTGTATAGACTTAATCTACGTCTATCTCAGGAACTGTTTACGATTATTAGTTGCTATGAAGTTGGTCTTCGCAATGCAATTGATAGAATAATGTGTTCGTCATTGGGGGAAAACTGGTTAAGAGATGCCATTATGCCAGGAGGAATCTTTGACAATCCCCTTTTTTCAGGTACAACTCGCATTATGCATAAGGCATATAATGAACTAATGGCTAACGGAAAGTACTCTTGTTCTAAAATGTTGTCGGCAATGGAATTCGGAGTCTGGAAATATATGTTCTCAACACCTCAATATCGAGCGACTGGTCGAAGGCTCTTAAAAGTATTCCCCAAAAAGCCCAAATCATCATCAATTATGCAGTATAATAATCTTTTCATCTATAATGAACTAGATGCAGTAAACCGTTTGAGAAATAGAATTGCGCATCATGAGCCAATATGCTTTATGCAAGATCAGGAAAAGATATCAACTGTTTATATACTCAATTGTTATCATCGCATTATTAAGTTATTTGAATGGATGGACATTGATTCAACATCGCTTCTCTATGGTTTAGATCACGTAAATAAACTTACATCTAAGATTGAAGATATCAACACCACCCCTATTCATCAGCCTTTTTGAGATTTCCCGGCTTCGTTAGAAATGAGAGGTCCAGCCAGAGTGGATGTCGGAAGTAAGGGCGGAGCGGATGTTTGCTATGGCCACTTCCGGCTGGAGGGCAAGAAGCAGCGGCATCTCGCGCGGAGTTACTTCGATGAGGCGGCTGAAGCCGGCGGCAAGAAGTTCTGCGCTATTCTCTATGCTGCCGGAGACCAGGGTGACGGGGATGCCGCCTGCGCGGCGGAGAACACCCATAGGGACCTTACCGTGAAGGGTCTGGAGGTCGGATCTGCCTTCGCCGGTAATGATAAGATCCGCCCCTTTTTTCTGTTCGTCAAAGTGGACCAGGTCCAGTATACGGTCTATTCCTGAGGTGATTGTGGCACCAAACCAGCCGGCAAGCGCGCCGCCCAGGCCGCCTGCGGCTCCGGCGCCGGGAAGAGCGGTAATGTCCCTGCCGGTTTCCTTGAGGATCCTTTGCGCAATTTGGGTTAGGCGGCGCTCAAGGATGTTTATATCGGCCTTTGAAGCGCCCTTCTGAGGGGCAAAGACACGCGCGGCGCCGTCCTTTCCGGTAAAGGGATTGTCAACGTCCGAGAGAAGTTCTATCCTTGCACCTTTGAGCGCTTCACGGATGCCGGGGACAGTCATCATTCCTTCCCCGCCGTCGCAGGTGGCGGTGCCTCCAAGGCCGATTATAAGGTGGTTTGCGCCGCTTTCCCTTGCCGCATTCAGGAGTTCCCCCACTCCCCTTGTGCTGGCTTTGAGGGGGTTAAGTTCCTCTTTCCTGAGAAGTCTCATCCCGCAGGCCTCGGCCACTTCAATTATGGCGGTGTCCCCTTTAACGGCGTATTTTGCCTGCACCTTCCTCCCCAGGGGATCAGTGACGGTGGCGGTTTGGATCTTGCCGCCAAGTGCCTCCGAGAGGATCTCCACCGTGCCCTCCCCGCCATCGGCCAGAGGAATTGTAATTATTTCGGCGTCGGGGCACGATTCCCTTATTGCGTGGCCGATAGACCCTGCCACCTCCCTTGCGGTGAGGCAGCCCTTGTAAGAGTCCGGTGCTACGATTATCTTCATTTCAGTACAAAGATAATCATTTTAGAGTTTTGTGTGAGTGCCATTCCCTAATAGTTCTCCCCTTGAGGTGGAGCTTAACATTATGATAATTAGGCATTTACAGAATCTTCTACCAGAACTTTTTCTGGTAGAAGATTCTATAAACACTTGGCAGTCAGCAATTTAACCTCCACTGGTGTTATTTCATTTTGTTAACTTTGAAGTCGCAGAGGGACCCCCCGCGCTTTATTTCTCAAAATGTATGATTATTAACGACTTACATCGCGAAGATAATTATCAAGAATACCTAAGGTTACGAAATGACCCTAATTATACTGACGTCATCTTTGATGATGTTTCAGGCGGCGTAAGTGCTGTGCATCGTAACCATCAATTTGACTCTCAAATCGGTGCCTTTGGAATAAAGAAAGGAGACTATGAAAAGATCTCGGTCAATATTTTACGTGAGCGAGGGCACGCAGTCATACTCGAATCGGAAACAGCCCCGGATGGCATTATGAGTCCAGATGGATTTATAGATGGAATCATAATGGAGATCAAAGCTGTAGAGGGGCAAGGGAAATGGGCAATAAAAGACAAGCTCCATATTGCTACCAGACAAGGGGCTTCTTGTGTAATTCTATATTTCCACGACAAGAAGTTGTATTCATATGAAAGAATTGAGGATGGATGGTTTAAGTACTTAAATGATCAAGCCTCCCAGAAATATAATCACAGTATAGAGCGAGTTCTGTGTATCGTGGGCGAGGATATCCATGAGTTTAGCATCCCCTAAATAATAAAACCGCCTTGAGGCGGTCTTATTTGAAGGTTCAAAGGGGACAAGCCCAGAGGGCCCATCCCCCCTTCATCTGCAAAGGTAGTGCTTTTTTCTGAATCAGCAAAAAGATTATTTAGATTTCTAGGCCGGAGGTGAAAGAATTAGGGTGGAGGCTAAGTGACTGAAATACAATGTATTACAAGGGTATTTGGGATTACCGATAATCCCAAAGAATCTTACAACTAACTGATATCTAAGCACTTGGGTTCCACCGCATCGGCATTACCGCAGGGGCATCGGCGCTATTCCTGAGGCTCTTCCGGAAGGTAGATGTCAAGGGTCTTGATGATGGAAAGGATGGTCTGGTAGAACATCACGTTGGAGCCGCGGAGGGTGGTCCAGTGATCGTCGGAGGCGCTGCTGCGGAGGAATTTGTCCGTGTAGATGGTCCCGAAGTTCCCTATGCACACCTCCACCTCCCCTTTGGGGCTTACCCTGAGGGCCCTTATGGGCTTGGTCTCCGTGTAGCCTTTGGCCTTGTCAAATACCAGGGCCTTGATGTCCTGCTTTTCCTGGCGGTTGTTGGTGGTATTTATGAAGCCTCCGGCGCCTTTGATGATGTCACGTATGGCATCGTGGAGGGCGTTGGCGGCGTTAAGGTACTGGTTGGAAAGGTTCAGAAGTTCGGTATTCATAGTAGTTTATTCTACAGGGATATACTTCCTCTCTATTTTGCTTCCGTAGGTGAAGATGTTGTAACCGGGAGATATGTCCTTCATCTTAAGGCTCTCAAGGGTTTCATAGCGAACACCCTTGTAATCGGTTGTCTCAGTGGCGTGATCGTGGCCGGTGAGGACAACATCAACGCCTGAGCGGGAGAAAAGATTGGCCAGATCATAAGTCTCCTCAAGGTTGTAGTTTCCGGTAGAGAACTGGGTGTTGTCCCGTTTCCAGAAATGCGTGTGGGTGAAGACGGTGATGTGGCTGTACTTTCCCCTGGCCTCCGTGAGGATTTTCTCCGCCCAGGCGCGCTGGTCTTTCCCAAGGGTGCCGCCGGCGCTCTCAAGGCTAAGGAAAAGGTCCTTCCCGCGGCTGGGGGTTATTACCTCAAACCAGTAGGTGGCGGTGTGGAAGCGGGAGATCCAATCGGCCCATTCGCCAAAATAGATGTCGTGGTTTCCGGCGGTGGGAAAATGCTTGTAGCCTGCCTCTTCAAGCGGGCCGATATGGCTTTCAAACACCCCCAGCTGCCCCTTGTCATTGACGCAGTCGCCAAGATTGATCCAGAAGGGGGCCGATGTTTTATCGGCCTTGAGATCATTAACAAAACGGTCCAGGTTGCTGGTCTCCTTCTCCGTGACGTGGGCGTCTGTCATGACGTAGACGCGGTATTCGTCGGCGGGGACGGTGATGGAGGCGAAGCCGGCCTTTGCGTTGTATTCCATTGACTGCGCAAAGCGGGCGTCAGGGTCACCGCTGCGGGTGTAGATGAAGCCCAGCATATCAACGTTGCAGGAGCTCAGGCAGAGAGCCATCAGTATGATAATGAGGGGCTTTTTCATAGGGCAAAGCGGTATTTAAGGCCGATCCCGGCAGTAAACCCGTACCAGGAGGCAACAAGGTGGAACATCCCGGCCGGCTTGATGTTAAGTTCCCCTGTCACAGAGAGGTTCTTCGTTACGCTGTAGTAGCCTTCCAGGAAGAAAATGGGCTGCATGGCGCGCTCCACCTCATAGCGGGAGTAGTTGGCTACTCCCCCGGTGATGTTCCAGGGAGAGCTGCTTTCTTTGACACTGTATGCTACCCTGAACACCGGGTCAATGGGTTCCACAACCCGGCTGGAGGAGTCCCTGTCCAGAATCCAGCGGACGCTGATGCCCAGCTGCGCGCTGAAATGAGCAGCTCGCCAGCCGGCACCTAGGGCAGTGAGCCATTCAGTTACGCCGTATCTGTAAAAGCCGCCGTAGTAGCCGGTTATATCGGCAAAAAGTTCTCCCTTTTTAAGCGGGAACACGGGCTGGATCTGAAGGAGGCCTGTCATAACGCCGGGGCTAAGGCCCTGGATGCCGGTGAGTATGTCCAGGTTTTTAAGGACCGGAAGGCTGGCCTGAAGCGCCCCGCCGCCGTAGCCTCCCCACGTGCGGTTCTGGCCACCTATGCCCATCACGGCCACCTCGTAGGAACGGGGTGTGTCGGCCGCTTTGCCGGGGACTCCTGCCTTCAGCGGAAGTGTTCCCAGCATCAGCGCCAGCGCTAGCGTGAGCCATTTGATCTTTCCGGTCATTACCTTTTATGACAATTTGATAGCAATTACTTGATCTCCACGGGGTCCCAGCCAAAGTCCTGGTAATACTTGGCGGGGATGCTCTCAGAGGCCACAAAGGCAGCGATGGCGGCTTCCCTATCGGCCTTCTTCATGTCATCGTCGGAAAGGCGTTCGAGGAAAAGGTCGTAGAAATCCCCGAAGATTTTCTTTGCGGTGGGATTGAAGGTTGAGCCGTCGGAAACCTGGTCAAAGGCGGTGACGGAGTAGGTGCCATCATCGGCCTTTGAAACGTGCATAAGGCCAGGATGGCTGCCGCCTGAGATAAACTTAAGCACCTCACCTTCAAGGTTATAGTTCTCTACGTGGAAGTCTCCCCATACCATTATGTCGGAGGGATCTGACTCATCCGTTGCCACTATGGTTGCGTAAGGGATGCTGTACATGGCAGGGGCATAATTCTTACCAATCTCCCTCATATAGCTGTCAATGGCTTTGGCCGTGGCAGCGCTGGTGACGGCGTTCTGGCTATTGTCCTGGAACTTATAGGCGGTAATCTTGCCGCCTTCTACCTTGACGTCCGTGACGCCGGGATTACCAAGGTCGGAGTAGCTCACGCGGTACCAGCCTTCCCCCAGAGGCTCGATGGATTCCACCGTTGAGACATCTGAAGGGCCGTCCTGGAAGCCTGTGCGGAAATACCAGAATGAGTAGGTCTCATCATAATCCGCTTCCCAGAGGGTGTTAAGGATTTCCTTGGACACGGAACTCTTAAGGTAATCGTCGGTCATGGGCTTGTTACCAAGGACGTGCTCATAGAAATCACTTAAAAAGGCGATGTCTTTCTTCTGCCTGTTCTGGGTGCAGGATATGATGGCCAGCGCGGCCGCTGCAATGATAAGGAGTTTTTTCATGGTAATTCTATTTGATGTACAAAGTTAATGAAAAAAACTGAAGCGGAATTGAGTGGAGGTTAAGTGGCTGAAACACAGCAGATTACAAAGGTTTCTACCAGAACTTTTTCTGGGAGAAACATCCATAAATGCCTGATAATGAGCCACTTGAGCTCCACCGCCAGGGGAGAACAATAAATGGGTGCTAGCTCCGGCGGCGGACAACGCCCACGTAGATGAGGAGGACGATGTTCATCATGAGGGAGTAGAGGATGGCGGGGATGGCCATCTCTTCGTTGGCGAAGATGAAGGGGCTGGAGGCAATGGCAATTGCCTGGGCAGCGTTCTGCATGCCCACTTCAATTACCACGGTGCGGCGCTGGGCAGCGTCAGTGCGCACAAGACGTGACAGGAGCGAGGAGCACGTGATGGCCACAATAATGAGGGCTGTGACACAAAGCCCAAGGATGCCGATGTTATCCAGGATGGTCCTGTGGTGCTGGATATAGAATATGGTAATGAGCACAAGCAGCAGCGGGAAGGCAAGTTTACTGAGGACCTTGTCCGTTTTTTCCGCACCCTTTGGCCATAAGTAATGAAGGCCTATTCCAAGAAGCACAGGAACCAGCATCATAACAAGGTTCTGCTTGATGAGATTGCCCACAGGAAGGCTTATACCCACACTCTCCCCCACCAGACGCGTTGCAACGCCCATGATAACGGGGATAGTGAAAAGCGTGATGATGCTGCTGAGGGCCGTAAGAGTGACGGAAAGCGCCACGTCTCCCCTGGCAAGCTTGGAGAACACGTTGGATGAACTGCCGCCCGGACAGCAAGCAATAAGGATGAGTCCGATGAAGAAAACCGGAGTGAGTTTGAACGCGGTTGCAAGCCCCAGAGCAATGAGGGGAAGCAGGACCAGCTGTCCGAAAAGGGCAATCACAATGGACCAGGGGCGGGTTACAACCCTTCCGAAGTCTTCGAACCTGAGCGTGAGCCCAAGGTCGAACATTAAAAGAGCAAGTATGGGCAGTACAATCCAAATAGCCATAACAAAGTGATTTGGGGTCACAAAGTTACAACTTATTTTTCATCTCCTGCCGTCTTTCCTCATAATATTGGTGACGTTTTGGATTTTCCGGGAACCAGCCCCTCAGGACCCTCTTCTCCTGAAGGAACATCTCATGGATACCCCAGAGGCAGCAGAATGCAAAGCCTCCAAGGATGATGGAGACTATCTGATCCTTTACAAAGAGGGAAACCGCAATGAAAGCCAGCCCCGCAACAAGCCATATCCACCAGCTCTTCCTTCCCAGTTCATACTCCATCTTTATCACAAGGGGGTGGCATATCCCTATGCTAAGGAACACGGCCGCACCTACAATTATTCCGCTTAAATTCATACTCTTACACTTTGAGAGTGCAAAGTAATACAATCTCAGCGGAATAATATAGGGATAATTTGCTGCCGATTAGGACTTTTTATTCACTGTAGTTATGGTCTACGGTAATCATTATGGTCTTGCCGGGAATAAGGGCGGAAAGTTCCTTTGTAAGGGCACTGCAGAGGGCTTCATCGTCCCTCACGGTAAGGTCCGGCACAACGTCAACGGTTACCAGATTTTCCTTTTCCGAGAAGTAGAATCCGTGAATCTGGACCAGCTCCTTATGGGCCTGGAGGGTCTTTATGACCAGCGTCTGGAGTTCCTTTCTCTGGTTGTCCCCCGTTGCCACGGCATATACGCCCACGGTCATAATTATACCGTGATTCTGTACCATCTCAAGGGTAATCTTCCTTGAAAGGCCGTGGATGTCCTGCGCGGTGAGGGTGTCGTCCACGCTTATATGGACGGTCCCAATCATCACCTCCGGACCGTAGTTATGAAGGATCATATCATACACGCCGTGAACCTCCGGGTGGGCCATGACCTCCTTCTTTATATCGGCCACAAGCTCCGGCGGCACCCTTGTCCCAAGGAGCTCCCCTACCGGCGACGCCAGCATCTCAATGCCCGCCTTAATGATGAGGGCCGATATTATTGTTCCCAGGATCCCGTCCAGCGAGATGCCCCAGATGAGCATTACGCCCGCGGAAATGAGCGTTGCGAGGGTAATGATGGCATCAAAGAGGGCATCGGAGCCGGATGCTATAAGGGCGTCGCTCTTAAGTTTTTTGCCCTGGCTTTTGACGTACCAGCCAAGGAGAAGCTTTGCAACAATTGCCACGGAAACCACAATGAGAGTGACCGTGGTGTAGTTTGGCTCCGTGGGCTCAATGATCTTCTTGACGGACTCAATGAGGGACGTGACGCCGGCCGATACCACAATCACGGCAATTATAATGGCGCTGAAATACTCCACGCGGCCATAGCCGAAGGGATGCTTCCGGTCGGCCGGCTTCTGTGACAGCTTAGTGCCGATAATTGTGATTACGCTTGAAAGGGCGTCACTGAGGTTATTGATGGCATCCATCACAATGGCTATACTGCCTGCAATTATGCCCACAAGGGCCTTGAAAGATGCCAGAAGGACATTTGTGACAATGCCCACAATGCTGGTACGGATAATCTGGGAACTTCTATTCATATTGCAAAGATAACTGAAAAATGGCTATATTTGTAAGGAAAAACTATTCAATACCTATGAAAACCATAAAAGAAGTCCTCTATGAATGCCAGGCCAATAAAACGGCCGTCCTGGCAACAAATTTCTATAACTACGAAACCCTTCTCTGCGTGGCCAAGGCCGCCCAGGCCATGAACGCTCCCGTGATGCTCCAGCTCACCCGTTCCTCCATTGACTACATGGGCCTTCATACAGCATACAAGATGGGTAGGCAGGTACTTGCCGATTACGGCCTCCAGGGCTACATCCACCTTGACCACGGTCCCAGCCTGGAGCTTGTCCAGAGGTGCCTTGACGAAGGCTTTGACTCCGTTATGATAGATGCCTCGGAGAAACCCTTTGAGGAGAACGTGGAGATATCGGCCAAAGCCGTTGAGATGGCAAAGCCTTATGGGGCCAACGTAGAGGCGGAGCTTGGCTATGTGGCTAAGCTTGGCCAGGAGCAGGGCGGCGGCTTCACCACCCCTGAGCAGGCGGTTGAGTTTGTGAACAGGACCGGGGTATCGGCCCTTGCCGTTTCAATTGGATCGGCCCACGGATTCTATAAACTGCCCCCGCACCTTGACATCCCCCGCCTTGCCGCAATACACGCCGCAACGCCCGTGGCGCTGGTCCTGCACGGCTCCTCAGGCATTCCTCACGACCAAGTGAAGGACGCCATCCATAACGGTATTGTGAAGGTAAACCTTGCTACGGAAATAAAGGATAACTTCATGAGGGCCCTGAAGAGGGTGCTCTCCGAAAGCGACGAAATTGACCTCAGGAAGGTATTCCCCAAGGCTATGGATCCCGTTGTGGAACTCCTGAAGGAAAAGTATCAGGTAATGAAGGGATAGGGGTCCCCTACCACTTGTAATTAAGAAGCCTCGGAGCGGCCTGAAGGGATATCCAAGCCCAGAAAAGACGGCCGTCCTCCGAGGCTCTTTTCAGAAGCTGCATATTCTTAGTGCCCACCATGTAGGACATTCCCATGGATAGCGTCACGTCCTTCAGGAAGGTCCAGGAGCCTTGAATCTCAAGCTCGTGGCCAAGGGTGCTCCCTATGTCCTGGAGCTTTGTTGCAATGGCAAGATAATGGTAGCTGAGGCCGATGTTCATTCCGGGCATCGGCCTTACTTTTACGCCGGCGTAGGCGTTCTGGAGGCCGGGAGAGAACCCGTTCACGTAGGTGCTCATATAGAAGAAATCCATGGCGCCGTAGAACTTGTGGTGGGAGCCGTAAACCGGGTTGAAGCCCTTCACAACTTCATGTTTTATAAGGCCGATGTTCCCGGGCTTGGGGACGGCGTAGGTGTCGTCACCGCTCAGGTAGTCGTAGCCGGCCTCGAAGCCTATCAGCTTCCAGGGGCTGAATGTGGCCTTGCCGCTTGCCATCCAGGCGTCAAGGCGCGCCCCATCCTCGTTCTTTCCCGCCTGGCGGTAATACGATGCCTCAAAGGACATATTCCCAGGGGCATATTTAACGTAGCCGCCATAGGCATGCTGCCATTCAACGTGTTCATCGGCCCCTTTTGCGCCCGCCTGCATTCCAATGTTCAGGAAGATAAGGGAAAGGCCGATTGGCGCCACCGGGATGTCATAGTGGTACCACGCTAGCTGCATGGTCTTGTACGGGGATGAGCCGCCGGCGTAGTAGGTTCCGCCGCCGTTAATGTTCTCCGAGGTCTGGTTGAACGCCCCTGCAACGTGGAATTTGTGACCGTAGCCCTCCCAGCCGGCGCGGATTACGTCGTGGGTGGTCCCAACCATGTTCCAGTCATTTGGGCCGATAATACGTTCGTCGTCATAGCTGAGGGCCTGCCTCCCTATCTGGGTGAAAAGGCCGAAGGGGGCGTTTATCTTCACCCAGGCCTCGTGGACGTTGAATGAGCTGGAGCCGCCCTGGCCCCATACGCCGGAATGCTGGAGGGAGGTTTTTACCTCAAGTTCAGGGCGTACGTAGCCAACAACCAGGCGGCTGCGGCTAAGAATGAAGGCACTACGGTCCTGAGAGGGGTCATCGGCATTGGGAAGGCCTCCGTCCCTCACTTCTCCGCGGCCCATCACCTGAATGTCCGTGTACACGCTGCTGTCCTGGCCCCAGGAAAGGACCGTGAGGCCGGCAAGGGCCACTAAGGCTATGATTCTACGGAACATACTGATTGGCAATTATTTCTCAAAATTGCACATTTTTTATTATATTCGCAAATACATTGCTTCCCCCTATGTTTGAAAAGATTGTATCTCAGATAAATGCCATAGTATGGAATCCTGGGCTGGTGGTGCTCCTGATTGCCGCCGGGCTGTTCTTTTCATTCCGCACGCGCTTTGTCCAGGTGAGGCGGTTTGGCCTTATGCTCCGGTCCCTGTTCTCAAAGAAGCAGGACAATAAGGGGATATCGTCCTTCGAGGCCTTTTCCATTGCGCTTTCCGGAAGGGTTGGAACGGGAAATATTGTGGGGGTAGCCACGGCCATTGCCTTTGGCGGCCCGGGTGCGGTGTTCTGGATGTGGGTTGTGGCTTTCTTTGGGGCTTCAACCGCGTTTGTAGAGTCCACCCTGGCCCAGATGTACAAGTTCCATCACTCTTCCGGGTACCGCGGAGGGCCGTTCAGCTTCATAGAACACGGCCTCAAGGCGCGCTGGCTTGGGATTGTGTTTGCCGTCATCACTGCGGTTTCCTGCGGGTTCTTCCTTCCCACGGTGCAGTCAAACGGGGCGGCATCGGCCATAAATAATTCCTTCCCGGTCACTCCCCTTGCTGCTGGCATTGGGCTGGCGGTGATCCTGGGGCTGGTGATCCTTGGAGGGGTGAAGCGCATTGCGCGCGTTGCGTCTATTGTGACGCCGTTCATGGCGCTTGGCTATATTATCCTGTCGCTTGTTGTGGTGGCGTACCATATCCAGGACGTCCCGGCGGTGCTGGGAGCAATTGTGAAGGGAGCCTTCGGGCTCAATCCGGTTTGCGGCGGCATCATAGGCTCCACCATTGCCATGGGAGTGAAGAGAGGCATCTTCTCCAACGAGGCCGGTCAGGGCACGGGGGCCATTGTATCGGCCGCCACGGATGTTCCGCACCCTGCCCAGCAGGGCCTTGCGCAGGCCTTTTCCGTGTATGTGGATACCCTTCTGGTGTGCACCGCCACGGCTCTTATGATCCTCTGTTCAGGTACCTACAATATATTTGGCCCGGACGGTCAGGTGCTCTTTGGCGGCGCCCCTGAGCTTGGCGGCAACTACGTGAACTACACCCAGAGCGCCGTAGATAGCGTCTTCACGGGCTTTGGCAGCAAGTTCGTTTCCGTTGCCATGGTGTTCTTTGTGTTCACCACCATCATGGCCTACTACTTCTACGCAGAGACCAGCATCATCTACCTGTTCAGAAAAAAGGATTCCACGCCATCCAAGGGAGAACGCACGGTCATCTTCATCCTGCAGGCCGTGATGCTTGGAGCCGTGGTTTTCGGGGCCGTTAAGGAAGCGGACGTTGTGTGGCAGATAGGAGATATTGGCGTTGGTCTCATGGCCTGGGTCACGGTGGTCTCCATCCTAATCCTCTGCCCCAAGGCAATATCGGCCCTGAAGGACTTTGAGAAGAATCTTTAGCCCAGGACCACGTCCAGGGCCATCATGAGGGCAAAGCCGATGGCAAAGCCCACTGTGCCAAGGTTGGAGTGCTCTCCCTGCGAAGCATCCGGAATAAGCTCTTCCACAACAACGTAGAGCATTGCGCCGGCGGCAAAGGACAGCATGAAGGGCATGATTCCCGTTATGGCCGATGCAAGTCCCAGCACAAGTCCCCCGCCGATAGGCTCGACAATTCCGCTGAGCGCTCCAATCAGGAAGGACTTCCCCTTGCTGTTCCCCGCCGCCCGAAGGGGCATGGAGATGATTGCGCCCTCAGGGATATTCTGGATGGCTATTCCAAGGGAAAGGGCCAGGGCGGCGGCCATGCTGAAATCGGCCTGGAGGGCGCCGGCAATTGCAACGCCCACGGCCATTCCTTCAGGGAAATTGTGGATGGTCACGGCCAGGGCCAGTTTTGCGGTACGGGAAAGGCTGCTGCGGGGGCCCTCGGCCTCACCGCCTATATGGATGTGCGGCGTCACGTGGTCAATGAAAAGCAGGAACGCAAAGCCGCCCAGAAGGCCCGCAAGAGTTGGGCCGATAGGACCCATCTCCATGGACGGAATGAGGAGGGACCACACGGATGCCGCCACCATGACGCCGGACGCAAAGCCAAGAAGCGCCTTCTGCAGCAGCGCCGGCATATCCTTCCTCATAAAGAACACGAAACCCGCCCCCAGGGCAGTTCCCAAAAACGGTATGAGCAGTGCCAGAATAACCGGATCCATATAGTTCAGATTTAGGATTACAAAGATAATTAAGATTTTTACAAAAAAAGTTTGCGGGCTCCAAAAAAGTTACTATCTTTGCATTCCCAAACCACGGTGCTGTAGCTCAGATGGTAGAGCAATGGACTGAAAATCCATGTGTCGGCAGTTCGATTCTTCCCAGCACCACAGGAACCCGCTGATTATCAGCGGGTTTTCTTTTTCCGTCCCACTTTCCGTCCCACTTTTGGCCTTTCTGCGCCCTATTGCGTGGTACTTCAAAATACAGCTTCTACGGCCCTCTGCTGGCGTTTTTGACTACACTCTATTACCTTTGATGCTGGTTTTTTGTTACTGTTTTTGTTACAGTTCATTTCTTGTAAAACGGGGTAAAAAGTGGGACGGAAGTCGCTTTTCCTCACAAAAAACTGGGACGGAAACTCTCATTTCGTTTGCCAATTTTATTGTTTTACGATAAAAGTGGGACGGAAAAACCGCTGAAAAGGAGCCGAAATCAGAAAAAAGTGGGACGGAAAGGTTTTCTGCCTGATTTTTCGTAAATTTGTAGTAACGACTTGACCTATAACAAACTATGCCGCGCTTCACGCCATCTGTCCTGATATCTGACTGCTGGGGCTCCGTTGGGGACCTCACCTTCTATCATGTGGACGGCCGCTGCTACTTCAAGAAGAAGAATCAGTGTGAATTCCCCGGGACTGACGCGCAGAACAGCCAGCTCGATGTTCACCGACGGGCGCTGGCAGCCTGGAGAACTCTTGAGCATTCCGTTCAGCTGACCTGGAACGCCCTCGCAGAGCCCGTTATAAGCCACAAACCGCCCTTTGACAATACCGCGCATATCTCCGGCCAGAATCTCTTTGTAAGCGCCTATCACGGCTTCTATACGCTGGGAGACGAGCACGTCCCCTACCCGCAGGCCTGGCAGAAGTTTCCGGTGCATTCCCTGGACTTCGAGGACGCCGCCGTTGATGGCTCCGACCTCCGCCTTTGCTTCCACTCTTATTTTCCCGAGACGGAGCCTGCAGGCCGGTACCAGGTACTTTCCCGCATCCAGCTGACGAAGCCCGGCTACGGCCGAAATCAGGGCCATATGCGGAACTTCCTGGCCGACGCGCCCTGTGACTCAGGCGATGGTCGCGTTTGCATTGTAGTGGACGATTTCCGCCGGCGTTGGGATCTGGATCTTGACGAGTATCAAGTCCACGGCCGTTACGTCCTTCTTGACCGGCAAACCGGATATCGCAACATCCCGCGCGAGTTCTCTTTCTCAATGAAGCTGGAATAAAAAACATTCGAACGTATGGCGTGGAGCGTTCCGGGCTGGTTCCCGGGACGTTCCCTCTACATAGTAAGACCCCTGTAACCCATAAGGGCTGCAGGGGCCTTTTCTGTTCGATAAACAGGGAATTTAGTGCTCTAATTACTTCATACCATCGATTCGGAATTATTCCTGAAAAGAATACCCGAACCCGGCCTTGGCGACAAGAGCATCTCCATACGGGCCGATTTTCTTGCGGATGCGGGTAATGTTTACATCCACCGTGCGGGGTGTGACAATGACATCGTCAGGCCAAACGGCCGACAGCAGCTGATCCCGTGAAAACACCTTCCCCCGGTTCTCAAGGAAGAGTTTCAGGAGTTCATACTCGGTCTTCGTGAAGGAGACATCCGATCCGTCCACAGTCACCTTTTTGGCATCAGTATCTATCTGGATGCCCTGGTAGCGGATACCATTGCGGACAGCACCGAGCCGGGCTTCCACGACATTGATGATGTAGTCTCCCGTCTTTTCACATTCGCCCACGAGGTCGGCATAAACGGTCCCCTTGTCGTAGCCGTACTGATGATCGTCAAGATTATCGATATTCTGCTGTTTGAGTGCATTGCGGCATGCATTAATCCTGCGCTCAATATCCTCTGAACGTGCCAGGTCCAATTCTTCCTTGCGCCCGGAAAGTAGTTCGTTCATCCGGGAAAGAGCATCACCGACCAACGAGAACATCTCCTGGATACCTTTATTCTGCTGTTCGGTAAACTCAATCTTGTTGCTCCTTTTACGTCGAAGGATGCGGGCCAGATTAAAGCAGCTGTCGCCCACGGATTCCAGCTCTCCGATCTGCCGAAGCATCGCCCTGACCATCTCTTTCGTATCATCGGACAGATGGGCTGACCCGAGATCTCCCAGGTATCGGCCAATCTCGTTCTCCATCCGGTCGCTGCCTTCCTCTCCCTTCTCAATGCGATCATAAAGCCTGGAGAAACTCTGCTCGTCTTTTGCAGCATAGAGTTCCCTCACCAGTGCAAACATATGCTGAGTCTTTTCTCCGTAAACGACAATCTCTTTCTGTGCTTGAAGCACGGAGATTTCCGGAGTCTTCATAATACCGCCGCGAATATATTGAAGGCGGAACTCATCTTCCTCGTCAGACTTCCTGGGCCGGACAATCTTGCAAACCAGTTTTTCAATCTGCGGAATGAACCAAATCAAGACAGCCGTATTGATGACATTGAATCCTGTGTGGAAAGCCGCCAGCGTAAAGGAAAGCAACGTGGTGTCCTGCTGAGGCGCCTCCGGGTCAAGCCCCACTATGCCACAGACCATCCTCACGAAAGGGAAAAATACAATGAGCATCCAGATGACGCCGAATACGTTGAACACCAGGTGAGCCATTGCCGTTCGTCGAGCCTGTGTGTTCGCGTTCAATGCTGCCAGATTCGCCGTGGATGTGGTGCCGATATTCTCACCCATGACCAGCGCGATACCCTGATAGATGGAAATGGCTCCCGTGGCGCAGAGGACCATCGTAATAGCCATCAGCGCGGCCGAACTCTGGAGAACAGCAGTAAGGATTGTACCGATGAGCAGGAACAGCAGTATGGTGGCGTAATTGGTTTTGAAACTTGAGAAAAACGCAACGACCGCAGGCTTGCTGGCCAGGTCCATCTCCACGCCGGTGTTCTTTAGCAGGACCATCGCATAGAGCAGGAAGCCCAGCCCAATCAGGAAGTCTCCGAAATACCGATGCCTTCCCATTTGAATGAGAATGATACCGACGACCAGGACAGGCCAGACGAGATTGACGATATTGAAGGAGAAGCCGGCCGACAAAATCCAGGCCGTAAGCGTGGTGCCGATATTGGCGCCCATGATAACTGAGATAGCCTGCGTCAGGGTAAGCAGCGCCGCATTCACAAAGGATACCGTCATCACGGTAGTTGCCGACGAGGACTGGACGGCTACAGTAATCAGGGCTCCGGTGGCCACGCCGGAAAAGCGGTTCCCCGTCATAGCCCCAAACAAATGACGAAGCTGGGGGCCGGCCATTTTCTGCAGGGCCTCGCTCGTCATTTTCATGCCAAATATCAAGATAGCGATGGCACCCAGAAGTTTCAATACAATCAGCATATTCATAAAATTTCAGTGCAAAGATACGCACGCAGACTGGATCTCTCAAAGCGCAAAACCAATTGTAACAGAATTTTAACCGCGTCAGACGCCATAGTAATCATACTGAAACATCAATATGCTATCTTTCGGAAAACTTGATGTAATATGAAAAAGATGCTCCTATTTGCTTTAGTCATAATGGCTTCCCTTTTCACGGGGTGCAAGCAGAAGATAGAGCAAGCTCCGGAAGAAGTCCTCAGTGCCTTTGGAACGATGTTTCCTGGCGCCACACACATAGAATGGAGCAGGCAAATCTCCACTTTCACGGCCAACTTCTATCACGAACAGCACGAAAAGCAAGCACAATTCGACAGTACAGGCATCTGGCTACAGACCAGAACGGAAATGTCGATCTATGAAGCACCGGCCCCTGTCATGGCAACCGCACGCAAACTCAGCGATCGCAAGATTGATGATGTGTATTTGTTTGAACAATCAAACGGAGCCGCAGCATACTATATGGTGGAATACAAACAAGAAACACCTTTCTCCACCAGACAGATCCACATCCTTACAGATGGAACAATTCTTTCCGCGTTTTAATCAAATGGCTATTGGCCCATTAAATTACGATTTAGCGAAGCAAAGTTACTGATTTTGCGGGACACCAAAAAGGAAGTGCCATAGGAAAAGTTGAACGATTCGTAGGGCCTGGCTCGAAATTTCTTCGTGCCGGGCTACACGCTATTACGCCCCTTTATAGTCTATTATATCTAAAGCAAAACTTTCGTTAAAAATGTGTAATATATTGTTTTGCAATTAGAAAGAAATACACTATATTTGAAGTGCACAAGGGGTTGTGTAGCTAACTTGAACCTAAACTTAAACCTATGCAAGCGCTTCCTTCCATTGCTTTCGGGGGCTTCTCCGGTTCAGCCAAGGGTGTTACGGCTCGCCAAGTTGCGGGCCGTACCATCCTTTCGGTGAAAAGCTGGCCCACCGGTCAAACCACCAACGCCCAGGTGGCCCGCCGGACCTCGATGTCCAAGATCTCGAAGTCCTGGAAGCTTCTTTCAAATGATCAGATGCGGGAATGGGACCGCCTCGCGGAGCACACCTCCGGGCAGTCCGCCTTCGGCCAGAAGGCCGAGATTTCCGGCATGAACCTTTATATCCGCCTCAACGTCAACCGAGCAATGGCTGGAGAAGCTCTCCTCTCCTCTGCCCCTGCAGGAACGGTTGCCGTTCCCAACGTCGAATACACCCAGATTGCCGTCACCCCTGAGCTGGTGGCCATCACCGGCATCAAGCACCAGGCCAGCCCTTACAAGCTGGTGGTGAAGATGTCCGCAGGCCAGTCTGCCGGCATTTCCAATGGATGGAGCAAGACGGTCATCATCACTCCTGGCATCGAGGATGACTGGGGAGAGGCAGACGTGACCACCCTTTACCTAAAGACCATCGGCGTGGAGCCGGTGCCGGGCCAGAAAGTATTCGTTGAATCCTACTGGATGGATACCTCCACCGGATTCTCCGGCCAGCCTGTCCAGGACTCCGTCATCGTGACCGGAGAGGCTCCTCACGGCCGCCGTGTGAGAGTTACCATGGACACTCTTGATCCTACAGAGGATAACAACGTCACTGCCATTGACGTGGACTTCTCTACTGGCGCTCCCGTGGCACAGTTTAACGCGGTATGCCTGGGACACAGCAATGTCGCTTCCTCTGAGGTCTATCTGTCCCAGCAGCTCCCTGCAGAAGTTATCGGTACTGGTGTCTGCCTCGGCCGTGCAAATGATCCTAACGGCAAGATTATCGCTCAGTCCTACCTGGTCTATATCCGCAATTATGGCGGCAAGTCTGAAATGACCTTTGCTCATCGTGGCGGCTACTACGTGGCAAAAACGGAGTGCTTCGGAGCCGGTATCATCTATTAACCTTCAATCTGAAACGCTATGTTCTACAGTACAGGAAATAACTTCGGTGCCGGCCAGATCACCTTCAAGGATTATCAGGCTTCCAACTACGTGGTCCTGAATTCCAAGTTCAGCTTTGACCCGACGAGCCCGGCTTACCAGGCTTGTGACCAGCTGGAGATTTATGTGCCGGACCTCAGCATAGACCGCAGCGCAGTGGGTGCTGTCTTCATCCGCTTTGTGGAAGACCAGCACTGGTCTTGGGGTGACTCCGTCTATGACGGCGGTTCTATCCTCAAGTCCTGGGTGAAGGATAAGAACACGATTGTGATTGAGAAGCAGCCCTGGTTTGACCAGAACGGTCCTCTCATCATCTACATCCTGACGCTCTATCCGCAACTGAACCAGGGCTCCAATACCATCAAGGGAACGCAACAGCGCCTTACGATGACTACGCCGGATAACTACCTCCGTTTCGGTTATGAGACGTTCATGGTGGAGTTTGAGCACTGGGTGTTCATCCATCTGTTTTTCTCCGGATGCACCTATGCTTACAGGGAATCTCTCTGGGAGGTAACGATGGAAGAACTGCCGGCGGACATCACAGCAGACGTTCCCATCTGCGGCGGTGGCAACCAGTTCCACCCTGAGTGTGACGGTATGGCGGAGGCCCACATCGAGAACAAGGTGCTCAGCAACCAGCGCCGTGTGATGGGATTCTGGGACACTGGCCACGACCCGTTTGTGTATGCCTTCCTTGTAAGAGATAATAATGAGTAAGGGCCATGACGCAG
>JAEEGH010005884.1_pt1 | contig 30461 bp, 27 predicted proteins | sample 9134181 | NCBI WGS metagenome assembly JAEEGH01 (sample SAMN16246544, study PRJNA631951) | gut metagenome | biome: gut microbiome; feature: rumen; material: DP-attached | host: Bos | place: Iran: Karaj | collected 2018-10
GAACCAGTAGCATTGCGACCGGTGTTAGCATCGTCACCCATGTAGAGGCCGTCCGTCACAGCATCATAACCCCAAACCTGGAAGTTGGTAATCTGTGTAGCTGCGTTTCCTGCGGTTGTTGCTACACCACGAGTCGAGAGAGCGGAGCCATCAGCCTTAACGTCGAAACCGATAAAAGCCTGATCCATCTGCTTGCTACCCATCTCTTCATCGTTATTACTGCAGGCTGTGAAGCCCATTGAGAACATTGCTGCCATAGCAGCCATTACAATAAACTTTGTCTTCATAATTGTAAAAGTTTAAATTAATACTAACTGTTAACTAAAATTTATGCACGAATAAAATAATTATTAAACGTGCTGCAAAGATAGTAGTCATCTTTATGCCCACCAAATCGTATAAAACAAATCTCTTGATTTAACAAATTCAAGACCCTAAAGGCGTAAGAATATGGTTTTGGAGCTTTTTTTGTGTGAATTTTGTGTGAGTTTTACTATTTTTCTTTGTCTATTAACGGAAAAAACGTATTTTTGCAGATGATTGATTTTTCTTATCTCCGGAAATAGAGTTTTCCCCTTACCGGGAATTATAAATTATAACAATGTATGTATGTAATTGAAAATAGTGGGATTGCAAATCTCAATGTTGGAAATCGTGTTGAAATGGTCTTTCTTGGAGTTCGTTTTACAGTTGACTTCGTGTACGAAGATGGTGCCGGACTAATTGTATTGAGCAAAGAAGATTCTGTGGAACCAGGTGTGTTCCATGTTATAACAGAAATTGATATTTCTCTTAACAAGAAAGAAGCCGCAGCCTACGAGAGCCATGTATCTATTCATCGTCAGTCTTTGGTCGGGAATATAGACACTCTAATTGTCAGGAAGGTCATGAGTGATATCTTGGCGTTTTATCAAACAAATCTTGGGAACTATGCTCCGTGTTCTTTCCAATTCGACGATAAATATTACAAGAAAAGCTGGGTAGATTATGTGAAATACCTCATTCATGAGATTATGGAAGGACGCGATGTTCGGGCTGTTGTTCCAGAAGAGTTAAAAGAGGTAATAGACAAAGATTCACCCGATGACACTATTTGTCCTGTTTGCGGTGCAAAACTTGTGGAAAGGAAAGGAAAATATGGTGAATTTATTGGCTGTAGTAATTATCCAAAATGTAAATACACAAGACTTATGTAAATTTTTTCTTGTTGTGTATTGTAAACATCATATGGTTTTAGGTCAAGGACATTGTGGGTGGTTTGTAGTTAAGTGAAGTACAAGCACCCACAAAATACATAAATACAGCAGGAAAAGGAGCAATCAATTTTATATGGTAGATACAGCAAATTTGTCATAAAACAAAGATTTTTGCCTTTTTGTATTATATATTATATATTAAATATGTACGCGTATAAGGTTACTTTTCATTGAATTTTGCCATCGCATCAGATTTTGCAGAATCGGCACTGTCAATGTATGGTTTCATAGCGGCGTAATCGCTATGTCCTGTCCATTTCATGACAATCTGCGGAGGTATGCCCAGCATCAGTGAATTACAGATGAACGTCTTTCTGCCAACATGGGTGGTCATCAACTCCCATTTGGCATAGATTTCATCAACTCTTTCGCTTCCCTTGAAGAAGGTGATGTGGACAGGTTCATTAAACCCGCAGATTTCTCCTATAGCTTTCAGATGTTCATTCATCCGCTGCTCACTAATAACAGGTAGCGGTTGGTTTCCAGAAAAAGACTCGTTTTTATACTTTTCAAGCAAAGCCTTTGAGAACTTATTTAGTTCAATTTTCAAAGTGTCTGTGTCCTTCTTTGTAGTAATCAGAATGTATTTGGCAAATACGTTTGTACGTTTGAGCCGTTTCAGATCCGAATAGCGAAGTGAGGTGAAGCAGCAGAAGCAAAAGGCATCACGAACGCGCTCCATTGTACTTTTTTCGAGAGTTACCTTCTTCTTATATTCGTTTCCGTGAACATCTTCCAATGTTAGCTCTGTACCGACTTCTGGAAACTCGAAATATAACAATTTTATAAGATCTTTCCATTCCAGAAAGACAACGGGTTTGTTTGTCTTTTGTAATCTCGGTTTGTAATCTCCCTTTAGGGTGGTGTAGCCCTTCTTATTTGCCCAGCGAATGAAATAACGCAGCCTGCTAAGGTATTTCTCAATAGTGGAGTTACGGAGATCCTTCACATCGAGAAGGAAATCAACGAAGCTTGTTGTTCCGTCCTCATCAAAATAATCAATTGAAGTGATCTGTTCAGAATCAAAGAACTCCACCAGATGATTCTTAAATGAGTCCATACTCTTGACAGTCAACTCGCGCCATTTCTCTTTATCCTTCTGTTCTTTAAGGAAGGCATCGAGTCGTGCCTTAATGTCTGGAGTTTCTTCGTCTTCCTCTACGGTGTGCATTTTGGCAGCCTTGCCGAAATGCTTGGAAAAGATTTCCTTGAGGTCACCGACATCCTGATGATTTACACGCAGGCTGTTTTCATATTCTGAGAACCAAGTGTCTATTCTCTTCAGCTCAGCATTCATTTGCTTAGCTGACATTTGTTTTGAGTTCATGACAATCTTGCCCGCAGCAGTAGATGACAAGACTCTTTGGGTCTCAGAATCCCAAAATTCAGGATTAACGGATATTTTAGTGGTCGTCTGCAAACGATGACCTTGGATAGATATCGAACACCGTACTGGTGTTTCGCCTTGTTTATTAGTCCTTTTTTCGATTGAAAAGCTTACTGCCATAATTTGTTCGTTAATCGGTTTACATCTATTTACGCACAGAAATACGCACATTTTGGGCGATTTTCTTGCGTATTTGGGTTTTTATTAATACCTTTGCAGCGGTCTTCGTGAAGACCATGCTGGCTAAGTGCCTCTAAATTTACGCACAAATTTACGCACACTTTTCGAAATAAACAAGTTTTAGCCAGTTTATTTAATTTAATTAACGAATTGAAATTGAACAGGTTACGAAGCCTCGCAGAAATAACAGTTGTAGGGGGTTTATAGTGCGGTTAGTCCCCTATCGACTACAAAGAAAGCCCTGTAAGTCAAAAACTTACGGGGCTTTTCTTATGCTTAAATCAGTTTTACTTTAAAACTTTACAACGGAACTCCTGCTGCGCCAGTCGCATCTGCTCCAGGAAACGCTCGCTGGTATGCATGCGCGCATAAGCAGCGACAGCAGCCAGACGACCGGCATCCACGTCGCTCTGCCAATGGGCACCAACAATCACACGGCTCTCACCATACATCATGCCTCTGGCGAGAATTGTGTCGGCACGCTCGGGGTTGATCTCCGTGAGCAACAGGGCCGACGCCCAACCAAGGATGGTGTGTCCTGAAGGATAGGAGTAATTACGTCGCAGATCCGGCTCGAACTGAGGGGTTGCCGTGGATTCCTGGAAGCGCATGAACGGACGCTTGCGCTTATAGAAATACTTGGGGAAGCCGCTGATATTCTCACACGTAGCCTTCGCATCACGCAGTAGTTTCCAAATCTCGGGTGTCTCCTCCTCGGAGATCTTCTGGCCGAAGGGTTCGCTGAATTCCTGGGCGATACATTCGAGGCTGTACACGGCATCGCGGATGGCAATCGCAGTACGCACGGTGTCCTTCTGGCGCAGCTCCTTGCCCCACATGTACTGCATGATATCGTAGGTGAAGGCCGCGCCGGTGGTATCGGGTGGCGCAGGGCACCACTTGAGCATGTTGGGCAACTCCCTGAACGAGAAATAAGGTTCTGGTCTACTTTGTGCCGAGACACATACGGCCGCTGTCATCAGCACAGCCATCATCATGTACTTTTTCATAAGTTCTTTAAGTTTGTAGAATTTATTCATCCATTAGTTTACGATAACGTGCACGCTTGGGTTCCTCGAGTCCTAGACGCGCAGCTTTGTTGGCCTCGTACTCCGAATAGTTACCCTCGAAATAGAAGACATTCCCCTCCCCTTCAAAAGCAAGAATATGTGTACAGATGCGGTCGAGGAACCAGCGGTCATGGCTGATGATAACAGCACAACCCGCAAAGGCCTCGAGACCTTCCTCCAAGGCACGGAGGGTGTTTACATCGATATCGTTGGTAGGCTCATCAAGTAACAGCACGTTACCTTCCTGCTTGAGGGCGATGGCGAGATGGAGGCGGTTACGTTCACCACCTGAGAGCACACCACACTTCTTCTCCTGGTCGGCACCACTGAAGTTGAATCTTGACAGGTAGGCCCGTACGTTGACATCGCGACCTCCCATGCGGATGGTCTCGTTGCCCAGAGAGACAACCTGATAGACGGTCTTCTCAGGATCAATGTCCTTATGCTGTTGGTCAACATAGGAGATCTTGACGGTCTCACCGACGTCGAAGGTGCCGGCATCGGCCTGTTCTAGGCCCATAATGAGTCGGAAGAGTGTGGTCTTGCCCGCACCATTGGGGCCAATGACACCCACGATGCCGTTGGGCGGCAGATTGAAATTGAGGTCGCTGAAGAGCGGCTTCTCTGGATAGGACTTGGCGACATGCTCGGCCACGATAACCTTGTTGCCTAGACGCGGACCATTGGGGATGAAGATCTCAAGTTTTTCCTCCTTCTGCTTCTGCTCCTCGTTGAGCATTGTCTCATAAGAGTTCAGACGGGCCTTACCCTTGGCGTGACGGGCCTTCGGAGCCATACGCACCCATTCGAGCTCGCGTTCCAGCGTCTTGCGACGCTTCGAGGCCTGTTTCTCCTCCTGGGCCAGACGTTGTGACTTCTGTTCGAGCCAAGAGGAATAGTTACCCTTCCAGGGAATGCCCTCGCCGCGATCCAGCTCAAGGATCCACTCGGCAACATCGTCGAGGAAGTAACGGTCGTGGGTCACGGCGATAACGGTACCCTCGTATTGCTGCAAGTGCTGTTCGAGCCAGTCAATCGACTCTGCATCGAGGTGGTTCGTAGGCTCATCGAGCAGCAGCACGTCGGGCTTCTGCAACAGCAAACGACAAAGAGCTACACGACGACGCTCACCACCGGAGAGGTTTTTCACACTCCAATCACCGGGAGGACAGTTGAGGGCGGCCATCGCACGGTCGAGCTTCGAGTCCATGTTCCAGGCATCTGTAGCATCAATGATGTCCTGCAACTCAGCCTGACGCTGCATGAGTTTATCCATTTTGTCGGCATCCTCGTAATATTCGGGCAGGCCGAACTTCACGTTGATGTCATCATATTCGGCCAATGCGTCGTAGACATGCTGCACGCCCTCCATCACGTTCTCCTTGACAGTTTTCTCCTCGTTGAGCGGGGGATCCTGCGGCAGATAGCCCACCGTATATCCCGGCGCCCATACCACATTGCCCTGATACTGTTGGTCGAGACCTGCGATGATCTTCATGAGCGTAGACTTACCGGCACCATTGAGACCAATGATGCCGATCTTCGCCCCATAGAAGAAACTGAGGTAGATGTTTTTGAGCACTTGCTTCTGGTTCTGCTGGATGGTCTTGCTTACGCCAACCATCGAGAAAATCACTTTCTTGTCGTCTACTGTAGCCATTTGTATAATTGATAATGGATAAAATCTATATATAATATGTAAATGTTCAAAGGAAAAAAGCACTGCCCCTGTAAGCCGGGTTCTGTACCGTTAGCACGGCGTCTGTCATTTATCTAATCCCTGAGTCACCCCAGGGCTTAAGCGTTCTACCCTCCGCCGCATGAGACCCGGCCCTGTTGCATTGCTGCTCAGACCTTCGTCAACTCGGGCGGGCAACCCTCTCTCGGGACGGTTTACATGAACTTGCAGCCCCCAGTCGGCACAGCCCAATGATCACCCATTGGCTGGTGGTCTCTTACACCACCTTCTCACCCTTACCTCCGAAGAGGCGGTTGTTTTCTTCTACCGGCACCTACTGTCACCAATAGCTTCCACTTTCAGAAGTGGGGCGCCCTATGCTGCCCGGACTTTCCTCTCGTGCCGAAATGACACCAGCGACAGACCGTGACAGTGCTTTCGCGTGCAAAGATAGTGCAAATCGAGCGAAATGCAAAATAAATCGCGATTTATTTTCATTTCCGAGATACAGCCTATCTTCGAGACGTAGTATCAAAGATACAAATAAGTGAATGAAAAAGCAAACGTTTTTATAGATAATTACGAATAAACAATTAAAAACAGAACCTTTTCTTAATTTTGTCAGATATTTAAGATTTCAAGTGTTAATCGCAAAAGGCCGTTAAGCCTTCATGGCGAATTGTTAAAATGGGACAAATATTCACGACATTTTGTCACATTACGGAAAATTGCACCTATATTTGCACTCGAAAACTCAGAGTGAGTGTAAACGCAGCCATGAAGAAGGCCGCAAGTGTAGAATTATAAATCATAAACAAAATGAATAAGAATATGAAAAAAATCATCAATGTGGCAACGCCAGCTGTTTGCGTCGTTGCCTTGGTACTCTCGGTAGCTGCTATCAGCAAGAGCAATGCCGCCAATCCCTCTTCCCCTAACCCCGTCGTCGCATCGGCACCAGCAGGACAGCCCGTTGACCTGACCTACGCAGCCGACAAAGCTCTGCCCGCTGTGGTTTACATCAAGTCGGTCATCAATTCAAAAGTTCAGACCGTTGAATACAGCGATCCTTTCGAGGACTTCTTCTCTGATCCCTTCGGAGGATTCTTCGGACGTGGACAGGGCAACAACGGTAACGGCAACAACCGCAAACGTCAGGTACAGACTCCGAAGCGTGCAGCAGCCGGTAGTGGTGTGATCATCTCGGCCGATGGTTATATCGTCACCAACAACCATGTGGTGGACGGTGCCGACGAGTTGACCGTCACACTGAACGAGAATTCCAAGGAATATTCAGCCCGCATCATCGGCGCCGACAAAGCAACCGACCTGGCACTGATCAAGATTGACGCCAAGAACCTGCCCGCTATCGTCATTGCAAATAGCGACGATGTGAAGGTTGGCGAATGGGTGCTGGCCGTGGGTAATCCCCTGGGACTGAACAACACCGTGACAGCAGGTATCGTCAGCGCCAAAGCCCGTCCTATGAATACAGGCGGTATTACTTCCATGATTCAGACCGATGCTGCCATCAATCAGGGTAACTCGGGCGGTGCGCTGGTCAACACCCGCGGCGAACTGATCGGTATCAACGCCATGTTGGCTTCACCCACAGGTTCGAACATCGGTTACGGTTTTGCCATTCCCACCAGCATTGTGAAGAAGGCCATTGATGACTTTAAGCAATACGGTACATACCAGCGTGCCATGATCGGTATTCAGGGTGGTAGCGTGAAGGATTATGTGGACGCCATGAAAGATCAGGAGAAGGACGTAAAGGACTATGGAACGATGGAAGGTGTCCGCATCGAGAAAGTTGTGGAAGATGGTGCAGCCAATGAAGCAGGACTGGAGAAGGAAGATGTCATCACAGCCGTCGACGGTCAGAAGGTGAAGACAATGGGCGACCTGCAGGGTATCTTGGCTCAGAAGCGTCCAGGCGAGCAGGTAAAGGTGACCTATCTGCGTAATAAGAAAGAGAAGACCGTCACACTGACGCTGAAGAACGAGCAAGGTAACACGAAGGTTGTGAAGAATGCCGACCTCGATGTACTCGGCGGTAGCTTCCGTGCCATCACAGACTCACAGAAGGAACAGCTGAATATCGGCTACGGTCTGGAGGTCATCAAGATCAGTGGCGGAAAACTGAAGGATGCCGGCATGCCGAAGGGCTTCATCATCCAGAAGGCCAACGACCAGAGCATCAAGAGCATAGAAGACCTGCAGGAGGTGGTGAAAGAGGCCTCGACGAGCAAGGAGCCCGTACTCTATATCCAGGGTATCTTCCCGACGGGTAAGAAGGGTTACTTCGCCGTGCCCCTGGCAAATGACTAACGGATATTATTGATGCAGATGGCGCTGATTGATCGGGCAAATGACTGCCTTTTAATGATTATCAGCGCCATTTGTCATTTTTTTGCCTTTTTTTTTGGTCGTCTCAGGAAAATGTCATAATTTTGCAATTTGGCTATAAGACACCAACCGATGAGACAACTGAAAATCATTAAGTCGATTACAAATCGCGAAAGTGCCTCACTAGAGAAGTATCTGCAGGAAATCGGAAAAGAAGAGATGATTTCTGCGGAGGAGGAGGCTGAGCTTGCCCAGCGCATCCGCAAAGGAGACCAAGAAGCTCTTGAGCGGCTGACAAGGGCCAACCTGCGCTTTGTCGTCTCTGTAGCCAAGCAATACCAAAACCAAGGACTGAGTCTGTCAGATCTCATCAATGAGGGCAACTTAGGATTGCTGAAAGCTGCTGAGCGATTCGACGAGACACGCGGCTTCAAGTTCATCTCCTATGCCGTGTGGTGGATCAGGCAGAGTATCCTTCAGGCCATCTCTGAGCAGAGCCGTATCGTCAGACTGCCTTTGAACCAAGTTGGATCGCTCAATAAGATTGTCCGAGAGATCAGTAAGTTCGAGCAACTCAACGAGCGCCGTCCATCGTTGGAGGAGATTGCAGAGCACATCGATCTGCCAGAAGACAAGATTGACGCGGCCATGAGCATCACCAGCCACCATGTCTCTGTAGACGCACCGTTTGCAGAGGGCGAGGACAACAGTCTGCTCGACGTATTAGTCAACGAAGACATCCCAACGACCGACAAGGAACTTGTGTTGGAATCGCTGAAGTCGGAAATCCGTAATGCGCTCAACTTACTCACCGAACGTGAACGTAAGGTGATTGAGGACTCCTACGGAATCGGCGGTTCAGAGTTAACCCTTGAGGAGATCGGCACAAAATACAACCTCTCTCGCGAGCGTGTCCGTCAGATTAAGGAGAAGGCCATCCGCAAACTGCGCACTTGTACTAAGAATAAGATATTAAAAACATATTTAGGATAATGAAACCCATTAGACAACTCACCATCGCCACTGCTATCGTGGCCATGCTGGCTATCGCCAATACCCCACTTCGGGCGAAAAACTATGTAACCCCAAAGGCTTATATGTTCGGATTCTCCGCCTCATTCAACGACTCGATCGTCTACTTCACCGACATACAGGAAGTAGACAGCGTATGGTTCATGCAGAAACGGAAACTATTAGCAGGACGTGCCAACTACTCCAGTCAGTTGCGCGAGTACTGTGCTGGCAAGCTTGACATGCCAAAACGCACCTGTGTAGTAATCTGCAGTGAAAAGCGAAAGGACGTGGAGAAGAAATATGAGAAGATGAAACGTATGTACACCCAGAACAAGAAGGGCGCCATCTACGATGTTCGCTTCATCACCTCTTCCGACTTTAAGTTCACTTCCGTCAATATGGACGAAGGCACAGAGGAGCCAGTTGCCAAGCCCGAGAAGAAAAAGAAGGACAAACCCAAGAAAGACGGTAAACGTCCGCCACGCGACGGCAAGATGCCACCCCCACCCCGCAATTAATATAATAGCCGCCCCAATCAAGGAGCGGCTATCTTTTTGCAGGTATCCCTAGTTTTACCGGGGATTATTCATTTCGAATATCTTCATGCGTTCTTCGAGGAAATCATACTGGTGATCCTCGATGAACGAGGTGCAGACACGCAACCCTTCCTGCTCTGATCCGCAGGTGATGAGGCAGATGGCCGATACACCATAGTACATCAGTTCATGAGCCAACTCACCCGATGTCATGCCGGGATAGCCGATAGTGAAATAGAAACCGTCGGCAATCGGTTCGTCGAGATCTTTGTCATAGACTACATAGAAGTGATGACGGCAGAATATCTCCTTCAGTTTCTTGGCACGCTCTCCGTAGACACTGATCTCCTTGCGGAAATCGTACTTCCCCTCGTAGGCAGCCTTTAGCATGGCAGCCATCGCATACTGTGCACTGTGGCTGGTACCAGAACTCAGGGCATAGAGCATACGGGTAGAGAACACCGGTCCGAAGGGCAGTCCCTGATAGCGCTCAGCGAGATCAGGATAGTGACGATGGAACAGTTTATCGCTGATGCATGTCACGCCGATGCGTTCACCGGCATAGCTGAAAGCTTTTGAGCCACTGATGAGCAGCATGTAGTTGTCGGTATAGCGGGCGACGGTAGCCTGATAAGGCGGCTGGAACGGTGTGGAGAGATCCTTGCGGAAGTCCATGGCGAAATAAGCGAGGTCTTCCATCACGATGGCATCGTACTTCGTGGCCAGCTGACCGATCACCTGCAGCTCCTCCTCCCGCAGACAGATCCACGAAGGATTATTTGGGTTGGAGTAGACAATGGCACAGATGTTGCCCTTGCTCATATAGCTCTCGAGCTTCGGACCGAGTTTCTCACCACGGTAGTCGTAGACATCGAAAGTCTCATACTTCACGCCCATCACCTGCAGTTGCATCTTCTGCACGGGGAAACCTGGATCGATGAACAGCACGGTGTCCTTCTTCTTGTCACGCTGCGAACAGGTGAGGAATGAAGCGAAGGTGCCCTGCATCGAACCGCTGACAGGTATACAGCCCTCGGGTTTGATATCGACCCCGATAAAGGCTTTCACAAACTGCGAGGCTGCCTCCTTCAATACAGGTGCACCTTGAATGTCGGGATATGAGTGGGCAATGCCGTCTTCAAGAGCTTTGATCTGAGCATCGACACCCACCTGGGCGGCAGGTAGTCCTGGGATACCCATCTCCATCTTGATGAACTCTACCCCACTCTCCTTCTCAGCTTTGGCAGCCACTTGTTTCACCTCACGGATAGTGGCCTTGGCAAAATCCTTAATGCCGAGTTCCGCCACCAGCCCGTCGACGATTTCTTTCTTGATTGGAGTTTCCATTACTTCTGGGCCTCCTTTCCGATGGCGAGGGCTTTGATGTTAGCCTCGACGATAGCCTCACCCTTGCGTCCGAAGACACGACGGATGGCATCCTCAAGTTTGTCGTACTCGATACCAAGGGCCTTTTGTGCAGCACCCAGCAGGATAACATTGGCAGAACGAGGCACGCCGTTGTCTTTAGCAGCCTGTTCGATGTCGAGCACAATGACATTCTTCACCTTATCAAGGTCAGCCTTAATCGTCTCTATCTCAGGATAGTTAGGTATATTGACGAAAGGTGCGCTCGAAGTAATGATCCAACCGTCCTTCGAGAGGAACGGCAGATAGCGCAGAGCCTCCATCGGCTCCATGGAAATGATGACATCGGCACTGCCAAGTGGAATCAAGTCACTGGCAATGGGACTGCTGGAGATACGAAGGTTCGACTGCACATCACCACCTCGCTGAGACATACCGTGCACCTCGGCCTGCTTGATATAGAGATTCTCCTTCATGGCTGCTTCGCCGATGATGGTGGCAATAGAGAGGATACCTTGTCCTCCCACTCCGCATAAAATTATATCAGTTTTCATTTCTGTGCCTCCTTTGCTTTCTTTTGTTTTAAATGTCTCTGTAATGTCTGCATACACTCACGACGCGGAATAATCACACTCACACCGTGATAGTTGATCTCCTCACGAATGGTTGCGGTAATCTCGGGCATGTTCTTCGGAATGGGGTTCACCACCTTCAGATGATCCCCCGAGAGACCAAGTCCTTTACAGATCGCCTCAAACTTATTGGTACCAGCAGAATCCTGTCCACCGGTCATAGCCGTTGTCAGGTTATCGGAGATAATCACAGTGATGTCGGCATTCTCGTTGATGGCATCGAGCAGGCCGGTCATACCGCTATGGGTAAACGTCGAGTCGCCGATGATAGCCACTGCCGGCCATTGTCCGGCATCCGATGCACCTTTCGCCATGGTAATCGATGCACCCATGTCTACACACGAATGGATGGCCTTATAGGGGGGCAGGAAGCCTAAGGTATAGCAACCAATATCGCCGAACACACGAGCGTTGGGATACTCGCGGAGTACCTCATTGAGGGCTGTATAGACATCACGATGGCCGCAACCCTGACAGAGTGCCGGCGGACGAGGCGTGACATCCTCACATGGAGCATAGCTCTCACTGCTCTCAATGCCCAGTGCCTTCTTCAGGAAATCCGGATTCAACTCACCCGTACGAGGCAATTCACCCGTCAGACGGCCTTTGATAACCGCATTGCCAGGCATCACACCACGCACCTGATCTTCGATGAAGGGCTGTCCCTCTTCGGCTATCAGCACATATTCACAATCATCGGTCATGCGGCGAATCAGTTTCTTCGGAATCGGATACTGTGAAATCTTCAGAACAGGATAAGGACAACCATCGGGATAGCACTCCATCAGATAGTTGTAGGCGATACCGCTGGCGATAATGCCCAACTTATGATCCTGACCATCGATATACTGGTTGTACTTACTGTCGACAGCCATCTGCTCCAACAGCGGCTGCTGCCCCGTCACCACAACATTACGCTTGCGGGCAAAGGCAGGCAACAGAACCCAGTTCGAGGCCTTGGCTTCGTAGTTCAGCTCGTTCTGCGGACGCTTTTCCTCCTTCACCTCCACCACTGCACGGCTGTGGGCCATACGGGTGGTGACACGCATCAAGATGGGCAACTGCAGCTGTTCCGACAGGTCGAAGGCCTCCTGCATCATGTCGTAGGCCTCCTGCTGCGAACTGGGCTCGAGAGTTGGCACCATAGCAAACTTACCGTAAAAGCGCGAGTCCTGCTCATCCTGCGAGGAGTGCATCGACGGGTCGTCGGCCACGAGCACCACCAGACCGCCATTTGTGCCGGTCATGCCCGAGTTCACAAACGGATCGGCACAGACATTCAGTCCCACATGCTTCATACACACCAGCACCCGCTTGCCCATATACGACATGCCGAGTGCTGCCTCCATTGCCGTCTTCTCGTTGGTAGACCAACGGCGATGAATGTTTCTCTCCTTGGCGATGGGTGACTCCTGAATATACTCGGTGATCTCCGTCGAAGGAGTACCGGGATAGGCATACACACCGCTCAGACCAGCATCGATGGCTCCCTGGGCAATGGCCTCGTCACCTAATAATAGTTTCTTCATTGACGATTTATTATTAACGATTTATAATTTAATTGCGCAAAGGTACGACTTTTCAGCCGAATAAACAAAAAAAAGCGGCCTTATTTGCATAAAGCCGCATTTTTATTCAGTTAATTTTCAACTCACCTCTCATCTCTCACATCTCACCTCTAAAAAGTATATCCGAGGGTCAGGAGTACCTGATGCCGCTTGTTGCTGACGTCGGCCGTGTTGATGACATTGCTCTTGTCATAGGCCTGGAAAGGATGGAATACACCATTGGTGACGCTGTACTGATAAGCCAGGTCGATGTTCATTCTGCCAGCCCAGAAGCCGAGACCGCAGGTAAAGCGGTTGGTGTCTTTCCAATTGACGTAATCGGCCGTAGAGGCGTACATCGCACCGAGAGAGTTGATAGACATATCACGATAACCATTCTCATCGTAGGCGGCAGACACGTAGTTGTAGCCCAGACGTACAGCCAGAACGGGTACGGGTTTGATCTCGATACCGGCCTTCAACGTCGACACACCCTTGAACACCTGCTCTGCATTGCGCTTCATCGGCTCGTCGGTGTACGACTCTTCATCGCCATAGCCATCATAGCCGTCCTTCACACGGTTTCGCGTTGCGCCGTAATCCGTATATTGATAGCTGAGACCCAATGCCAGAGTCTGACCGATCGTATGCCCGAGGCTCACACCAAACTTCCAGGGGGTATAATACTTGAAATCATACTTCTCTGCGACGCTGAACATATCGCCATTCTTAGGATCGTCAGCATACACGGTCCTATTACACAGCTCGGTATAGTTCTCCGAGGTGAGGTCGTAAAAGGTCGGCGTAGCAACCGACAGACCCACACGGAAAGGAGAATTCTCGATAGGACGGACGATGATACCTGCCGTCACGTCGAAACCGGTACCCTTAATGTGACGATCGTCGCCATAGGCGACCATGCCGGCATCAACGACAGAGCCATTTTCATCCAAACGATTCAGACGCTCTGCATACTCGCTATAGCCCTTGTAGTTCACATCCTTCAGGCCGACGGTGACACCCCAGTACAGACGGTCGTTTTGACTGCCGCTGATACTGAAGTCGAAGTTGTTGATCCAGCCACGATGTGCCCGATCAAAGTTGTACATGTCGGCATCGTTGTAATCCATATAGGTTCCCTCATCATCGACACCTCCCATATAGAGACCATTCACGTTCAGGTCGTCAAACTGGTTGTAGGTATAGGCCCTGTATCCGTCAGAAGCCCGGCCCACAAAACCACTACGTTCATCGTAATATAGGCGGTATTTGTTGTTCATATACTTGCTGTGGGTGAGCCCGTTGAGCGAGGCATTGCTCAGTTGATGGTCGGCCACGTTCAAAATTTGGTCGAAATTGCGGCTCTTGTGATAATTGAACGCAAAGTTGAGATAGGGTTCCTCGAAATCGACGTTATAGACGAAACCAGCCTGATCGAAGCTCATGTTCGTCTTGCCGAGGTTATCGAACTTCTGCACATCCTTCTGGCTGACGAAACCAAAGCTGGCGCTGACCTGCGAATGGCGGATCAGTCCAAGGCCGGCAGGGTTAGTACTGATGGTGGAGATGTCGGCACCCAGTGCTTCCATCGCACCACCCATTCCCACGTAACGGGCTGTGCCGTTGAGATCCTGGTCTAAGAGACGACCGCTCTCGTATGTATCCTGTGCAGCGACTGGTAGAATCATCCCCAGAGCCATGGCTGCGATTACAATCTTCTTCATATCTTCAATAATCTTCAATCTATAATTATCAATTATCAATTTTCAATTATCATTTTTCACATCATCTTCTTCCGCCACGGGCGCCACCGCCGCCTCCGCCGCTGAAGCCACCGCCACCGCTACCACGGGAGACACCGCCGCCACCGCTATAACTGCTTCTGCCGCTACTGCTCGAGCTACTGCTCATACGAGAGCCGCCGTTGAAATTGGTGTTGTTACGTGTAGCCGTAGAACGGTTACCGGTTGTTGTACGACTGGTTCCCACCGTACGGTTACGCAGTCTGTCGCTGCGCTCGATACCACGATTGGTGCCAACAAGACGTCCACTACCGTTTCTGGCAACACCCGAGCCATGCTTCATCACCCGTGAGCCGCCACGAAGATTGATGGTGCCCGCATTCCCCGTACCGGTATAATAACGTCCACCGCCGGCGGTATAATAATAGGTGTGATAGCCATACCGGGGACCATACCAGCTATAATAAGGGTAATAGCCGTACCAAGAGCCATACCAGCCATAATAACCGGAATAGAACCATGGATCGTTCCAATACCAGCCGCCATAGTACCAGGGGTCATACCATCCGAAACGGCTATAGTACCAGGGCGAATGCCATCCCCAGTCGTAGCGTCCTGCTGCGTAACCGGCCCAGTAGGCATCGTTGTCGGCTATCGAATAGTCATCAAACCGACTCATCTGCCTCGTCAGCTCGAAGTCCTCCGTCGACGTGGAGTCGGGGAAGACGCCCCTCTCTGCACTGAAGTTGATGGTATCGTTCAGCGTAGAGTCCTGCGCGATAAGATCAAAGTGACCCACCCTTCGGTTGTACTCGTCTATACTACGGTTGCTGCCCGAGTAATAGACATCTCGCGACTGGTTTTCACGGTCCGTCACCTTCGTCGCACTCTTCTTCTTCGGAACGAAGTAGAGATCGTCAACCTGAGCTGCCATCGACAGAGGCAACAGGCCCAATAACACCGAAATCAGTAACAGTTTTTTCATTTTAATGCATTTAAATTGGTTCACGTTGCAAAATTACAACGAATTTGAATGCAAATGTACGGAAAAACCCTAACTTATCGTAGGATTTTCCCTATTTTTTGTAATTTTGCCACAAAATTAACATCCAGATGAAGTATTTCGAAGTAAAATTCACCCTGTCGCCCTATTCCACCGATGCCAGCGACGTGTTGTCAGCCATGGCTGGAGAAGCGGGATTCGAGTCGTTCGAAGAGACAGCCGACGGTCTCTTGGGATATGTCCAGCAATCGCTCTTTTCAGAGGACACGCTTCAAGAAGTCCTTTCCGACTTCCCCTTCGAGAGCATCACCGTCACCTACGACATCCGCGAGGCTGAAGACCGCGACTGGAACGAGCAGTGGGAAAATGAAGGTTTTGAGCCGATTATTCTCCCCGGCCTCATTATCCATGACGGCCGCCACCTGCCTGATAATCTCTCAATTCTTAATTCTAAATTCTTAATTGAAATAGACGCAAAACTCGCCTTCGGCACCGGCACTCACGAAACCACCCGCATGATCTGCGCAGAGCTTATGCAGCTCCCGAGCGTTGCGCGGGTGCTGGATTGCGGCACGGGTACGGGCATTCTCTCCATCTGCGCCCTGAAGCTCGGCGCCACCGAGGCCGTGGGCTACGACATCGACGAGTGGTCGGTCGACAATGCGCGCCACAATGCCGTCATCAATCGTGTGGACGACCGATTCACCTCCCTGCTCGGCGACGCTACTATATTAAATAAGGTGGAAGGCACGTTCGACCTCGTTCTGGCCAACATCAACCGTAACATTCTGCTGGCCGACATGCCCGCCATGCGTGAGAGGATGTCGCCGGGCGCCACACTCATCCTCAGCGGCTTCTACACCGCCGACAGCCCGCTGCTCATCGAGAAGGCCGCCACGCTCGGTCTCACCCTCACCAAACAAAAAGAAGACCATGACTGGGCATGTCTGGTCTTCTCTTATCTCTAAATTCTTAATTTTAAACTACCTAATCCTATCCATCGAGCGGACGAGTTTCTCGTCAGCCTTAATGGCATGACGCGCCATCAGGTAGAGGATCAGGGCAACAGCCGGCAGGACTGCCGGCCACAACGGTTTGAAGCCTACCAGGCCCCACGACTCGTCGCCCACAGTCTTGCCCACCACGAAGAAGCATACATACCACCCCACGATCAAGAGGGCATTGAGCGCACAGAAGAGTGCCTGCACTTTGCGGTTATGATAGATGAAGATGGTATATGCGCCCAGGGCTGCCGTCGGCAGGAGGATGGCCATGAGCGGCCAGGTGTCGAAGTGGTGACCACCCAGGGGATCAGTATACCAGAGGTTGTAGACACGGGCCACGCCGATGCCGGCCGTCTTGAACGAGCCGATCTGCATGGAGAGGCAGACAACCGTCAGGATGACCGCCACTGCCAGAAAGATAGTCTGTTTACGCTGCCACACGGTGATGAGACAATTAAGTGTAACACAGGGTTAGTTCTCCTGCGAATACTCCTGTGAGGGGTCGCGCCAATAGACCTTACCCTCGACAAACTCCTGGGTAGCCAGCAGTGTGGGCTTCGGTAACTTCTCATAATAACGTGAGATCTCAATCTGCTCACGGTTCTCAAACACCTCTTCGAGCGAGTCGTTATAAGAGGCAAACTCGGCCAGCTTCTTGCTCAGGTCTTCCTTGATCTGCATGCTAATCTGGTTGGCGCGCTTGGCTATGATGGAAACGCTCTCGTAGATGTTCTCTGTATCATTGCACAAATCCATAATGTTGCGCGATACGGTATTCACAGGTGCTTTTGATTTCTTGTAATCCATAATATAACTAATGTTCAATCTTTAATCACTTTCTTACATTTGGCAATGTACTTCTCTGCCAGCGACACGTTCTTAGAGTCGGGGAACTCGTTGATGAATCCATAGCACTCGTCCTCGGCATCACGGTAGCGGTCGATGCGCTTCTCCTCTGAGCTGTTCTCAGCCAACTGGAACTTGCTCTTCATGATCAACAGCATGAAATCCTCGCGCAGGCTGCAGTAGGGATAGTTCTTCAGCGTGTTCTGGGCGGTGATGATCGAGGCGGTGTAGTTGCTCTCCTCGTTGGAATTAATATTGCCGAAGTAGCCGCCCAGGTTGTAGTACAGCTGGGCCGAGAGATATTCCTTCTGGATGAGTTTATCGGTCAGCTCATAGAGCCGTTCCTGGGCCTTTTCGCGAAGGGGGGAATCGGGGAAGAGATCCATGAACTGCTGATAGGCGGTGATGGAGCCGTTGGTGGGCGACTGGTCGAGACGTGGCTCGGGCGATCCCTCATAGAGCGACTGACCCACATAGAAATAGGCCGGCTCGACATAGATGCCACGGGGATAGCTCGTTGTATACTTCTTGAAGGTCTCCGAGGCCGCCTCATAGTCATGGTTGCAATACTGCGACATGGCCAGCATGTAGAGACACTCCTGAGCCTCATCGCTGCCCTTCTTGAACGTCACCAACTCCTGCAGCAGCGTCTGAGCCTGCGTAAACTTACCCTTGGCGAAAGCCTCCTTGGCATACTCGTATCTGGCATCGTTGTCGCCATACTTGTACACCGTGTTGAACTCCGACGCGCAGCCGCTCAGCAGCAGGGTAGCATAAGACATGATAATAGCTTTCTTCATATCGGGGTGCAAAGTTACACATATTTCTACATACCACCAAATAAATTAAGAAATATTTGGTAGTTCACAGATTATTTCATACCTTTGCACCTTATGAGCAAATATCATTTGATTTCGGATTACAAGCCGACGGGCGACCAGCCCGAGGCCATCCGCCAGCTGACGGAAGGACTGGAGCGTGGTGACAAAGCCCAGGTGCTGCTGGGTGTGACGGGCTCGGGTAAGACGTTCACCATGGCCAACGTGATCGCCAACTGGAACCGCCCTACCCTCATCCTCAGCCACAACAAGACCCTGGCCCACCAACTCTATGCAGAGATGAAGGAGTTCTTCCCAGAGAATGCCGTGGAGTATTATGTCAGCTATTATGACTACTATCAGCCCGAGGCCTATCTGCCGACGACAGACACCTATATAGAGAAAGACTTAGCCATCAACGACGAGATAGACAGACTGAGACTATCTGCCGTATCTAATTTATTGTCAGGAAGAAATGATGTAATTGTTGTATCTTCTGTTTCATGTATCTACGGTATGGGAAGTCCGGTGGCCTTGCAGGAGAACGTGATTGAACTACAAGTAGGCCAGAAGCTGAGCCGCAATGCGCTGTTAAGGAAATTGGTGCAATCGCTTTATGTCAGGAACGACCTCGACCTGCAGCGTGGAAACTTCAGGGTGAAGGGCGACACCGTCGACATTGCCATGGCCTATTCGGAGGTGGTGCTGCGCATCACTTTCTGGGACGATGAGATCGACGCCATCGAGGAGATGGACGCCGAGACCTTCGACCGGCTGGCCAGATTCCAGGACTACAAGCTCTATCCCGCGAATCTCTTTATGACTTCGCAGGAGCAGACGAATCAGGCCATCCACGACATCCAGAACGACCTGGTGAAGCAGATTGCCTTCTTCGAGGAACAGGGCGACGGCGTGAAGGCGCAGCGCATCAAGGAGCGCGTAGAGTATGACATGGAGATGATCAAGGAACTGGGACACTGTTCGGGTATCGAGAACTACAGCCGCTACTTCGACGGACGGAAGGCCGGCGAAAGGCCCTACTGTCTGCTGGACTTCTTCCCCGACGACTACCTGCTCTTCATCGACGAGAGTCATGTGAGCGTGCCGCAGATCAACGGCATGTACGGCGGCGACCGCAGTCGTAAACAGAACCTGGTGGAATACGGTTTCCGCCTGCCCGCAGCCTTCGACAACCGTCCGCTACGCTTCGAGGAGTTCCAGCAGGAGGTGAACCAGGTGATCTACGTAAGTGCCACCCCAGCCGACTTCGAGTTGGAAGAGGCGGAAGGCGTGGTGGTGGAACAGGTGATCCGCCCCACCGGACTGCTCGACCCCGAGATAGAGGTACGGCCCAGCGAAAACCAGATCGATGACCTGATGAACGAGATTGTCATGCGCAGCGAACGGGGTGAGCGGGTGCTCGTGACGACGCTGACCAAGCGCATGGCCGAGGAGATGGCAGAATACCTGCTGCAGCATGGGGTAAAGACCAATTATATCCACAGCGAGGTGAAGACGCTGGAACGCGTACAGATACTGAACGACCTGAGGCTGGGCAAGTATGATGTGCTCGTGGGTGTGAACCTGCTGAGAGAGGGTCTCGACCTGCCCGAAGTGTCACTGGTGGCCATCCTCGACGCCGACAAGGAGGGTTTCCTCAGGAGCCACCGCAGTCTGACACAGACGGCCGGCCGTGCGGCGAGAAACGTCAACGGCAAGGTGATCATGTATGCCGACACCATCACCGCCTCGATGCAGCTGACCATCGACGAGACGCTGCGCCGACGGGAGAAGCAGATACGCTACAATGAGGAACACGGCATCACGCCCAAGCAGATCGTGAAGAACATCAGCCAACTGGCACTCCAGACGGAGAACCGTGCCGACACGAAGGAACTGCGCCGGGAATTCGGTATGGGCGCGACGACAATGCTGGCCGCCGACCCCATCGTGGCCCGCATGACACGACCGCAGCTGGAGAAGAGCATCCAAGAGACCACCCGACTGATGAAGGAGGCCGCCAAGAAGCTCGACTTCCTGCAGGCCGCACAGTACCGCGATGAAATCATCCGTCTGCAGAAAGAACTCGAACTGAAGTAAAGAAGAAAGAACAAAAATCTTTAAAAAATCGACACAAATCGCCAGTCAAACTGCATCCTGATTAAATTTATGTTAGATTAATGAAGATTTTTGTTCCTAAGTCCAAAGATTTTTGTACTTTTGCACCCATAAACAACAAAAATGACAAGATGAAAAAGTTTTTGATAGCACTGCTGACGCTGATGCCCATGCTGGCAACAGCTCAGGACAATACATGGGAACGTATCGAAGTAGAAGAGCAGCCCAAGGAGAGCCCCGACGCTAAGTACCTGGTGCCCAACGCCGTACCAGAGGTGGACGGACAGGTGGTGTTCCAGACAACCATCGCTGCAGAAGGGAAGAGCGCCGACGAGATCTACGACATCCTCCTGAAGCAACTCACGAAGATGGTGGCCGAACCCAATCAGATCAGCAACAGTGCGGTGGTCATCCAGGATCCCGTCAAGCACGAGCTGGGAGCCACCTTCCACGAGTGGCTCGTCTTCAAGAATGCCTCCCTTTCCCTCGACCGCACGCAGTTCAACTTCCTGCTGCACGTGGACATCACCGACGGCCAGGCCGATGTCTCCATGATGCGCATCAGCTACGACTACGACTTGGAGCGCAGAGGTGCACACTACACCGCAGAGAAGTGGATCACCGACAAATATGCAGTTAACAAGAAGCACACGAAACTCTATCCCCTCTCCGCGAAGTTCCGTCGTAAGACTATCGACCGGAAGGACTTTATCTTCCAGAAGTTCAACAGTCTTCTAAACGAGAACAAATGAATAAGGACCGGATACGCAACTGGCTGAACATCATCTTCATGGTCGGTGCCGTCGTGGGTGTCATCATGTATCTCCAGAAGAATGAGCAGACTCACATGATGGGTCTCTACATCATCCTTTGTTCGATGGTCGTAAAGGTCGCTGAATCGACGCTGAGAATGATGAAGTGATTGAGAGGTGAGAAGTGAGAGATATGTTTAGAGCACAGAATAAGAGAATCGGGCTGAGGGTGATAGCGCTGCTTTTCACCCTTTCACCCTTTCACTTTTTCACTGATTCCTTCGCCCAGGACTCCTTCAGCCAGATCGACGAAGAGGGTAATGTGACCCGGCGCAACGGCAACTTCAACAAGCACAGCAACGACACGACGCGAAACAAGGAGATTCCCAAGGGTTTCCACACCTGGACCATCGACCGTACCTTCGGCGACATCATTCCCGTGGAGCCCGACACCGTACCCCACCTCTTCATGAACACCACGTTCAACGCGGGTAAGTACGGCGAATACAACCACACCGGCAGCAACTACACCGCCCGGCTGAGTCGTATCTTCATCAACCGGCCGGCCACAGACTACTTCACCTTCACACAGCCCTACAGCTTCGTGGAGAAGCAGCCCGACGAGTTTCACTTCATGAACACCCTCTCGCCCTACACGACGATCCTCTATGATAACTGCGGCAACAAGACGAACGGCGAAGATCATATCGACGCGAAGTTCGCCGTCAATGCCAACAAGCGACTGAACATGGGCTTCGACCTTGAGTACGCCTATGCCAGAGGCTACTTCCAGAACCAAAACCAGTCGCACTTCAACGCCACGTTGTTCAGCTCATACAACGGCGACAAATACAGCATGCACGCCTTCTTCACGACCAGCCACCAGAAGGTCAACGAGAACGGCGGCATCACCGACGATAACTACATCGTCCACCCGGAATCTTTCCCACAGAGCTTTTCCGAGAACGAAATACCGACGGTCCTCTCAAATACGTGGAACCGCAACGACCACCAGCATATCTTCTACACTCACCGTTATAACCTCGGCTTTTACCGCAAGGTCAAGATGACCGACGAGGAGATCAAGGCCCGGCAGTTTGCCGAGAAATCGAAGAAAGACAAAGAAGAGCGCGAGGCCCGGGACAAAGACGGCGACGACAAAGACAAGCGCCGGAAACCCGACATGAAGGAGCCGGCCGGCCGACCCGACAATGCCCGTATCATAGGAGCAGAACCGAAGGCGAAGCTCGACTCCCTGACAGCAGCGACCGTCGACACGACGCGTATTAAAATCGAAGACCAGGCGACACTCGACAGTCTTCTGCAGGCCAAGGCCATCCAGGACTCCATCGACGCCACGATGAAAGATGAGTTCGTGCCCGTCACCAGCTTCATCCACACCCTCGAATGGAACAACTACCGCCATATCTACCAGTCCTACGCCACACCCGACGGCTACTACAAGGACACCTACTACAAGCAGGGCCTCAAGTATGGCAATGACTCGATCTACGACCAGATGAAGCACATGCAGCTCAAGAACACCTTCGCCATCGGACTGCTCGAAGGGTTCAACAAATACATGAAGGCCGGATTCAAGGCGTTCATCTCCTCCAACTACTGCACCTACACCCAGCCCGACTCCATGAGCACCGGCACCATCTACGAAAACAAAGTCACGGAACACGATCTCAGCGTGGGTGCACGACTCAGCAAGACCCAAGGCCGCACGCTCCACTTCAACGCCGGACTGGAGACCTACTTCGCAGGACCTAACCGCGGACAGCTGTTCGTCGACTTCGACACCGACCTCAACTTCAGACTCTTCGGCGACACCGTGCAGCTGGCGGCATCGGCTTATTTCTACCGTTCTGTCAGTGCCTTCTTCCAACTCAACTATCACTCCAAACACCTGTGGTGGGACCTGGAAGACCCGAGCATGGAGACCCGAACACACATCCAGGGCGACTTCTCCTATACGAAGACCGACACAAAACTGCGAGTGGCCGTCGACGAGATACAAAACTACGGCTATTGGGGGATGAGCTACGACGCCACCACCAGCGGCCGCAAGAACATGACGGCACGCTATTACCAGCACGGCAGCAACATCAGCATCCTCACCGCCCAGCTCCACCAGAACTTCCGTCTCGGGCCGCTGAACTGGGAGAATGTCGTCACCTACCAGAACTCCAGCAATCAGGATGTGCTCCCGCTGCCGACGTGGAACATCTTCTCGAACCTCTACCTGAAGTTCAAGGTGGCCAAGGTGCTCGGTATTGAGTTAGGTGCCGACGCCACCTGGTTCAGTAAGTATTATGCACCTGATTTCTGTCCGGCCATCAGCCAGTTTGCCGTGCAGCAGAATGCCGACAGCCGCATAGAACTCGGCGGCTATCCGTTCATCGATGTCTATGCGAACATGGTCCTGAAAGGCGTGCGATTCTTCATTATGATGAGTCACTTAAACGCCGACTCCGGCAACCGCATGCAGTTCCTCGCACCCCACTACCCCACCAACAGCTCCGTGCTGCATTTCGGGGTCTCGTGGAATTTCTATAATTAACCCCCAATCAACAGCCCTATACTGACGCAGAGGCCGTAGATGAAGATGTTCCTCGCCGTTTCACTCAGACACATGTTCAGCGCCTTGCCCTGATAGATCCGTTTGATCTTCAGGTAGGTGTACACATGCAGGATAAAATAAAACAACGGGAACAGCGTAGCCAGCAGATGGCCGTTCATCCAGAAGGTACCGCCGAGGATGAGGGCACCGACGCCAACACCCAGATACAACTGCAGACCAGCCTCCGGACCTAAGCGCACGATGAGTGTCTTCTTATTCGCCAGACGGTCGTTGTCGCGGTCGCGGAAGTTGTTCACGATGAGCAGCGCGTCGATCACCAGCCCGCAGGCCAGTGAGGCGAGGAACACCTGCCACGTCAGGTCGTGTATCTGCACATAGTACGTACAGCATACCGGCACCAGTCCGAAGAACACGAGCACCAGCAGGTCACCGAGGCCCTGATACGAGAAGAACGTCGTATAGAGGAAGGCGAACACCACGCACAGCCCGCCCACGAGAATCATCTCCAGGCCGCCGTACCAAGCCAGCGGCAGTCCGATGACACAGGCCAGGCAGGTGGTAGCGGCGATGGCCTTCTTCATCGCGTCGAGCGTCACCCACCCCTGGGCACAGGCCCTGCGCGGCCCCAGACGCGTCTCCACATCGTCGGAACCATTCACGAAGTCGAAGAAGTCGTTGATGAAGTTGGCATCGATCTGCATGGCAAAGGAGAAAAGCAGGCACAGCAGGAATGCCGTCCAGCTGAACACGTCGCCGTCATACATCTTCGCATCGGTCCAGGCCAGCGCCCCACCGATCATCACAGGAACGGCTGCCCCCGACAGCGTCTTCGGACGGGCTGCCAGCAGCCATGCTTTCATCGAATTGGTCTTAATTCTCGTCTCTTCCATCATATTTTTGCGATTTTATTTGCAAAAGTACGCAGATTTTCGTACATTTGCAAGCATAAACCCAACTTTTTATGATACAAAACGCTCCAAGCCTGGATTTAGTAGAGTTCATCGAGACGAAGATCCTGCCTCAGTATGCCGCTTTCGACGCAGCTCACAACATGGAACACGTCACCCGCGTAATCCGTCACTCGCTGGAACTGGTGAAGGCCACCGGTGCCGACATCAACATGGTCTATACCATCGCCGCCTACCACGACCTCGGCATGTCGGGGCCCCGTGCCGTCCATCACATCACCGGCGGCAAGATCCTCGCCACTGATGCCCGACTGAAGAAATGGTTCTCTCCCGAACAACTCCAAGTGATGCGTGAGGCCGTCGAAGACCACCGCGCCTCAGCCTCCCACTCGCCGCGCAGCATCTACGGGAAGATTGTGGCCGAAGCTGACCGCGACCTCGACAGCGACATCGTCATCCGCCGCACCATCCAGTTCGGTCTCTCCAACTATCCCGAACTCGACTACGAAGGACAATGGCACCGCTTCAAGGAGCACATGGACAATAAATACTCAAAGGACGGCTATATCAAGTTGTGGATTCCGAACTCCCCAAACGCCGCACGGCTCAACGACCTGCGCAACCTCATTGCCCAGCCCGCCGAGCTCCGTAAAGCGTTTGACAGGATTTACAAAGAAATTATCTGAGGTACATATAATATATGTACGCGAGGACGGCGATGAGGACAAGCGTCACCACCGTACGTACCATGCACGACACCACCCGCTTGATAATCAGGAAGGCGATGATGATCGCTGCGAGCATCGCAGCATAATAACCTATATTTCCCATTATTTGAACATTCTTCTAAAGGTAGTTGGAAAAGGTGTCTCAAACTCCATCGGCTCACCCGTCACCGGATGACGGAAGCACAGCAGCCAGGCGTGCAGACACAGACGGTGCAGCGGATCGTCGCCATTGCCATACTTCGGGTCGCCACACACGGGATGTCCCATGTCAGCCGAATGCACACGGATCTGGTTCTTCCGTCCCGTCTCAAGTTTGAACTCCACCAGCGAGTGCTCCGTCGTACGGTCCAGCACGTGCCAGTGGGTCACGGCATACTTACCGCCATTGTCCGTCGGCGACGAATAGGTCACATAGGCCTTGTTGTCCTTCAGCCAGTTGGCGATCGTGCCTTCGTCCTCAACGATCTCGCCCGAGCACACGGCCACATACCGGCGGTCGTACACGATCTGGTGCCAGTTGTGCTCCAGCACCTGCTCCGTGTCCATATCCTTGGCATAGACCATCAGTCCGCTCGTGTCACGGTCGAGTCGGTGCACCACGTGGGCACGGCATTTCTGTCCCGACTTCTTGAAATAGTCGTCGAGCACCGTCTTCACGTTCAGGCTGGAGTGCCCGGCAGCCATCGACAGGATGCCCGCCTCCTTCTCCACCACGATCAGCCACTTATCCTCATACACGATCTTCACCCAACGGCTCTTGAAGCCCCGCTGATTACGCTTGGTGTTGCTCACTGCCACCTTCATGCCCCGCTCCAGGGGGAAGTCAAACTGGCTCACGGTCTTGCCGTTCACCTTGATACCCCTACCCTGCAGCGTCGCCTTGACCTTCGTGCGCGACTGCTTCACGTTCTTCAGCAGCCACTCCAGCAGCGGCATCGGCTCCTCGACGGTATAATGGGCGTAGTCGCCCTCATGGTTCGTATCTGAATTGTATCTCATAACTGGGGGGCAAAATTACAAAAAATCCCCGAAACGCACAAGCGTTTCAGGGAATTTCTCATGATGACCGGGCTTTTTTGAAACTGTCATCTGTCATCTGTAATATGTAACCCCGGTGTTTCCACTGTCTCAGCATGCCCCAGGTACCCTCCTCGTCCATGCTGTTCTTCAGCCGCACGTTCACCACGTCGCGATAGGTGAACACGCCCTCCTGGTCGGTACTGATCTGCTCCAGCAGGTTCCTCGGGCCGCGCTTCGAGGTGGGCAGTCCCTCATCGGCATGGCGGATGAGGTCGCCCCAGAGTTTCATCTTGATCCAGAGGTCGTAGTGCAGGCTCCAGCGACAGAAGCCCTCGATGGCCTTCTCCCACTTCATGCCGTTGGCGGCATAGAGCAGACAAGCCTTGCGGAAGGCATGCACCAGGGCACGATGGGTGAGATTGTCGAACACACGGTCTTGCGACAGCCTGGCAAACTCCTTGCACTCAGCCTCCAGCCGTGAGGCCAGCCGTCGCGCTTCGCGACAGTCGATGGTGCCCGTGGCCTGCTTCAGGTTCTCGATATAGGGGCGCAGGGCCTCGTCGTAGTCGTTGTCGTAGTTGCCGAACACGGGGATGTCGGAACCAATCTCACGGTCGGGGATGGTGGCCATGCAGAGGCGCGAGAGGGGCCCGTCGACGAGCACGTATCTGAAGTACCGCAGCGCCTTCGACACGGTGGCGTTGGCGTTCCAGTTCAGGTGGAGACTCACCGAGGCCGTCACGCTCTGCGCACTGGCACGGTCGGCACCGAAGTCGTTGTCCTCGTCGTCGTTCAGCTTCAGGTTGGTAAACTGGTTCGACTTGCCGGTGGCGCACTCCACCTTGTCCCACTGTTCCAGCTCGTTGAGCTTCACGTGGAGGGGTGCGCCTTGCGACTCGTCCATACGCTGCACAAGGGCGGCCTTCGTGATGTCCGACTTGATGGTCTGGATGATCAGGTCGGCCGGACGCTTGGGCTTCTCCTTGTTGGCGGCCTTGCCGTTGTAGTCCTCGTTGAACTTCTTCAGACGGTCACGGTTCCGCTCGTCGCGCAGTTTCATGTCGGCCAGGATATGGGCGATGGGCTGACGGATGCACGAATCCTTGCCGGCAGCCGTCTCGGCCACGATCAGACAGTTGATGCGCAACTCGCGGTCCTGGTTGTCGATGTAGGTGAAACGGATCTTCCGTGGATAGGTGGCCAGCGCGGGGAAGATGGCCTGCGCCACCGTCGGCTTATACAGATCGGGGGTGCGCGACACGGCGGCCTTCACCAGCTTCGGCAACACCCGTGGCATCTGTGGCGGCTCCTGACTGGCGTAGAGCTTCGACAGCTCCGACTGCGGGGCCTCGCTCTCCGCCTCCACAGCCGGCTTCTCTGCCTGCGACCGACCGATCTTACGGCTCTTGGCAAACACGCGGCGCTGGAACTGCGTCATCTTCTGACTCGAGTCGGTGTACTTCTCATAGAAGTCGTTCAGCAGGTCCTGGATGTTCTTGTCCTGCCAGTGGTCGGGCATCATCTCGCTGAGCACACCGCTGAACTCACCCTTCGTCAGCAGCTGTGCGGCCCCGACGCTCAGGATGCTCTTCACGGCATTGTGGCGGGCACCCTCCACGACCAGCGCCTCCGGCTCCAGCTCCGCCTCCTCCATGCACGCCTTGAAGATAAACCGCGTCCGGTCGTCTGGCGACAAGTTGTCGCCAACAATTGTTGTCTTAGTTGTCATAGTTGTCGTTTTAATCTCTTGCGTTGTCGTTAATCTCCGGCCATCGACATCGAGACCACGCTCGAGATAGGCCTCGCGGCGCTCGGCAATCTCCTCCTCCGACAACGGCTCAAGCCAATGTTCCGACCGATACACCTCCTCATCCTTACCTGTCACGTAGATAAATCGCTCGGGCGTGATACAGCTCTCGTCGTAGGGCACTTCTATCTCCTGACAGAATGCCCGCTGGGCCTCCTCGATGGTCATGCCCTTGGGGATGCGGATGTAGATATGCACCTTCTTCCGTGCCGAATATTCGATACGGAGCACCTGATCCTGCCAGTCGGAATACTCGTCAACGTTCACTTCCATCGCCTTTTGTATAGCCTTGGCCACCAGCGTCTTATCATCCACATCGACGCACGTCATAAACGTGAACGCCTCGGGGATGATGTCCTTCTGCGCACGGTGGTTGTCCTTGAAGGCGCTGTAGTGCGGACAGAGATAGGGCAGCCGGTCCTTCAGGGCCTCGTTGCCGCCGCGGATGTCGGCCACCATCTGCCTCAGCCACGCCTCGGAGAGCAGGCCGTCCACCTGCTCCCGAGTCCAACTCTCTGCATACCCGCGATGATCCCGCCTTGGGTCGCCCGTATGCTGCGTATTAACTGCAATCACTCTTATCATACCTTATGAAAATCACTCCAGTCCCGGCGCTTCATGGCCTCCATCTCGTCCGCCTCGAAGAAGCGCTTGGCTTCCCACGCCCTGCGACGTTCGAGTCCCTTGAGTCGCTGACCGCCAGCCCACACCCAGCGCATGAACTCCTGTTTGATGGCCCGCATGCTGCCGCCATTCTTGATCGTCTTCAGCAGGGTGCTCGTCTTCAACTTATAGAACCCCAAGTTGAACGCGAAGCTTACGAGCGCATCGAACTGCGGCTGGTTCCAGTCACCCAGACTGTTCACCTGTTTCTCCACGTCATACAGGTCCGCCTTCAGGAACATCTCCGCCCAGTACTCGCTGATCACGTCGCCCATCCTCACGCCCTGCGTATGTCCGTACCCGATCGTCGGCACCCCCGCAGCATCCAGATACGCTTCTTTTCTCAGACCCTCAAACTCCTTCAGCTTCTTCAAGCCGATATCACTTATTCTCTTCATAAAAAATATGTCCTTATGTTCTTCTGTCTAAAAATTCGGATACCCCAGTTTCGAGTTCAGGTAGTGCAGTCCAGCCATGGTCCACGTCATGTACGTCCGTATCTTCTTTTCGCCCTTCAGAGAATACGAGACGTGCGTGCGGAGGCTCACCAGTCCTCGGCCGGCCAGCTCGTCGCTGATGTTCCACCGTCCGAACCTCCTGTACTGGATGCCCATGTCGCGCACCACGGCATTGAAGTCGCTGACCGTCATGTTGAACGTCTTCGCCACCTGTGTCGCCGTCAGTGTGTCTTCTGCCTCGGCGTTCACCATCCTCAATCCCTCGCCGATGATCTCGTCGGCCATCGCCAGGATCTTCGGCGCCGGCAGCACTCTCAGCGCACCCCTATGTGCGCGCTCCAGTTCCTCCCATCTCAGCACCAGCCTCGCTCTCGCCTCGTCGTTGAACTTCGTGGCGATGTACAGACACTCGGTTTTCGTCAGCGAGTAGTAAGGCATCATCTTCTTTCCGCCGTTCGGCAGATTGTAGGTTTTCTGCAAGAGCGCAAATTTGCGCCCTTGTACTTTCTCCCAGGCTGGCTCCATGTTCCGAATGGCTTTCAGAACATCCTTGTGCTGCTTGCCGGTCAGCTCGGCAATCTCCAGCGAGGTCATGCGCTGTGGCTGGTCATCGTCAGCCACCTGCACCATCTTGATAATTGTTGCTTGTTTCATATAGCTATGTTTATTTAACGTCGCCCTCCTTAAGGCGACATATCGTTTGTTTTTTGAAATAAATTATGTTTGTTTTTCTCACAATGGGGACTGTCCTAGGGTGTTAAGTTAACTCTCGCGTTTTTATATTAATTTCCAATGATATTATTTAACTAAATATATTTACATTCTTTAATAAAAATACTAGTTGAATATTTTGCATATCTCACTGATTTTTAGTAACTTTGTAGAGTTTTTAAGCATCAGTAATTATGGCAAATATTGACAAGAAAGAAGAAATCAGGCAGCTGAAAAAGCAATTAAAACAGGCACTGCGAAAAATAGAGAAGTTACAGT
>JAEEGH010005885.1_pt1 | contig 30460 bp, 26 predicted proteins | sample 9134181 | NCBI WGS metagenome assembly JAEEGH01 (sample SAMN16246544, study PRJNA631951) | gut metagenome | biome: gut microbiome; feature: rumen; material: DP-attached | host: Bos | place: Iran: Karaj | collected 2018-10
CGGTAGGCGATGCCCGGCTTCGTCAGGCTGAAAGCCAGTTCGTTGCAGTCGCAGACGATCTGGTAGATCTCCTTCTGCTTAGGAGTGAACTTTCCGGAAGTAGGGTAGGTCCTGGTATAGTCGGAAGCATAATGCATGTTGTTCTCGGCGCCCGCGTCGATCACCATCAGCCTGCCCGGCTCGACGATGTTGTCGTGGCCGTGGTTGTGCAGGATCTCGCCGTGCTGGGTCAGGATCGTCGCAAAGGACACGCCCCAGCCTTTTGCAAGGGTGCATGCCTCCATCTTTCCCACGATTTCCTGTTCGACGACGCCCAGGCGGATGTTCTCGCGCCCGACGGTGTGCATCTCCTGTCCGAGGGCTCCCGCATCGTCAAGCTGCGCGATCTCGCATTCCTCCTTGACCAGCCTCATCGAGATGACAGCCTTGATCAAAGCCTCCGAAGCCTTGGCTTCGAGTTCCCCTTCAGGAATATCCAGCAGGGCGGCCAGTTTCATGGTATTGTAGTATCTGGAAGGAGGGAGGAAATGTACGGTCCTGCCTGCCGCAAGGGCCTTTCCGACCACTGCGTCCAGCTTTCCGTACGGAGCGGAATGCTCCACGCCGACCAGGGCTGCCTTCGAAGCCACTGACGGCTGAGGCCCCATCCAGATGATGTCTCCGATCTCAACGTCGTCCGCGAACAGGGTCTCCTCACCGCCGTCCAGGTCGATAACCGCGGCGAAACGAGGTTCGTCTATTCCGAAATAGTACAGCCAGGACGAGTCCTGACGGAACTTGTAAGCATTGTCCTTGTACTGGGCGGCAGCTTCCACGTTGCCCAGGAACAGGGCTATTCCGCGCTTGCCCTCAGGCGCGCAGAGCGACATTTTCTCCAGCAGGGTCTTCCTTCTGGCGATGTAGGTTTCTTTTGGGAACATATCCAATGATTGAGTTTTTTTCGGTTTTTACAAAGATAAGAATTAAATTTGTTCACTATGCTGAAATTCATTCTTATCTGCGCGCTGGTCGGCGGCTTGATCGGCCTGTTGTTCTCCCGCAGCGGAGAAGGGGACAAAGGATTCACTGAAGGTGCTAAAAGGGGTATTGAACTGGGATGCGGATGCATCGTCATCTCGGTCATACTCCTCATAATCCTGTTTTTCCTCATCGTTGGGCTTCTGGCTATCTGATGGATATCTGATTATTACTTGTTTATATGAAAAAGATGATCATTTGGCTGGGAGCCGCGCTGATTGCGGTGCTCCTGGCCGTTGGTTGCTCTCCGAAGCATAACGTACTCACTTCAAAGGAAAAAGCCGACGGATGGCAGCTGCTCTTCGACGGCAGGACCCTGGACGGTTGGCGTGACTTCAACGGAGATTCCCTCACCGGACCATGGACGGTCGTGGACGGAGCGATCCAGGCCATGGGCGAAGGAAGCGACGCAAGCGGCTACATTGTCACGGACAAGGAATATTCCAACTTCCATCTGAAGTGGGAGTGGAAGATCAGCAAGGGCGGCAACAGCGGAATGATGTACCACGTGGTGGAGAGGAACTGCTTCGACGTCCCATACGTGACCGGTCCTGAATACCAGCTCATCGACGACGACAACTTCACTGAGATGAACGACGGCTACGTCCTTGAGCCTTGGCAGCGCTGTGGCGTGGACTACGCTATGTACGTGCCGGACTTCGAGACCCGGGACCTCAAGCCTGCAGGGGAGTGGAACCAGTCCGAAATCATATTCGACAACGGCCATGTCACCTACCTGCTCAACGGCAAGGTAACCGTGGAATTCGATGCCTGGAGTGCTGACTGGCAGGCCCGCAAGGCGGCCGGCAAGTGGGCTGAGTGCACCGAATACGGCATGTCCCCTTCAGGACACATATGCCTCCAGGACCACGGCTATCCGGCCTGGTTCAGGAACATCAAGATAAAGGAACTGCCTGACGCAGAGCCGGTTGAGAAAGACCTCTTCAACGGCGAGGACCTTTCCGGTTGGATCAAGTACGGTACTGAACTCTGGTATGTCGATGAGGAAGGCTGCCTGGTTTGCGAGAGCGGTCCGGACAAGGCCTACGGCTACCTGGGCACGAGCGCATATTACGATGATTTCGACCTGACCCTGGAATTCAAGCAGGAGGCCGAAGGCAACTCCGGAGTATTCATCCGTTCGGTGGTTCCGGAAGGTGTCAAGGTCAACGGCTGGCAGGTCGAGGTCGCTCCTCCGAACTGCGACACTGGCGGAGTCTATGAGTCATACGGACGCGGCTGGCTGTACCAGATTCCGGACGAGAAGGAAGGCATCCTCAAATACGGCGACTGGAACACGATGCGCATCCGCCTGGAAGGCGACCATCTGCAGTCCTGGCTCAATGGAGAACCTATGACCGACCTCACCGATGCAAAGATCGGAAAGGGACACGGCCGGATCTGCCTGCAGATCCACGACGGCGGCGGAATCAAGGTCCGCTGGCGCAACATCCACATCAAGACTTTGTAATACACAAATCATAATAATTCTAAACAATACCAATATGACTGGAAGGACTGATACTTTGATGAAAGAGGTACGGAAAGTGCTCGAATGGGACATACTCAAGTTCTGGGCAGCGATGCAGGATCCCCGCGGAGCTTTCTACAACAGGGAAGACGTACGCGAGGAGCAGCTGAACGCAAGGATCCTCTGGGCGTTCTCGAGTGCCTTCAGGCGCTTCAGGAAGAAGGAATACCTTATGCCTGCGATGAATGCCAAGGACTATTTCCTGCAGCACTTCCTGGACCACAAATACGGCGGGGCTTACAATTCGGTGGATTCCTGGGGTGAGAAACTGGACACCGATGCCCACCTGTGCAACCAGGCCATGGCGATATACGCCCTCAGCGAGTTTTTCGGAGCGGTCAAGGACGAAGAGGCCCAGAAGCAGGCCGTGAACATATTCAAGATAGTCGAGAAGGAATTCCGCGATCCGGTTTCGGGCGGATATTTCGACACTCTGGCGAGGGACTTCACCCCGAAGGACGAAAGCAAAGTGGCCCTCTCCCACATATTCCTGCTGGAGGCATATTCCAACATGTACCGCGTGTGGAAGGATGAGACGCTCCGAGAAGTGATCTCCAGCCTGCTGGATACGATCGTGACCAGGTTCTACAATCCTGCGACCGGCCATCTGGAGCTGTCTGCGGCCAGGAACTGGAGTCCGGTTCCGCAAGGCTGCATGTTCGGTCTGGACCTCGAAGCTTCCTGGTCCATACTCGATGCCGCCTACGCCCTCAAGGACATCGACGAGATCAACCGCGTGAAGGACATCTGCCTGCAGCTCTACAAGTCCGGAATGAACGGACTTACTGGTGAGGGATATGTTGCCTTCGGCAAGGATACGGACGGGAATATCGAGACTCAGATGGAGCCATGGGTCCAGGCGGAGGCGCTGGTCGCCAACCTGTGCGCATGGAAATACCAGTCCTGCACCGACGGCGCCGACTATGCCCTGCGCATATGGGACTTCATCAAGGACCATCTCAACGACACGGTCGATACGACGGCTTTCAGGATGTTCCCGATGCACGACGCCCGTGCCTGCATGCAGGTACTCAGTTTATTCCGATGATAAATATTCCAAACGATCATGCTTAGCATAGTTCTCAGCATTGTGGTCGGAGGTATGCTCGGCCACGCGATAGACGCCGGATATGACGGACGCCTGGCGCAGTATATCAACAGTCCCGACAGTTACGCTATCAAGTTGTTCTCTCCGGAGGTGATTGCACAGGGGAAAGGCGGCTGGCAGGGCGAGCACGCCGGTAAGTGGATGTACGCTGCCTCCAAGGCCTATGAACGCACCGGAGACCCCGCAGTCCTGGAGCGGCTTGTTTCCGTGGCCGACTATCTGGTCTCCCGCCAGGAGGAAGACGGCTATCTGGGATGCTACCGCGAAGACAAACGCTACTATCACAGGCCTTCTCCGGAAGCCATGACGGTGGACTGGGACACCTGGATAATGGCCTACCTGATCAAAGGCTTCACCGAAGCCAGCGTTGCCACGGGCGATCCGAAATATGCCGACTGTGCCCTGAACATCGTCCGGTTCCTCCACTGGACCGTATTCGACCAGGGCATCAAGATCGCCCAGACGGGGATGCACAGCGGAATGGCCGGATGCGGCATGCTCGACCCGCTCTGCGATCTTTATCGCCAGAGGCCCGTAAAAGAGGTTAAGGAACTGATAGACAGGTGTATATTCGAACTCGACGATACTCCTTGCCTTCAGTTGATAACCCTGGCTTGCAAGGACTACGATGTGTCCTTGATCGGCAACGGAAAGATCTACGAGATGAACCGGTGCCTGACCGGCATGGCCAAGGCCTACCAGCTCTTTGGAGATGAGCGCTTGCTCAAGGCTTGCAAGAATGCCTGGGAGAGCATCAGGGCCAACCATCTCACTACCCTCGGTGGGCCTTGGGGCGGCATCAACTACTGCTGGGAGATATTCAACCGAGTTGCGGAATGGGCTCCGTATGAGTGTACCGAGACCTGCTCCGTCATGGAATGGATGCACTTCACCTGGGAGATGCTCAAGATCACCGGCGACGGCAAGTATGCTTCCGAGATCGAGAAATCTTCCTACAACGCCCTCATGGCTGCCCGCGCTGAAGACGGACTCAGATGGGAATACTACGTACGTACCAACGGCGAGATGACACCGCGAGGCGACTGGGCATGCTGCTGGAGCAGCGGCATGACCGCCCTTGAAGACGTGCCGGTCTATATGTACGACACCCGCAAGGACGGTATATACGTGAATATCATCTGCGAGAGCTCATATGAAACCGCCGTCCGCGGAAAACAGGTACGGCTACAGCAGGTTTCCGACTATGCCAGGACCGGTGTCGCCGAATATGTCGTCGGCGGGCAGGGTTCCTTCACCATCGCCGTCCACAATCCCGAATGGGCGGCTTCCTGCCAGGCCAGTGTCAACGGCAGGGAAGTGAAGGCAAAGGTCAAGGGCGGCTACATCACCGTCAAGCGTTCCTGGAAGGACGGGGACAGGCTCACGGTAGCATTCCCGTTCGAAATCCGCACTCTGGAGAAGACCTGGGAATATCGTAATGCAGGAGCGAAGGAACACAACTTCCCTAACTGGTACAACGGATTCACGAACCACTACGTTACCTTCTCGGCTGGCCCTCTGGTATTCGCGACCGACCATCCGGACAGTTTCGAGAAGCAGGATCCGCTCAAACTTACCCGCGATGAAATCGGTGCTGCCAGGCTCGTAAAGGTGGATGGCAGCTCCATAATGAACCCTAGCCCGGAACTCCACGTGGGCGGGCTCACATTGAAACCTATCGCGATGATGCCTCCGTTCGAAGAAGGCCCGCAGTGGCGTACGACCTGGTTCCAGATCAAGTAGGCGTACACAGATTCGTGAGCCTGACGAAGTCCTCCACGCCGAGGCGTTCAGGCCTGAGATCGAATACCGGATCGGTCAGGATGCTGGCCGGTCCGTCTTTTTTGGAGGCAGGGATCAGAGACTTGAGGGAATTCCGGAGAGTCTTGCGCCTCTGTCCGAAGGAAGCCTTGACTATGGAGCGGAATAGTTTCTCGTCGCAGCCGAGGCTGGTGCGGGAATTCCTGGTGAGGCGGATGACTGCGGACTGAACCTTAGGAGGAGGATTGAAGGCACCCGACCCGACTGTGAAAAGATATTCTATGTCGTACCAGGCCTGGAGGAACACGGACAGGATGCCGTAGGTCTTGGTGCCCGGCTTTTCGGCTATGCGCTCAGCCACTTCCTTCTGGATCATGCACACAACTTCGGGGATTATGTCCTTGTGGTCCAGGATCTTGAAGAATATCTGCGAAGAAATGTTGTACGGGAAGTTTCCGATCACCGAATACTCTCCCGGGAATACCGATGCCAGGTCCATCTTCAGGAAGTCGCCTTCGATCAGCCCTTCCCCCAATTCCGGAAAATGCCTCATCAGGTACTCAACAGATTCTTTATCTATCTCGATGACCTTCAGTTGTGGTTCCGGTGTCTTACAACGATCCGATGGTGTCTGCAGGGTCTCGACCGCCTCGCTTTGCTCGGCCCCACCGTTCGCTTCGCTCACGGTCCCCCCTCTTAACGTGCCGAGGGTGGCAGTGGTCTCGCCACCTGCAGCATCATCGGATCGTGATGACTCGGAGCGCAGCGACTCAGGGAGTCTGAGGGGAACGCCCCTCAGTCCCCCGCCGGGGGTGCAGGGGGGTGACGTGTTGACGCAGTTCTGCGCCAGCAGATACTGCGTCAGGACTCCCATTCCAGGGCCGACTTCGAGGACGGGACTGCCCTTGAGGGCCCCGACAATGTTCTGCGCTATCGCCTGGTCGGTGAGGAAATGCTGCCCCAGACCTTTCTTCGCTCTAACTTCCATGGTACAAAGATAGCAACCTTCGCGATAATTTGCTAAATTTGCAGGCTATCAGAATATTCAAGGAAAACCATATGTACAGAACTCACACTTGCGGAGAACTCCGCATCGGAAACGTCGGCCAGGAAGTCACCCTCGCAGGATGGGTGCAGAGGTCGAGGAAACTCGGAGGAATGACATTCATCGACCTTCGCGACCGCTATGGCATCACCCAGCTCGTAGTCGAGGCAGACGCCGACCCTCAGCTGGTCGCCACCGCCACCTCCCTCGGCCGTGAATATGTCATCCAGGCCGTCGGAGAAGTGATCGAACGCCAGAGCAAGAACCTCAAGATGCCTACCGGCGAGATTGAAATCAAGGTCGGAAGCATCAACATATTGAACAAGTCCGTGACTCCTCCGTTCACCATCGAGGACGAAAGCGACGGCGGTGAGGATATCCGCGCCAAGTACCGCTACCTGGACCTCCGCCGCGGCCCGTTGCAGAAGGCCCTGGCGATCCGCCACAGGATGGCCCAGGAGATCAGGCAGTATCTCGACTCCCAGGACTTCATGGAGATCGAGACCCCGTACCTGATCAAGTCCACCCCGGAAGGAGCCCGCGACTTCGTGGTCCCGTCCAGGATGAACCCGGGACAGTTCTATGCACTTCCGCAGTCTCCGCAGACTTTCAAGCAGCTGCTCATGGTTGCGGGATATGACCGTTACTTCCAGATAGTCAAGTGTTTCCGCGATGAGGACCTGAGGGCTGACCGCCAGCCGGAGTTCACCCAGATCGACTGCGAGATGAGCTTCGTGGAGCAGGAAGATGTCCTGAATACTTTCGAAGGTATGATGAGGACCCTGTTCAAGAACGTCCTTGATGTCGATATCCCTGATCCGCTTCCGAGGATGAGCTGGTACGAGGCCATGGACAAATACGGCTCAGACAAGCCGGATGTCCGTTTCGGGATGACCATCCACGAGATTACGGACAAGGTCAAGGGCAGAGGCTTTGCAGTCCTCGACGGAGCCAAGTACGTTGGCGCCATCGCAGTCCCGGGAGCCGCCGACTACACCCGCAAGCAGACCGATGAGCTCACCGAGTGGGTCAAGAGGCCTCAGGTCGGTGCCAAGGGCCTGATCTACATCAAGCTCAACGCCGACGGAACGACCAAGTCCTCGATCGACAAGTTCTACTCCCCAGAAGACCTCAAGGCCATCGCCGAGGCAGCCGGAGCCAAGACCGGAGACCTCGTGCTGGTGATGTCCGGCGACAATGTACGCAAGGTCCAGACCATGCTCGGAGTGCTCCGTATCGAGATGGGCAACAGGCTCGGACTCCGCGACCCTAAGGTATTCGCACCGCTGTGGATTGTGGACTTCCCGCTTCTCGAATGGAGCGACGAGGACAACCGCTTCTATGCGATGCACCATCCTTTCACCGCCCCGAAGCCGGAGCATATGGACTGGTTCAACAGCGACAGGAAGGAAGACCTCGAAAGGGTATGCGCGAATGCATATGATTTCGTGCTGAACGGCACCGAACTCGGCGGAGGTTCCATCAGGATCCATGAGGCCCAGGTCCAGGAGAGGATGTTCCAGGTCCTCGGAATAGGCCCTGAGGAGGCTGAATACAAGTTCGGATTCATCATCAACGCCTTCCGCTTCGGAGCTCCGCCTCACGGAGGCCTGGCCTTCGGCTTCGACCGTGTCTGCGCCCTCTTCGCCGGCAAGGAGTCCATCCGCGACTTCATCGCCTTCCCGAAGAACAACCAGGGACGCGACGTGATGATCGACTCTCCGTCCGAGATCGACCAGGTCCAGCTAGATGAGCTCAACCTGGACATCCGTCCGATCTCCCAGGAATAAACGTTTATGAATAGGTTTACCATAGCGATGCTCTCTGCTGCCATTGCAGCGGGAGCATCTGCTTGTTCTGACGGCAATAAGATGGGAACATACGGTTATGATGCCGGGTATCTTGCCTCCAAGGGCATCCCGACGATAGAACTCAAGAGCGAAGACGGCCAGGCAAGGGTACTCCTGGCCCCGACCCTTCAGGGCAGGGTGATGACATCAACCACCGGGGGAGAAAAAGGTCCCAGCTTCGGCTGGCTCAACTACAAGGCTCTGGCCGACGGGTTCGTCAACCCCCAGTTCAATCCGTTCGGAGGCGAGGAACGCTTCTGGATAGGCCCGGAGGGCGGTCCGTTCTCCTGGTTCTTCAAGCCCGGAGAGGAGCAGGTGTATGCCAACTGGAATGTTCCAGCTCTCCTCGATACCGAGGCGTATGACGTGGAATCCGCATCCGGCACCCAGGCTGTATTCGTAAAGGAACAGACCCTCCGCAATGCCTCCGGAAATGAATTCAATATCGGCCTCCGCCGGGTGGTCACCATTCTGGAAAAGGCTGGGACAGAGGAACTTCTGGGTGTGGCTATTCCTGAAGAAGTCCGTTTCGTGGCCTACCGTACCGAGAACTCCCTCATCAACCGCGGCACCACCGCCTGGACCAAGGAAACCGGAATGCCATCCGTCTGGATCCTCGGAATGTACCCACCGACACCGACCACCACCGTATTCATACCATACAACGAAGACCACGAAGGCAAGATAGTCAATGACGAATATTTCGGTAAAGTCCCCGCCGACCGCCTCCAAGTCGAAGACGGCCTCATCCGCTTCAAGATAGACGGGAAATACCGCTCCAAGATCGGCCTCCCCGCCGGCAGCGCCAAGGACATCTGCGGCAGCTACGACCCCAAAGCAGGAGTACTGAATATCCTCAAATACACCATCCCCGAAGGCGAATGCGACTATGTCAACTCCCAATGGGGCCCCCAGGACGACCCATACCACGGCGATGTAATCAACTCCTACAACGACGGCCCGACCGATACCGGCACAATCATGGGCCCGTTCTACGAGATTGAAACCTCATCCCCAGCCGCACCCCTCCAGCCTGGTCAAACCCTCACTCACACTCAGTACACCCTCCACCTCCAAGGCCCTGCACCAATCCTGGAAAGTATCTTCAACCGGATATTCTTGACGAAGGATATGAAATTAAAATAATTTTCATATCTTTGCAGTCCTGACCGAAATCAAGGTTTGACAAAACCCTTCGGCACAACCCCTGGAGAGGTGGGTGAGTGGCTGAAACCACCGGTTTGCTAAACCGACGTACGTCTCAAGCGTACCACGAGTTCGAATCTCGTCCTCTCCGCCGAAATGCCTTGCAGAACGTTCTGCAAGGCATTTTTAGTAAAAAGTATCCCAAAAAATATCCCAAAAACGCTAAAAATGGCCCATAAAAAGTTGTTCGAAGACGAGCGACTTTTCTAACAGGAGAAGATGATACGATCATCTCTTAGCCTCATGTTTATTTCTGCTTCGCATTTTATTTTTGGAACAAACCATTATGCGACTGTCGGGTCAAGTCGTCAATTTCTCTATTAGTCAATCCAAGATAGGACAGGATACAGCAAAGGAGGACCTTTCGCAATTCATCAGTAAGGTCATACAAATCTAAGACATCTACCGTCTTTGGGTTCTTTTGAGGAAGGAGGTGCGAGTGATAGTTTCGAGTTTGAACGATTGCTTCCAAGTCAGTTTTTTGATTAATCTTCTGGACATCGGAAAAATGTTTGAATATTGTCTGTAGTAATTCCAAAAGCGGTCGACTCTTTCGACCTTGCGGCAGATTATTCCTATATGCGGCTATCTCTTTTTTTAGGTATCGACGGCCATAGCCCTCAACGGCTTGAATAACAACCAAAAAGTTGATATATGAGAAAGGACCATGATAATCGATGGAATCCAAAAAATGAGCGCGTATTGCGCCAAACTTCTCGTCCTTCTTAAACCACTGCTTAATGGCTATCTGATAGCGATCTTTAATCTGTTCGTAATCAAAGATGAAACGATACTTCTCTATTTTCTTGGAACATGGTTTTTGATGAAAAACAGTATCCACTAAAATAGGATGATAATGAACCTGTTCTTTCCCTACCGTGAAGTAATACTCCTTAGAGAAAAGGGCTAGTTCAGAAAAACCGACTTCGCGAAATGTTGCTAAAGACATAAAACGCTCAAAGTCAACAGCTTTTTCGTAGAATTGCTTCAATGACGCGTTTTTCTTACGCTCTATTGTCAATGAGGTATACTGCTCGAATGTGGGCTTAAAATAGAATTCGCCACTATGAAAGGTCGCATTCCGACAAAGAGCGACGGAATAGCCTCCCGAGATTTGGGTCTTCGCAACTTCGCGTTCGTCGTTGGGCTGTTGATCCATTTTTACATACATGCTCTTTCCATTCTCCCCATCAAGATGGACCTGCTGAACTGTTGCCGGGTATAACCAATATGATAATTCTGGTATTTTAACTGTTGCCTTAAAAAACCGACTATCATCCAAACTATCCAAATGCATCCCGACAGCAAGCACACGAGACTTGTAAATAGAAGTGGCGAATTCAGCTTTGCCTTTATGAGAAATGCTGCAACAGCAATCAAATAAAGTAATATCCTGACCATCTGAATCCTGCCCGTGGATTACGTCCTCGTTCTGAGCATTAAAGATGGCCATAATACTGCTGGCCGCTTCCGGATTAAAGGTTCCAATAAGCTCCAACCGTATCTCTTCTCCCGGGATATGATAAAGAATTCCGGCCACCTTCCGATCCTCATTGGAGGGCACCCACCAAAGTCCTTTGTATTCTATTGTTTTCATTTCTTATTATGGCAATGTTTTTTATTCGGAAAAAGTCCTGTTATCTTAGTGGATTATCGGTAAGATAGAGATTGATAGACATTATCAGGCGTTGGGCTTCGCCGAGAACGTATAGCATTTCTTCTTCTGTGGGTACAATTGTTAAGGAACTCGCATATAGGCCGTGAACATATTGCGACAAATAGTTCAGAAATGCGCGTGTTTCTTTGCTACTGATTCGTTCGTAGAGACCTGACCAGTTGTAGTATTCCAAATTTGTAGCTTTGATATCTTTATAACGCCACGAATCATTTGACAGCCTTGCCTTCTTGATATTATCGTGGTAATCTCTGTAGACTGGTAGCTTTTTTATTGCTGAATCGAACTGGTGCTTTGCCTTTTTACAATCTGCTATCGTCTGATCCAAGATGGACTTCAATTGGGGGTCAACTGGGGTGTCTTCATGCATGTGCAGTATGGTTTTTTCCCGCTGTTTAATACTGTCAAGGACATAGAGATAATATCGGAGCAGGACATCGTCTCCCTCAGAAAACTCATAGATCCAAAGAAAGGAATACCAATTATCATAGATCATCCGGATGATGGCGCAAGCACTAACATAATCTCGAGTTTGGTTCATAATCATTGAGAAGGAGTCAAACATTTTTGCAATCTTCGCAAAGTGCCTAATGCGCCAAGCTTCGAGGGGTGAGAACGATCCCCATTCTCCTTCAACGGCTATTTGGATTATATCAGCCAATTTATCGAACTGTATCTGAAAGGCGGTGTACATGGTTGCCTTGGGCGTATATGATTTTAGTTCGAGTGTTTCTTGCCCTTATTTGCTTGTATAAGGAAGTCGAAGGCGCGATCTTCCATCCATTCTTCGAAGTGCCAGGACATAGATTCGACAATTTCGTTTTCGTCTTTGTCGTTGGTGAAGAGGTAGATGAATAGGCAGTGCTGCTCGAGTTCATCGAGGGCACGGTATTCTTCGTGCATGAGGTTCTGAATCTCTACGTAGGCATCCGGGAAGGAATCCTGCATGATTTCTTCAGACTGGGAGAGATCTACTGAAAGTTGATCGAAGTACGAGAGGCCTGTTGCAGACTGGTGGCGCTGATTGAGTTTTGCCACGATATTGTCGAAGACTTTGTCTTCCGTCCTGCATCCTATCTGTTCGCATTCTTCCATGCTAATTATCTGTGTCATAGTGTTCCGTTCATTAATGTTTTCTTGCTCCTGTGCTTTGAGGCGGCGGAAGAAGGATTCCTTCATGGCATCCTCGAACAAGGATTTGTAATAGTCACGGATGTACCGTGTCCCTTCTTTTAAAATGGCTTTGTTCTGGGTCTCGGACATCATCCCTCCATTGACGAAGGTGTAGTACAGGACAACAGAGATGAAGTCGCTGTCTTTTTCGCCGATAGTCGCTTCATCGCCCTCATTCCAGTGACGGATAAAGCAAGTGCCGTCTGGTACCTGGAATGCATATTTTGCGAGTTCTCCGTATTCCTTATAGTTTTCGCTGGATGTCTTCGTTCAACTCCAAGGGGATTGTGGCGATGTTCCGGGAGAAATAACGACAAAGAAGTTCGTTAAAGGACATATAGACATTCTTCCAGATACGCTCACGGTAGCGGCTAAAGAAATGGCCGGAGAAGTAGCCGATGTATCGAGTTGCGATTGCGTCCATGCTACCGTGTTTGCGATACATCCAGCATCCCCACTGAATGACAATGCGCTGGCGGTCTTCTTCCAGGAAGGCTAAGAAGTTCACATCTGGATTGTCTGCATGGGCCGGAGTAGGGGCATAGAAACAGATCAGGTACCGGTTGTGACTCTGCTGATGGGTGTATTCCGCCCACTTCCAGGCCGGGAACCTTCTTTCCTTCTTGAATTGCTTTGCCATTTTGGGAATCAGTGATTTCGCTCTGATTTGCAGCTTGGGGCGGTCGGCAAACAGAGCGTCACAGATCTCAAGATGTGACATAGAAGGAACGATCATAATCACAAAGTTAGCAAATTATGACTCAAGAAAGCCATCGGGCCAATCGAAGTCGCATGGAACGCACTCCCAGTCAATGGTTTCCTTTGTGAAAGGAGTCTCGTCAGGTGCGACGATCTCCTTGTTCACGTAGGCGACAATGGCGTCCATGTGGGCTTCCATCATGCGCTCGAACATCTCAGGCAAGTCGAACTCGAATGCCCAGTAGGGGAAGTACCCATTCTCTTTCAGGTACTTCTTGATGAAGGCAACCTCTTCATCAGAGAGTTGTGCCTGGAATGTTGTCTCGTGCCACTCAGAAGAGTCGAAACGGAAACGGAGCGTGAAGATATAAGCCTGCATAGACATGGGATTAGAAGCGGAAACCGAGATGGATGGAGAACTTGCCGGCGAGGGCGTGACGCATCTCGTGGCCAGCGCTGCCGAGGGTCGTATCAAAGGCCTCATAGTCGTAGCCGATGCAGTTGTAGCCCAGCATCACGTAGATGGCCTGTTTGGGTGTCAGGGCGAAATCGCAGCCGAAGCCAGGCTCAAAGTAGAAGCCGTTGGCCATCTTGATCTCGTTGGAACTGAGACCAATATTGGCACCCAGATCCACGGCGAAGAATGGAGATACCTTGGTGGCCGTGAGATTGGCCTTCAGGCGTCCGAAGACCTTGATGTTATTGCGGACATCCTTACTGGTGCCGTAATAGGAGTTGCCAGCGCCGCTGTGATACTCGTAGCTGGTGTAATAGAGGCCGTCGAGGTACTCGTAACCGGCTCCGGCTCCGATGAAGAAGTAGTCGTTGATGCGATAACCACCCACGAAATTCACGCCGAAGGTGAAGTTCTGGTACTTGTCGAGACCGATGCCACCGGTGGCCTCAACAGATTTTTCGAAGCCCTTGGTCTGACCGAAGGCAACGACTGCAGAAAGAATCAGGATGCAAGAAAGAAAGAATCTACGCATAGGAAAAGATATAGGGTGAAACAATATGGTCTTAGCGCTTCTCATTGAAGAGCTCAGGGATGAATGCGAGTCCGCAGAGGATGTAGAGGATGATGGACATAAAGCAATACCGCCAACAGGGATGTTTTCTGTTGACGGTACAAAGGTAGGTACTGGGTGTGCAGTATATCTGCACAGGCTTATGCCACGATTACATTATGCAGATAACCTACGAATTTGCCGACGCCCTGAGCCTGCGGACCGAAGACGCCGAGCCAGTCGTAGCCGCTGAAGGGCTCGACATTGATGAGGTCGTTGGAGGTGATGTCACCGTTCTCGCAGACGTAGGAGATGATGGTTTTCAGGTATTCTTCCTGATCTGGGTTGAGGGCAGTGTCTGTGAGGAAGTCCGCATAACGCTGGGAGGCCTTTTCCCTGTCGATGCCGATGATGGAACGGATGAATGCAGCCACGATGTCACCGCAGAGCATCTTGCAGCCACGGACGTAGGCCTGATACTCTTCTTTGGTGCCGAGGTCGCGCCAGCAGATGGCCTCCAGCTGGATGATGTCGGCGTGGGTAAGCTGTTCCAGCGAGAAGAGTTTCTTGAGCACAGGAAGGTCACGATTGGTCTTGAGCCAATCCATCACACGCTGGCGGTAAGATACGGTGAGCTGCGGGCCAACGGCAGTTCCGTCATCTTCTACTATGTCGGTGATGTTGAGCGTGAACTTCTTGCCCTTCTCTGCGAAGATGAACTGAACCAGGTCACGCATTTCGTTACGGATGAACTCCAGGCGGTCCAGGGTGATGTTCTTCATGTTGGCCGGATCTGCTACCTCATTGATGAGCGGAAGTTTGGCGGCCACCTGCGGAATGGAGGCCTTCTCCTGAAGGGACTGTGCAATCTGACAGACTTTGTTCTTGCTCTTGGTGCCCTTGACCTCTTCATCGACCAAAGAAAGCTGGATGTTGAGGACCAAGATATCAAAGCGCAGCGCTGCGTTGTCGGCGAGGTGGCGGACCAAGATGGGTGCTACTTTCTCCTTGAGGTCTATGGCGTCTATGCTGGAGATGTAGGTCCAGTTTTCCTTCTTTTGGAACTTATCCACGATTTCACCGACCTTGCGGACGGAGATGCTCTCGAAGTTGAGTTCCTTGACCTGACTCCAGAGGATGTCCTTCAATTCGTCGTGGAGGCCCTTTGCAAACGCATCCGCCTGGTAGGTGCCGTGCTGCAGGACAGCGGCCAGATCTACACGGAGGTCGAAGAGGCGCTCCGTCAGGGACTGAGGGGGAATGGGGTCGCTGCCGTTGGGTGTCTGGCTGAAATACTCAATATTGCCGCACCAGTCGAAGATGAAGAAGAACTGCTTATCAATACCTTCCCCAAAGATGTCTTCACATTTGCGGGTGCCACGGCCGACCATTTGCCAGAACTTAATCTTGGACTTGACCTTCTTGAAGAAGACCAGGTTGAGGATTTCCGGCACGTCGATACCGGTGTCCAGCATATCCACGGAAACGGCAATCTGCGGCATCTTGGCCGGGACGCTGAAATTGTCGATAAGATTCTGGGAGTATGTGACCTGATTGTCTATGAGGACACAGAAGTCGCTGCCGTATTCTGGATACAGGTGGGCGAAGCGATTCACAATCAGTTGTGCGTGCTCGTGGTTATAGGCAAAGATGATGGTCTTGCCAATCTTCTCCCCTCCATCGACCATCTGGCCGCAGGTCATCAGATGCGTGAGCACCTTGTCCACGGTGTCGATGTTGAAGATGTAGTTGAATATCTCGTTTGAAGTAATGTCACGGGCCGGGGAGGCTTTCTCGTCAAGAATCAGTTTAGCCTTGGCCATTTCATATTTCCAGACATCCTCCATTTGTTCCTTCTCCTCGTCGGACAGGTCCTCATAGCGGATGCCCTCTTTCATTATCTTGGTGGACTTGGAGAACCAGGTAGGCGGAACCAGATAGTCTTCATCCACGGCCTGCCCCAGTTCATAGGCAAAGTTCGGTTCGCCACCCTCCAAGCCAAAGAGGTCGTAGGTGCTGCGGTCCACATCTTCACGAGGTGTGGCAGTAAGACCGACCATCAGAGCGTCGAAGTAGTCCAGGATGGCCACGTACTTGCCGAAAACGCTGCGGTGAGCCTCGTCGATGATAACCAGGTCAAACCGGCCAACAGAGAAGCGCTTGTCTTCCTTGTCGATATAGTTGATCATCGTCTGGTAAGTGGAGAAGACAATGCGGGCGTTGAGGTCCGGTTCCCTGGACTCGTTGAGGATGGTGCGCGTGAAGTCCGGGAGGTGCTTCTTGAAGTTCTTGTGAGCCTGATTGACCAACGATGTGCGGTCTGCCAGGAAGAGGATATTCTTGATCCAGCCATTACGGGCCAGGACATCCACCAGCGAGATGGATACGCGGGTCTTGCCAGTGCCGGTGGCCATCACCAGAAGGCCGCGACGATGCATCTTGTTGAAGTGGTCGCAGATGCTGTGAATAGCCATCTTCTGGTAGTCACGGTTGGTAATATCGTCGTTGACGCGGAAGTCCGTTATGTTGCCACGACTGCGGTGCTTGATGATAAGGCCAAGATCTTCTTCAGTATGGAATGCATAGAGAGGACGTGCCGGATAGCCGAGGCCATCAATGATGAAGGTCTGGAATCCGTTGGTATAGTAGATGACCGGACGGACACCGTACTGGGCCTCCAGGCAATCTGCGTAGAGTTCTGCCTGGTGTTTTCCGATGGCAGGGTCTTTCATTGTGCGCTTGGCCTCAACGACGGCAAGCGGCTTTCCGTTTGCACCGAAGAGAACATAGTCCACGTAGCCGACGCCCTGCTCATTGGGCATACCAGTTACCTCCACCTCGATGCAGGCCTTGCTGGGCATAATCTGCCCCTTCACATCCAGGACGTCCCAGCCTGCATCCTTGAGCATCAGGTCGATGAACAGGCTACGGGTTTCTGCCTCGGTGTAGTCATCGCAGAATTTGATTTCGTGAACGACGGTAAGATTCTCAGCAGCGACAGCATCACGGAGTGCAACCGACACCGAGGGCTTGACCTCCGCGGCAGGAGCCACGTGGAAGGGTTCGGATTCAGGAAGCAGAGATTCGTCGAATTTTGCGAGGTTCTGCAGGACGCCCAGTTTCAGGAGTACGCCGCCGACGAAATTGTAGAGGTTGAGGACGCAGAAGAATGCTTCCTTGCGGGTGGTCTTACCATTGTGTACGCCCAGGTTGCCCACCTTGCGGATATAGTGCGCCGCCATCATCATCCGGTCATCGGAGATGAACTCGATGAAGGGTGCTCCCGTCATCAGTTCATAAAGGCTTGCCCGCTCCGGCAGCTCGATGTTCTTGAGCTGATAGAGTGTCTTGACCAGCCACTCCAGTGCCCGGCGGCAGTTGAGGGCCGCAACATCGTACTTGCTACGGCACTCCGCCTCGGCAGCCTCGCAGTATATGCAGAGGTCCCGAAGCGGCTCTATTTCTCGCAGGTAGTCAAAATTACGCATAGGCGTCAATCATTAAAACAATGGTCCATCCGACTATTCAATAAGTTACGCACTTCATTGATAGAAGCAGTGATGGCTTTTCTTTCATTCTCCAGCTTGATGACCTTATTGGCAAACAATCTTTGTTCATGAAGCGGTGGAAGACAAACCTTCAAACCCCCATATTGCTGAGCATTGATATTGGGTTGTGCAACGGCTTGTGCACTTGCTCTGACAAAAGCCTTATAATAGGCAGAATGAGTAAAACTGAAAATGTATTCCGGAAGAACCTTCTCCGCGTCTGGAATAAAGCGAATCAGATAGCCAGCATAGATTGCCTTACCATCTTCCTCCCGGTACATGTATGTTTTCCCAACCGTTGCTCCACTTCGTGCAAAAAGGATATCTCCTTCCTTTAGAAGATACTTATCATCGTAAACACTTGGCGACATAGGTTCTGAAGATAAGGTGCCATTATCCTGTATATCCGTTATCCTGATATAGCGAATATCTCCATTGAAGTTTATTGCCGACGCTCCAGAACCATATGACAACTTACTCTTTGACAAAGAAGATAAAGGAACAACTGGATATATACTATGCCCAGGGTCGCCGAACATCTCATAGAAGATGGACTGAGCAAGGGCATCAAGGTCGCGGAGTTGGGCATTTTTCTTTTCGATGATGCCAGTTAGAAGGTCCAGTTCGGCTACGATGCGCTGCTGCTCTTCGATAGGAGGAAAAGAAATAGAAACATTCTCAACAACCTTCTTGGATATTTCCTTAAACGTTGCCCCTGTCCCCAAAGACTGGAGATATGTGACGTTATGCTTCAGGAAATAGTAGACAAAGCCGTTGAATAGCTCAGGCCCACAAACGATGTTCTTGAATCCTTGATTACAATACATCGGGACTGTAGTAATGGCAACTTTTCCGATGGGAGCACGTGAGGAGAGCAGCACTGTCCCGCAGGGCAAGAGTGCTAAATTCGTTTTTGATACGGCCAAATCTGTAATACGCTTGACCGTGGATGAAATATATTTGCCTCCATCCAATTCTGCCGGGGCCACCCAATAGTTGTCTCCACCCCAATACTCAGGAATATCAGTTTTTGGGGTGCTGCCTCCAACCACTATCGAGACGTCTTTGAACTTAGCTGTTTTCCAACCGGACTTCATATTACATCTACAGATATTTAGCCCTAAACTCCTTCAATGCCGCAACAATCTCTTCCTCAGTCTTCTCAATGCGCCCAAGAATTACATCGCTCGGCTCATACTCAACCTTTTCGCGCTCAATCTCTTTGTACTTATTGACGGAGAGCACATAACCATTCTCTCGAATCTCCTCAACAGGCACGAGGAAACTCTGCTCCTTACGACTGCGAGATTCCTCGCCTGCAAGGTTGGCAAATCGGGCAACCACATCCGGGATGTCGTTCTCAGTAACCTCTGTGCGCTTCTGATCTAATGAGAAACCGTCGGCCTTCATATCGTAGAACCACACCTTGTCGGTGCCACCGGCATTGGTCTTGGTGAAGACCAGGATGGCAGTGGAAACTCCTGAATAGGGCTGGAACACTCCGGAAGGCATCGAGATGACGGCCTGAAGGCGCTGGTGGTCAACCAGTTCCTGACGCAGTGCCTTGTGAGCCTTGCTATCACCAAAGAGGACACCGTCCGGGACAATACTTGCACAGCGTCCACCCAGTTTGAGCATCCGGATGAAGAGCGAGACAAAGAGCAACTCGGTCTTCTTGGTTGGCGTCACCGTGAGGAGCGTCTTGGCGATGTCGTCACTGTCCACGCTGCCAGCAAACGGCGGATTGGCCAAGCAGAGGGTGTACTTGTTCTCATCCGTATTGGAGGTGGAGAGGCTATCCTGGTACTTGACGTCCGGGCTGTCCACACCGTGCAGCATCAGGTTCATCGCACCGATACGGAGCATCGTGAAGTCGGTATCGAAGCCGTGGAACATAGTGCCACGGTAATGCTCGGCATTGTCCTTTTTGAGGAGTTCGGACTTGAAGTGGTCCTGTATGTATTTGGCGGATTCCACAATGAAGCCGGCGGAACCCATAGCGGGGTCGCATATCTCATCCTTGAGGTTGGGCTGCATCAGTTCGACCATCATACGGATGATGTGGCGCGGGGTGCGGAACTGGCCGTTTGTGCCGGAGGCGGCCATCTTGCCCAGGATGTACTCATAGACGTCGCCCATCGTGTCCCTGTTGTTCATATCTAGGGAATTGATGCCGTCCACCACCTTGACCAGCGTACGCGGGTTCTGGATCAGGAACACTGCATCCTTCATAAAGCGGCTGTAGGCGGATTCTTTGGCGTCGCCCAGGTTCTTGATGAAGGGGAACACATCGTTGCGAACCGTATTGAACAGCTTGGAGGCCTCGTAGTCCTTGAAGACGTTCCAACGGAGGGTGTCATATAGCACGTCCCGGTCGGTTTCAGGATTGTGCCAGGACTCGCCGGTGAGGAAGGTGGGATTGTCCAACTGACCACCGAAGAGGCCGGCCGTTGCCTCACGCTTGAGCTGGGCATCGTCGAGCATCTTCATAAAGAACAGATAGGTCATCTGCTCCAGGATGGTGAGTGAGTTGGTGATGCCTCCGGTCCAGAAGGTGTCCCAAATCTGGTCTATGCGGTTTTTGATTTCGCCTGTGATCATAGTGCTATGGTAAAACGTCTATATAAACTGCAAATAAAGGATATAAATCTTTTGACTGTTTAGTATTCCAATCGACCTTGGTGATTGTTGCTCGCTTCCCAACAGGGTGATAACTGTTGTAACTAAGCAAACACTTGTCAATATGGTAGTTCCCTGATGCGTCTTGGCAAATGGTGCCGGTGAAGTTCTTATACTTTGCCAACAGGTCATCTCCGTGAGAGTCTTTTCCATCTGTCTCCAGCTTCGTTGCCTTAGCGAGGTTTGCCTTGACATCCTGGTGCGAGTCAATGTAGTTGCCCAGATAGGAAATCAGATAAAGTATCTGAAGAGCATAGCCGAAGAACAGATCCTTTGCCGGAACATTGATTTTATATGGCTCGTTATCCTCCGTGGGCTTGGTGTGCGAATCGACGTTCAGGAAGTTCAGAATACCCTTGAACAGATTCAGGCAAGGAATAGGAAGAACGGAATCATAGTCTGAATAGTCTTTCTTGGTGCCCTGGTTTCCAAAACGGAGAGGGATGTAACTGGGATTCTGACCAAACAGATATAGCATAGAGTCCCAAATGTTGACATTGCCGAAATCGTCAAAGAACTCGTTTGGCAGCAGCCCCCATTTATTGGCGCCTCTAAACATATACTCAATGACTTTCCTGATAGGATTGCCGGCATAGGTATAGCCCAGGTTTTCCTCCGGATAATACATCGCTGAGAGAACCTTGAGCATAATATGCCTGGCTTCAGAAGAGAAATAGGAGCCGTCACCAAGATAGCGGAAGGCAGAATGGTGGCGGTAAAGGATGATATTGCTGCTTCGTTTTGCCCCTACTTTTCTGATGTTGTCGAACAGCAAGTTATTCTTGCCGGAGGACTGAATCTGGTCCTTGAGATAGAGCGTCTGGCCCCATTCGGGCTCCATTTCTTTCCTCTCCCGGTCTATTGCATGACCTACCACCTCATCGAACTTATCCATTGTCCCAGCCGACAAAATGTACCAGGGAATATATCGGTCTGCCTTGCCCTGACGCTTGTTGAGTTGCGACAGTACATCCCGAAGGAAGTCTCCAGAAATAGAGGACTTAGCATCCCACTTGCAGTTGGCATCGAGAATAATCGCTGTCAACTCATCAAACTCTTTCTCGAGAATGACCTGCGCATCGGCCCAATGAAGCGCGTGAAGCAGAATGATATTCCGCTTGCCGGCGGCAAGACGGTATCCTTCCACGATGTTGGGGTCATCATCGACCCACAAGACTTTGAAAATAGCATCTTCCATAGGCCTACTCAGAATCGTTGAGGGTTGTCTTGGTAAAGATGAGACGGTATGTCACCGTGAATTCCTCATCAGGAGTGCTGACTATTTCAGCATCGCCGTCGAATTCGCGCATAAGGTTGCGGACCTGGTATGCTCCGATACCGAGGTGGTTCTTGCCTCCCTCAGAGACGCCGTAGATGAAGATGTCTTCGGGATTCTGGTCTGCAGGGAGAGGAGATCCATCGTTGGCAATGGAGACAACGATATTTGTGCCCTCCACCTCAACAGAGAAGCGGATTGTGTGCTCAGCATCCTTGGAAAAACCATGTGATACGGCATTGGCAACTATGTTGTCAAAAATGATAGTGAGCGCCTCCTTGGGGAACTCAATTGTGCCAGATAGAAACTCTTCACCTGATTCTTCTGAATCAGAAGATGTGGCAGGCTGACTGAAATCATACTTAACCAAAGGAATCGGATGCGATGCGATGTAGTCGGAGATGAAATCATCCAATTTGATGGAAGTTGCTTTCATTCCGTAACCTACATCAAGGGTGGAAATCTGCCTGTCAAGTATCTGCATCGCCAGAGAGATGTTGTCGTAGATGTCGGCCACTTTTATTTTGACCACACCCCCGACCTCGGCATTGTCATCCAGGACACCGTGGCACTCTTCGCGAGCATCGGACAGGTTCATAAGCCAATTGTTGAGATTGAAGATAGTCTGCCCTATGGCGTGCTTCTTCATGTGCATGTCCTTCCGGAACTCGGAGAAGAATTTGACTTTCTCCTGGTCTGCCTGTGACATTCCTGCGACACCGTCGGAGAAGACCAGCCTGTCTTGTTCCTCTCTGGAAGGAACAATTATCTGCAAAGAGAATAGGTCATCTTTGGACAGGCGTGTGATAGTAGTGCCGGCATCAAGCATGTGAGCCTGATTCCTGACATACTCGGACATCAAGGAACGAAGGAGGAAATCCTTTGTAATGGGAGCGTCAGGCTTGAGGTAGAACTGTACGACCTCGGGGCGAAGTACAGCTGGCTCTGGGAGAGTCTCAGGAGTCTGACCTACCTTAAACTTGCCACCCATGTACCCTACGAGAATAGTGCCGGGGAACAACTTATAACAGCCTTTCGGTGCATCCTTGTAGGTTTTGGTGACATCAATCGCGGAAGTCAGATACTTGAAGGAAAGCAGTTGCATCGAAACAATCCGGGCACGCTCAATATCCTTGCTGGGTTTCTCTGGCGCGGGGACATCAACTAAGGCGGAGAGTTTAACCAACCGTTCTCCCTCTTTTAGTTCAGGAAGGACTTGCTGGACGAAGAAACGATCAGCTGTAAAATTAGAGTCCTCATTGATGGCTGACGATGAGACCAATGCCATATATGCGGACGTGGGATTATTCAACTTCTGCAGAATCTCTTCCACTTTCAGCACATAGGGGCTGTCATTGAAGCGCCTGGGCTGATAGAAATCCTTGTCAAGTCCATTAAAGAACCTGATTGTGCCAGTCGGATTCTCTTGTTTGCGGATGATGACAAGACTCTGCTCCACCACGGTGAAGGGACGGAGAATAGAAGGGAGTGCGACAACGGTGGATACAAGTCCATCGATGTTGTTCAGCATATACTTTCTGAGCGGCTTCCAGGTGTTTCCAGATAAAACAGGCGTAGGAACAAGAATGCACGCTGTGCCGCCATCAGATAATCTGCTGGCAATAGTAAAAGTCAAGGCCTCACAACGATTGAGCTCTTTGCGGCCGTCGCTGATAGGTGGCGCGGAAAAGATGAAGTCAGCCTTTCCTTTGAAGTCAAATGCCTTCTCAGGATCATTTATAAGACGTATTCCACCCTTCAAACCGAGGGCGTCAAACAGAATCTGAGAAAGAGCCCAATCTCGGGGATTAATCTCGGTTCCATCAATGATGCAACCGGGTGCCGAAAGAGCAAGGTATCCTTTCCCGGCGAAGGGAATAAAGACCTGACCGCCAGAATTTGCGGAAATCACACCGCTGACAATACTCAGAATGGACTTAGGAAGTTCAATCGGTCCTCTTCTCGGGAAATTGGGATGATCGTGCCTCATTGCCTCGAAGCAATACTTGATTACCTCAGTATATTCGGCACATAAAGCATCGCCCTCTTCTTTAGTGAAGGAATAGATGTCGTTATGAAGACACTTAATAACCTTCGGGTCTGCGTTTCCGCGATGAGCATATAGGGAAGCAATAATCTTGGACGGTTTTTCGTTATACCAATCCTGATAGGTGTGCTTCTTGATGATTGCGAGCGCACTTTCAGAAACCGAAGAAGTGAAGAAATCTTGTGCCATAGTCTGGGTGTCTGTTTTGGTTTGACGCTGCAAAGTTAAGACTGGCCTGTGCAATCAACCTGCACAGGGAAATATTTATCGTAAGAATCGCGGATAACGCTCTGTATCCGGGTGCGGAAGGACTCCGGAGAAAGCACCTCGACGTCCTTGCCGAATGACAGGATGAGGGCCTCCAGTTCGTTGTTGGGGATGACGGAAATCTCAATGATGCGATTGTCGGCATCCACAATGCGCTGGGACTTGTGAAGGGATTTGGTGGTCACATAAGGGAAACGATGAGCCGAGAACTGTAGACGGACGGTCTCTTTCTCTCCCGGGAACACACTGACGCCGACCACATCGTCCAGATAGGACTCAAAGTCGATGTCAGAAGGAATGTAATCCTTGTGGATCTGCTCCACTTCCCAGATGCGGTCCAACGGTATGTTGTAGATGGTGTGCTGCTCTTCGTTGAGGCCGAAGAGAAACCAACGGTTGTTGTACTCTTTGATGTAGTAAGGATGGATGGTCCAGTCGTAGGTGATATCCGTGAAGGTCTTGTACTGGATGTGCAGTACGGACTTGTTGATGATGGCATCAAAGAGGTCCTGGAACCAGTCCAGGCCAATGTAGGCATTGTTCTCGTCGTAGCCCACAACGCTCTTTGAGATGCCGCGGAGGTTGAGTTTGTCTTCTAACTTGACAACCAGCTCAGACATCCAGTCGAAGTTAGGCATCCCCTTGAAGCGCTGGAGCATCAGGATGGTTTCTTTGAGTTGTGCCAGGTCATCTTCCCCAAGGCCACGCTTGAAGATGGAGAAATCGGGCTCGGAATAACGGTAGTAGTAGCCGTTGCCGTCGTCAATGGCCTCCACTTCTACCCCCGCCTCGGTTGCGCGTGTGCGGATGTAATTGATGTCACTGCGAAGCGTGCGGGTTTTAATGCCTGAATGGTCGCTGCCGTATAGTTCACGCAAGGCTTCATTACAACGCTCCATAAGGTCGTTGAAATAGAATTTCCGCCGGAAGTTGCTGAAACAATCGTCCAGCACTTTGTAGCGGATCTGTGCGTGTTTATTGCTTGCCATTGAATTAAGGGAATCATACAAATATAGTGATTATTTTCTAGTGTGCAGATGTCTTGCATAGTAAAACTGTTTCTTAGCTGAAGACGTGCCGCTACGCAAACAAAAAGCGGCTCATCTCGTAAAGAAAAGAGCCGCAAACACATCACACGGAAACAACAACGACAATCGTTATGTAAACTTTGCCTTCGTGCAATAATAAACGACGACGCCACCCAGCAGCAAGAGGACTTCGAATGCTATGATCGCCCAAACCCAGGCTTTGGAAGAAAGCCAGACGCCTTGCCCCGCCGCAATACTTTTCAGGTCTTTTTTATACTGGGAGAAGAGTTCCTTCTGTTCCAGTTTGTATTCCTCAAGGGCCAGTTTCTGGTTAGAAAGGAGTTCGCGGTGAAGGTCTTTGACCGTCAGGACGGACTTGTCGTCGAGTTGGACCGTGTACTTCGTTTCATTCATCCTCTCAAGTGCAAGGTCTATTCGATCCAAGGTCCACTTGATCTTCCAGGAGGCTTCCTGGATGGACGCCGCAGTTTCGTCCATTCCGAAAGCCTCGATGACCATCGTCTCAAAAGACGCCTCCAGGTCCAAGCCCACCTGTTTCACTTGCCCGAGAAGTTCCTTTACGTTCTCAGACTCATTCTTCAGTTCTTCCTGGTCGTCTATCTCGTCCATCATGGCCCCGAAGTCGAGGCCGGATTTAGGGGGTAGCTTGTCTTTCATAATGCAGTTTTTTATCTGTGTCGTTTATACGTATACGGGCGCACGTGGAACTCTTTCGCTTTCTTCAGACAACGGCGCGCCCACTGCCATTCGTCCTCTTTGGGATCCTTGCCCCAGCCATAACCCGGAGAGCTGCCGCCACCGCAGGACTGGGACAGCGCCGTGGCCCCGTCGACGTATTCGCAGAAAAGGAGCATGGCGGTATGCAGAACATGCTCCCGGTTGGTGCTGGAATTGTTTTCCGGAACCTCCGCCTCTTTCTGGAAGAGCCTATAGACCGACTCCGGAATGTCGAGGGAATACCTCTGCCCCTCGACCGTGATGTCCTGATGGACCATGGCCGGGACATGCTTCTGCGCAGGGGTGGGACGTTTCGTCGCATCCTCTGCCGCAGGATGAGTTTTTTCTTTCTTTTCAGCCGGGACAAGCACTTCCTTGACAGGATGCAGTTTTGCCCATGTCTCCAGGATTCTAGATGGGGTGAGGCTGCGGGTATGTCCAAGCTCGGAGGCCTTGTATTTGGCGTACCCTTTCTTCAGGGAGTAGCCGTGGATCTTGCCATCCTTGTCAAGCCGGAAGGCCACTTCGTATCCCTTCGCTTCAAGCAACTGCCGGTAGGCGTCCCAGTCGAAGGTGTCCAGTTTCTTCAGGGCCGCGAGGCAGTCCTGGGTGACCGGCTCGGACCTCTCCTTGTGGATATCCTCGGGCTGGACCCATCCCCGGCGGTCGTTTATCACGTAGGCCGCTTTCTTTGCCCGATCGTTGATGTAGTGGTCGTCGATGACGTTCCCATCCATGTCGATCCGGTTGGCGTTGATGTGGAGATGGTCGATCTTCCCCTTGCTGTCGTGGTGTAGCATGACGACGTACTGGGTGTTCTTCAGGTTCGTGGATTCGGAGCTCTTCCGCCCGGTTCGTCCGGAAAAGTCTACGGCATCAAACTCCCGGACGAATTCATCCGCGAGTTCCCTCCATTTCTCCCGCGTCCAGCCGACCGTCTCTTCTTTGGTCGGGGAGACCTCAATCCGGATGGAGTTGTTCTTCAGAGGCTTGGTCCGATTCAGTTTATCCCGGAAATGTTCCTGTAGGATCGTCATCCTCGACCAGATGGCGGACGAGGAGAGATTCTCAGGGAGGTTATTGACCTTGACGATTTCAGACAGGTCCTTTTCGGTGGAGTAACGGACTGCGTTGCTCCCGTGTGCTACGGCGGCTGCTTTTGCAATCATAGTCTATTCTTTCATTTTGTCGATGATACTGTCCCAATAAGCAAGGATCTTGTTGACGGAATCCAGCCAAGCCCTACAGAACTTCTCGTTCTTGAAGTACAGCTTCCTCTTCTCCGGGTCCTTGCTGTTGACCTGGCTGAAGAGACGGACCACGTCTCCCCTGGCATCGGTCAGGCCGGTCAGGGCCTCGATCTCCCGCTCGGTCAGGTGGTACTTCGGCTGGTGGCCGAGTGTACATTCCCGGGTGTATTTGCTGACGGTGATGCCACAAGCATCGGCACGTTTCTTCACAGCGTCATACTCTTCCTGAGTGACGCGGGCGTCCAAGTGCAGTGTGCGTTTGGACATGATCGCTATTTCTTCCTGTTCCATGTTCTGTCCTTTTATAAGTCAACCCAATGCGAGCCGGCGAGCGTTCAAGGAGCCACGTTGGACAAGTCGCACCGCGAGTTTGTCCGACATTGGCACAACTTGCAACACGGAGGAGAAAATGTTCTCCTCCTCACTGCTCAGGTTTGCCAGGCTGTTCCCGATAAGAGGGCGCAAGGAAAAGGAGCTTTTGACACATCTCCGTAAACCTGTCCATAATCCGTTTCCCGTATCTTGCTGTCAACTTTGAGTCGGGAAGATTCGTGGAAATGACAGTGACCCTCTGCTTCTCGTACCTTTCGTATAGGAGTTCTGGTATAGGGGTGTAGTCCACTCCGTAATCTTTGAACTTGTCAGGTTCTGTCCCCAGGTCGTCAATGAAGAGGTAGTCTGCCTTTTTGAATTCGTCATAGAAGGAACGTTCCTTGTCAAGCTTGGACTGGTAGTTATCATTGATCATCTTGGCGGTGCATCTGTAAGTACTGCTGCCATAATAGTAGCGGTACAGCGAATACAACGCGTTCATGAGTGAGGTCTTCCCGGATCCGGGGGTTCCCTGCAGGAGCAAACTGGTGGTCAGCCTGGAGCCGGTCATCCATTCGGCTACAGCAGCGATGTTATTGGCCATCTCCGTATCGTTGATTTCCCTGAATTCATTTCCGCGGTCTTCGACCACGCCTTGATACAGTTCCGTCAGTAGTCCTTCAAGGTCTTGTGTATCGATCCCCTCCAATTTGGCCGGTAACTTAAGTACCTTATTAGGATTCAAGGAAGTCTTCAAGATCTCCGACTTCAAGTGCTGGATTAATTGCTGTTCCATAGCTAGATTTTCTTTTGATTCGAGTTGGTGTTTCTATATACATCTGATTGTCTTTCAGATTATCCATTCCATTATTGTGCGACGAAAGGTTATGAGTTGGTGTGACCTTCTTTCCCATCTCTGTGGGACGTTTGGTCTCATCCTGCTGTGACCTTATGTCACACCCCGATGTGACGTAACGTCGCACCTCTTCTTCGCATACTGAATATGAATAGGTCTGGTGCCCCGGATGCTTAGCCTCAGAACGAATGAGCAGTTTCTTCCTGCATAGACGGCCAAATGCAATGCCGACATGCTTGCGGGAACAACCGATCATTTTTCCAAGGTTCCCTTCGCTCATGAACATCTCCTTCCCTTGCCGGTAATAAGAGAACGCATGTGCGAAGACGAGCAGCTCTATCCCTTTCAGGCCGAGCCCCTCACCCATCATCCAGTTTTCCACGTAGGCAGCCATCCTATTTCCGGGTGGATTGGTAGTAGTCCGCCAGTTTGCGGGCCTTGTCGACATCGAAGACGATCCGTCGTCCGATACGGGAGACGATCGCTTCCCGCAGGACTCCTCCGCCGACATTGGATCCGTCCTCCTCGCGCGGCGCGCGCATCAGCGCGTAAATAGTAGATTCGGAGCATCCGAGCTCCACGGCCAGGGCGTGAACGCCCAGGGCTTTCTGTCCCGCCTGGGTGGGACGGTTGGCTGCATTGGGAGAGTTCGCCAGCGCGTAGTGCGTAAGCTCAAGATACTCCTCCCCGGTCATCATGTAGACGGGCTTCTCCAAAAGCCCCTCGATGGATTTAAGTGTACTCATATCTTTACCTGTTTTAATAAATAGTTAAACTTGTTCTCTGTCTTGTCCAAAAAACCACTTATCAATTTTTCGGTTTTGCCTTACGAGGTGGGATTGTACACATCAAAAAGCAAAAAGTGCCAGAAAGAGCTGGTTTTAATAGCTCTTCCCATATTTAAGTTACAAAATAATTCCCACATTTACGCGCGTTTACGGGACTTTTTTCTTTTTCCGCAAAAATGCAGTCGTCGGCAGTGCCATTTGAGGCCCAAAAGGTGAAAAACAGGGGCTTTTCCCCCTTTTTTTGCCGCGTTTAACGTATTTTCAAAGGAATAAAGCCGCTCTTGAAAGACTGAATATACCCTCGCGCGAGGGGCTAATTGTTTCCTATAAACTGCCAAATAAATGCGTGGCGATTGGACAAATCATCAGTTGACCAGTACAGTACAATTTAACTAGTTTTTCGTATAGACCACTGGACTGGACCTTTATACTTCCTTAAGAAGCATCCTTAAGACTGCTCGACTTTTCTTAACGTGATTTAAGGAAAGGGACAAAAAAACTCGGAGAATCCCCGAGAGTCATATGAACTTTTATTATTTCTTAAGTGAGCTTCGGAATTCCGTGGGGGAACATCCTAGGACGCGGTAGACATATCGCGAAAATGCCGGCAACGATGAGAACTTCATCTTCTCTGCAATCTCCGTAAATGAGATCTTCCGGGCGGACAATTCTTTTCGGAGTATGCGCGCCGTGCATTTGTCAATCCAGTAGCCAGCCGGATGGCCGGTGACGGAATTGCTGAGTTCGGTGAGGTATTTGGGAGTAATATCCATCATGCTTGCGTACCAAGCTACATCACGATGCTCCATGCAGCTCCCCTGAGCCTCATACAGGAAACCAGCGAAATGACTTAATGGAAGGTCATACTGCTCTGCCTCGATAGCTATGCGGTAAAAAATACTCCAAATGTCATATAGTGTGACACGAAGCAAAGTGCCGATGACTTCTTCGCCTAAGAGATCGTCATATTGGTTGAAGATACGTTGCTTGATTTGCTTAAAATCGTTCTCAATGACATCCGGTTCATCTAAGAAACGATACTCCAGATGAAAAACAGGGTGGGTGTCCAGGACCATATTTCCCAAAGTACCCCATATCGTATCTGGTTCGTACTGTTTCAAAAAAGAATTCGAGACTAGCAACACATCCGCATCTGTATCATCAGAGATAGAGATTTGGTTATACACTTTTGTGCTTGGCCATACGACAAGGTCTCCTTCCTTTGCCTCAAATTCCCCTTTAGTGTGCCTAAAACAGACTAGACCCTTTCTGCAAAGCAGAAAAATATTATAGTAACCCCGGGACCTATTCAGGTTGACTTTATCCCTGGTCGTATTGTAAAACAAGTAGTCCTTCATGGCCAATAAATGTCTTTAGACACAAATATAAGCCATTTTTACGAATCAGAAAATAAGTTAAGCCGAAGTGTCCACAGTCGAATAAAGGGAAGGAAAAAGAAATCCCCCGGACGGGTCCGAGGGAGAGATCGCAACTGTATATTTCAATATAGGAACCCGAACATCCAGAGAGGCACCTGATTATCGTGGACGTATTCTATGTCGTCTTTGACCACAAACCCATTCTGGACATCTTCAATCT
>JAEEGH010005886.1_pt1 | contig 30453 bp, 28 predicted proteins | sample 9134181 | NCBI WGS metagenome assembly JAEEGH01 (sample SAMN16246544, study PRJNA631951) | gut metagenome | biome: gut microbiome; feature: rumen; material: DP-attached | host: Bos | place: Iran: Karaj | collected 2018-10
CTTCGCCTTTTCGCTGGTTATCGGCAAAGATGAATATTTTAGACAGCCGATTATTCATCTGCAATTTCTCGTGGTTGGTATAATGTTCCCGATCTAAAATTTTTTCGAATACGGCGATGTAGTTCGTTCCATCAAAATTAAAAACTCTCGCATAAGGGACAAAACTCGAAGCCGGAATAGAATCCTGATCGAAAAAGAAATCATCATCCAACAGTATATCATAAGGATAATACCATTTCCTTTTTGCAAAAAGCCTGTATTCATGGCTGATTTCAATATCAGGAAAAGTAGAGGAAGTATCATTGCGCGTCATGGCGACAAATTCAATTCCTTGATCCACGTTTTTCTCAACGTACTCAGGCCACCACATATTCAGCACGAAGGAATTATATTGCAAAATTCCGATTAAGCCTAAAATTACGCAACAGACAACAAATGCAACAATGCGTACTTTGGACGACTTGAGTGATTTGATTATCGAGTGCATTGACGATACATCACAAAAATGCAGCCTACAAAACTAATAATCCATATCAAGAACCATGCAAGAAAAACACCGTTGTCAACAATTGTTCGCCCAATGCTTGTCGTATCTGATATTAGGCATAGGCACAATATGTCAAAAAGAAATGGAATGATGAAAAATTTCAAGCACCGCTTTTTCAAGTTTAGCAAAGTAATAAAAATGAAAATAATCCTGAAAAGCATCATGGTAAACATGATTCCATTGTCATCACTACCTAAACTCATTAAATCGCGGGTGTAGAATGTATCGGGGTTACCATGTGAATCATAGACACCAGCGGCAACAAAACGATCTACACGAAAAACAGCATACTGCAAAACGCAGATTATTGTTGAAATAATCAGGAAGATGACGTTCGTGGAATTGGCTGTTTTAATCCGGTTTGTCACGTTCGGGGCCTTTTTCTATTCGCTTATTAGAAATAACAATAGTAAAATCTGGCCGTCTGAAGAACTGGGCGGGGATGAAAAGGCTTGTATGCTATGTCTTGGGTCTCGGCATCGTGAGGATGGTGACGTATATTCGCCCCTTTTGCGAGTATTCGTCTAATCCAAGGATAAGTATTTTATCCTTCGTGACCAACAGACGTTCTTCTGAAAATTTCGGAAGTTTCCTGTTGTGCCATGTTTTTCCTGCGTCGGTGCTGTAGTACAAATAGTTGAGCCAACTCACACCGGCGTTGTCCATCATGAAATCCAGGAGCCCAACGAACAAACTATCCTCAACGTAGAAATCGAACGGATTCATTCCTACGGCAGTAAAGATATGCCACTTGTTCGGAAAAGAACTGTGTATCTTGTACTCGCCATTGTGTTTATGCAGAATACGGACTTCATGAATCGATGAAGGTGGGTCGTCGTATCCACAGATAATCCAGTTCTCGTCATTTTGGGCGTATTTTTTTCCCGAACTTTGGCATTGTCCTTCATAAATCCCTCCACGCCTATTTTCTTTTTTTAGCAAGAACGATTTTCTTTCAAAAGAAGAGTCTTCTTGTTTCACTCTTGCGTACCCGCGACCTGAGTATTCAGTGTTCCCGAAATATTCCCAGTTCATGTAATCGCCAGTAGAAACATAAACGGGATGCTCTGCATTATATTTGGTATTTACTAGATAGCGAACCATGAAAACGCTGTCGCCTTTGTGGAAAAATTGGGCGTCACGAAAGTTTATGGAATCTTTTGTTGTTTTCCAATTTTTACCGCCATCTGTCGTTCGTATGGCTATCGGGTGAGGCTCTTCTTTTGATGTGGAATCCGAAGCCCCGAATAGCGTGAAGGTGTTTTCGTTTTCTATTGCTATTTCTTCCACCCCCATATACCCAAAGATGTTGTCGATCCAATACGTCTCTTTTTCAAATGAAAAGGAAGTCCATTTGGCTTCCCAAGCATCATCGATTTCAAATAAACCCAATAGAAGAAATGGGGCAAGAAATAAAAAAACTATGGGAAATAAGCAGCCGATTGTAAGGAACCAGCCAAACTTCGTAAGCCTTATTTCCGAAAGTTTAGTCATTCGATTTGTCGGGTTCCTCGGATTCTGGGGCCGATTCCTTCTGCGTACGGATGTTTTCCATCAGGAAGTGGATTGCCTTGAGGCGGCCGTTGCACTTTTCGATGCAGTTGTCGTAGAAGCCCTTCGTCTTCTCGTCCCACTCGGGCACGATTTCGGAGGCGTACAGGAAATGCTCGACGCAGATGGAAAGCTGGTCCGCTTCGCGCCGCAGGTCGTCAAGGTTCGATCTCGTGAAGAATGCCATGGTGAAAAAGATAAAAAAAGAGATGGTTCTTTAAAAAATCGTATATTTAAAACATGTTTAAAAGGTTCTTTTTCATCTTGATTGCGCTGATGGCGGTTGCTGCGGTGGCGGCGACTTCCGCCGTGACGGGCTCGTTCATGGATTTGCGCGATGGCCGCGTCTACAAGACAACTACAATCGGCTCGCAGACGTGGATGGCGGAGAACCTGGATTACGAAGCAGACTATAGCCGTTGCTATGGGGGCGATTATGCTGCTTGCGCCAGGGAAGGGCAGCTGTACGAATGGAAGAGCGCAGTGTTAGCATGTCCTGCGGGCTGGCATCTTCCGAGTAAAAGCGAATTTGAGACGTTGTTCGAAGCCGTGGGCGGGAAGTCGGTCGCAGGGAAAATGCTCAAGTCAAAACATGGTTGGCGCGACATGTCGGGCAAGGAATCGGCTGGCAACGGCACGGATGCGTTCTCGTTCTCTGCCAGTCCCGATATCAGGAGGAGCTGGGATGCGAACTTCTGGATTTCCGAGGGAGATGACAACTTTATATACTATGTAAGTCTGAGTTATTATAGCGACAGTGTGTTTATAAACTATGCAGGCAGCCTGCCGAGGATTAGCGGTTCCTGGTATAACGTTCGCTGCGTCAAGGATGAATCTGCGGAGCCTTTTTCTTTCAAGAAAGACAAAAGGTTCGTCAAGTTTATTCCGGATTATATTATACCGGATTTCCGCAACGGGCATCTAAAGGATTATCGTGACGATATGACCTACAGGACGGTGACAATTGGTGACCAGACGTGGATGGCGGAAAACCTGAATTACGAGGTGGATGGTAGCGCTTGCTACGAAGATAGCACGAGTAATTGCGACAAGTACGGGCGCCTCTACACTTGGGGGGCGGCAAAAGACGCTTGCCCGTCAGGATGGCGCTTGCCGAAAATGAAAGAGTTCTTTACGTTGTTTGAAAATGTAGGCGGGTCATCGACCGCTGCCAAAATGCTAAAATCCAGGACAGGATGGCATTGGCATGTTTGGGAAAGCGACCATTATGTGAGTACAAAACCGATAAGAACTAGAAGGAAAAGCATAATGACGGACGGCAATGGCATAGATGCATTTTCGTTTACCGCCTTGCCCGAAAGCGATCGCGGCGAGGATGTGTGCTTCTGGAGTTCTGACGGGTTTGATTCTGAAAGCAATTTCAAGTATGCCATGACAATGGAGTTTATGATGGATGAGGCGAGCTACAACTCTTTCTATACCAAAGATGACCTCTTTTGGGGTCCGTATTGGTGTGCCGTCCGTTGCTTCAAGGAAAGACCTGCTAAAAAGGTCAAGGAATCATCGCCTGCAAAAGTTGAAAATGCAGTAAAATTTAAGATGGATGATTTTAGGCTTGTAACGGATTATAACGTGACGGATTATCGTAGCGGGATTATGACGGATGAACGTGACGGGCAAAAATACAGGACGGTTGTCATAGGCAAGCAGACGTGGATGGCGGAAAACCTGAATTACAGGACGGAAGGAAGCTATTGCTACGATGATGACGAACTGACCTGTTTCCAGTATGGCCGCCTTTATAAATGGGAGCCGGCAACGGATGCTTGCCCAGCCGGTTGGCATCTGCCGAGCTATAAGGAAATTCTGGACTTGAAAATAGAACTGAGCCATGAAGTGTACAATGATTCGGTTTCCGCCGACATGCTCAAATCCAGGACGGGATGGAAAAGTGTGGTCGACTCGTCGGGACCGATGTGCAAGATTCTTCGGGTGAGGTGTGGAAGCGAACAGAAGGGAACGGATTTGTTCGGGTTCTCTGTGCTACCGACGGGATTCAGGGTGAGCGACAGGCTAAATAGTAAGGCAATTCTTAATCTTCTGAGAGAGATTCATTACTTGCAAAAGTATGAATCGAAAAAACATGGCGATTACCGAGGCGAGGGTGAACAGGCGCTTTTCTGGACGTCCTCGGAGGTGTTTATAAGCTGGAATAAAGGAGGAAAAGTGCATCTCGCCTCTTTTGAATACAAGTATGGCGGAATTGGCCTAGAATATGGCGATAAAGATAACGGCTATTCTGTCCGCTGCGTAAAGGACTAAATTTACAGTATGAAAAAGACATTTTTTACTAGAACATTACTTATTTCGGGGCTTGCTTCTGCCTTGCTGTCGTTTACGGCATGCAAGAGCGACGAGGATAAATGCAAAGAAGGTGACCTTGCGGCTTGCCAGCGTGCCATCGACAAGGCGACAAACGACATGAAGTCTGCCCTGGAGTCGATGAAATCGGCAAAGACACCGAATAGCGCCCTTGTTTCGCCGAAAATGCTGGGAAGGCTACGCTCTGTTGAGCTTTCCCCGAAAGAGCTTTCCGGTTATTCGGCCGCGGAACTGCGCATCCTCAGGAACGCAATTTTCGCCTCGCACGGATATATCTTCAAGAGCGACGACCTGAAGGAATATTTTGCCCAGTTCGACTGGTACAACCCGGCTTACAAGGATGTGACGGCCCGGCTGTCGCCCATCGAGAAAAAGAACATTGCGACCATAAAGGCGATGGAAGATGACGATGGTGAAGGTTTTCGCGACCCGAGAGACGGGAAGACTTACAGGTATGTGAAAATCGGGAAGCAGACCTGGATGGCCGAGAATTTGAATTATAAGATGTCTGGGAGTGTGTGTGGCCGTTCCGATCCAAACTGCAAACGTTTTGGTCGAGCTTATACCTGGCCTGCTGCGAAAAAGGCTTGCCCTTCTGGGTGGCATCTGCCTTCGTCGAAAGAATGGGATACGTTGCTGTCTGCAGTGGGTGGCGCGAAAAGCCACTATGACGGGTATTGCAACTTGGTTGAATCCTCCCGTGAGTGGCGCGAAAGGTTTGATGAAGGCCCATGCCGTCGTGACCCGTATGGATTCTCTATGAAATATAATGAGGAAATTTATGGGGAGATATTTTGGTCTTCTTCGTATCACGTAGCTGATGAGGAAGATGATGCGGAGGGATTCGGCTCGTATCCTATATATTATGGAATATCAGCTGCAGACGGTCCTGCCGATGAACGCGACCATCTGAGCGTCCGCTGCGTGAAGGATTAAATTTATAGTATGAAAGTTGCGCTTTTCGGTTCGACCGGCCTGATTGGGAAAAATGTCTTGAAGCTCCTGGTGCGCCTGCCCCAAGTGGAACATGTGTACTGCCCGGTGCGTAGCGTGCCTGTATTGTCGGAATACGGAATTCTGGAAGGGGCTGCGAAGGTGGACTTCGATGTGGTCGACTTTGAACAGGTGGACAAGTTGCGCGAGAAGTTTGCGGGCCTTGATGCGGCGATATGCTGCCTCGGCACGACCATCAAGCAGGCGGGTAGCAAGCCCGCGCAGGAGAAAATCGATGTGAGGCTCCCGCTGTCGCTTGCGGCCGTCGCGAAGAAGGCCAGCGTGAAGCATTTCTTGTGCGTGAGTGCGCAGGGTGCGAATACGCATTCGCCGTTCTTCTACAACCGCCTGAAGGGTATGCTCGAGGAAGGCCTCACGATGATTGGCTTCGAGGCGCTCACTCTCGTGCGGCCGTCGCTGTTGCTCGGCAAACACAAGGACAAGCGATTCGGCGAAGAACTCATGCAGAAGATTTTCGGCAAGCATCTGGCGATATTGCCTGCAAGAATCCGCCCAGTGTTTGCAGAATCCGTCGCAGCTCACCTGGTGGCTTCGATGCTCAAGCCGCCGTTTGACCATGTATGCGCGACCGACGGCACGAAGGGCAAACGCATCATATACAACCGAATAATTGCCGAGACAAAGACTGATTTCCTTTAATTTTATATATTTATATAAATTAAAAAGGAGGACCAGATGAATAAGTGCAAGTATATTGCGGTAGCCGCTGCGTTGATTCTTGCGGCATGTGTCGACGATTCTTCGACGGACGCGCATGAACCTACGGATGTCGCCGCGAACTACCTGAATCCCGATTATTCATATGGCGAGATGACGGATTCCCGCGATGGCCAGACCTACAAGACGACGGTTATCGGTTCGCAGACCTGGATGGCCCAAAATCTGAACTACGCGACGGCAAACAGCCACTGCTATGGAAAAAATGCGGATAGCTGTGCCAAGTACGGACGCCTTTACAAGTGGGACGATGCGATGGGCGCTTGCCCCGGTGGATGGCACCTGCCCGATACGACAGAATGGAATACCTTGCTGGAAGAAGTCGGCGGAAAGGATTCTGCGGTCGTGCAGCTCATATCGAGCAATGGCTGGTCCAGAAAGGACTATGCCTTGAGCGTTCTGGATTCGATGCTGGAAGATATAAATCCCGAAGGACGCTCAGAGCTTCCGCAAGCATGGGGCGGCATGGACTCCTATGGTTTCTCTGCGCTTCCGGCCGGGTTCAGGACCGACAATGACATCTTTACCACTGCGACAGGGATGGCTGTATTCTGGACATCAACCGAGAAGACATGGGACTATGTGAACTATGTCAACCTCGAGACGTTCGTCGATGCACATACGATGGAATTTCCGTTGCTTGGGTATTATGTATATAATGTATACGAATCGAAAAACAGCGAGAGCTCTGTCCGCTGCGTAAAGGACTAAGTTTGCCGGGATAAATCCCTACTATTTAAATTTCCAGAACTTGTAAAGGTATTTGGCGGTCTGGACGGGAGTTTTTAAGAAGGCGCTCTTCTTGTACCCGCTCAGGGCGAACCCTTGCAGTACCTTGTACAGGCCAATCTGGTCTTCGCGGTTGATGGCGAGCAGGAACCTGCGGAACTTGTACTCGAAGTCGTGCGTCTTGCCGAAGTAGTCGTAGCAGCGCTTTTCGTATTGCTTGAGGAACTTTTGGCTGAGTGCCGCGGCCTCGCCGGAGGTCGCCTTGAGGCCCTTGTCCACATATTCGGCGCAGAATCGGCCGGCCCTCATCGCGGCTGCGATGCCCCCACCCGTGAGCGGGTTGGTGTGGTGGGCGGCGTCGCCCACGAGGGCCAGGCGGTCAAGCGTGTAGTTCTTGAGCGTGCTGGAAACAGGCACGAGCCCGCCGACGGTATGGTTGATCTTTGCCCCCGGGAAGAGTTTATCGAGCCATTCCATCGTGACTTCGAGAATGTTGCCCGAGTGCTTGCCCGCAGCCAGGAAGCCTGCACCAAAGTTCGTGACGTTCGACTTCTGCTTCGGGAAACTCCAGATGTAGCCGTCGTTGATAAAGTCGTGACCCTGCCAGAAGGTGAGGTAGTCGGGCTTCGTCAAAAGCCCCTGCACCTGGATGTCGACGCCCGTGCATGTCTCGCGCGGGTTCTGCACGCTTTCCAGACCCACCATGCGCCCGATGCGGCTTTCCACGCCGTCGGCCGCGATGACCATCTTCGCAAAGATTTCCTGCGTGCCGGTCTCGGTGACGCTCCCGTTGCCGTCGCCCTTGCCGAGCACGACGCGAACCATGCGGGTGTCGCCCTCGACATCGCCCACGAATTCGGCACGTGCGCAGGTTTCCACCTGGGCGCCGTCGTCGGCCGCAAGCTTTGCGAGCCACGGGTCAAAGATTTCGCGGTTGAGCATGATGCCCGTGTTCGGTTTCGGGACTTCGATGTTCACGCCGTTCGGACCGTAGATGAAAAGCCCGTTGATAATGCTCTCGATGCAGCTCTCGTCGATAGGGCCGTATGTCTGGAGGTCGGCCAGCGTAGTGCTCGCCTCCCCGCAGCGCACCGGGAAGCCGATACGTTCGCGCTTCTCGAGGAGCAGAACCTTGTGCCCCGCCCGTGCGAGGTTCCTTGCGGCAACGGAGCCTCCGGGCCCGGCGCCAATCACCACGACATCGTAACGGGAATCAAGCATCGTTCACCTCCGTAATCTTTAGCGCTCCGACGGGGCACGCCTTTACGCAGATGCCGCACTTGATGCATTTTTCGGAATCAATCTGCAGGTCGAGCCCGAACATGTCGAGCGCCATCTTGGGGCAAATGCCTACGCAGCCCGCGCAGGCGAGGCAGATCTTACGGTCGTGAACGAGTTTCTTCATTATAAAACAATATAATAAAAAAGATCCTCGACCAGGTCGAGGATGACAAATTGCGTGAGTCGTGTCTACTGTTTTTGCAATTCGTAGAAGGCCATGAGCCACGCCTTGAGGCGGGTCCAGTCCTTGTCCTCTTCCTTGCGGATGCTGTCGTCGAAGTAATAGACGATGAAATCTTCTAGGGGCTCGTCGCCGACTTGGATATGGCGGAGGTCCTTGTCGAAATTTTCGGCCAGCTTCAAGTCAGTGTCGCGGATGGTCTCGCCGTCTATCGCGATAGTCAGGTGCTTCTCGTGGATGGCGAGTGAAACATGGTGCCGTTTCCCGTCGAGAACCTTCGCCTTGCCGTAGATGGCATTATCGCTGGAGTCGGTGTCGATTCCGCTATGGATTGTGGTGCAGATGAACTGGGCATCCTTCTCGCATTGGGCAATTTTCAATCCCAACGTGTCCGTCCCTGCGGAGAAAATTTCAATGCGGTCTGAATTGTCGGCGGAGTCGGCCACCTCGCCGTTCCTTTCGATCCAGAAACTCACTGTAAAGCTTGGCGTATAGAGACTGAATGTGGAGTCGAAGAACGAAGTGTGAGGCTCGATTTCGGAATAGAGGTGCCGTATGTTATTCCGTTGCTTGTAGGGGTATTCATGCTGGACCAAAAGCCAGTGTGCATCCTGTTCTTTTGCTCCGATGGAATCGAATCTCGCCCAGTATTTCTTCTTGGCGGATTTGTCCTGTTCTGCGGTGAAGAGATCGACGGTGCTGCCCCATCCATCGATGAGCAGGTCGAAATCCTTTGGGGCGTAAACGGGGACGATGAGATTGTTTAGGGTTGCATCCAGACCTGCAGAATCCAGGAGGTCCTTTGCCTTTTGGGGAATGGAGATGCTCAGGGTTTCGACGGAGATGCCCCATAGTGCCACGATTCCCGACCAGAAAAGGGTGTCTCCGGGGAGGATTCTTTTTGAATCATCGACAAATGGTGACGTGTGTGCCGTATCGTTTCTCCAGACGGTGTATTTGCGGACAAGGCCTGCTGGCATATTGCGGACGGTCATGTACCCGTTTTCGATGTCCTTCTCCGAGGTCGCTGCGCAGACGAAGGTGCCGTGGAAGCAGATGGAGTCGATATCGCTGAAGGCCCCTTGCAAGTAGATCTGTACGAATGCGGGGGCGCCTACTTCGATTTCGAAGTGGACGGTATCGGGCCACCCCGTATCCCAGGTGGAGTTGTAGTAGTCTTCAAAGCCGAGCAGGGTGTCCGATTCCGGGGTGGCCTTGGCGAGTACCCTGAAGTAGTGGCGGTCGCCCTCCGACTTCATGAAGAAGGTTCCGTCGTCTGCCGTTTCGGTCGAATCCATCGCGTAGGTGTGGTAGTCTACCGTATCGACGCCTGTCAGGTACACGCGCGCCCTTGCGAGGGGCTTGCCCTCGGTGTCGGTAATGATGCCTGCAATCGTCTTTCCCGATTCGGTTTCGGTCAGGACGCCCGCGGTATCTTCGCCGTTGCTGCACGCCATAAACAGCGACAGCAGAGCCGCCGCGCTAAAAAAGGAAATTTTATTTACTCCAATCATCCCTACTCCAAATTCGAAAACAGGTGTATGTTCATCTGGTAGACGCCGTCGGCCTTTTCCTTGTCCTCGCCGATGATGCGCCTTGCCTTCGCCTTGAATTCCTGCAGTTCCGCCTCGAGTTTCTTGTACGCCTCGCTCGAAATGCTGAAGGTAAGCGTGCTCATGACGGTCGGTTTTTTCGGGGGCGTCATCAGCGCCTGCTTCGAGAGTTCGAAACACTGCAGTTGGTATTGCTTGATCAGGTCCGCATTGTTGTACGGCCCGCTACTGATGCTTTCCTTGGTGGGCTTCCAGAAACCTTCCTCGTTCTTGCGGGCAAGCCCGAGCCTCTCCAGCAGGGCGAGCGATTCCTTGAGCTTGCCGAGCGGAACCTTCGGGAATATGCGCTTTTGTACGGGCGCCATGTCGTCGGTCACGTCCATCGCGTCGAGGATGGCGAAGAGCGCGCTGTTGTACCAGCGGCTGTAGTATTCGTAGGCGTCCTCGTTCACGATGTGCTGCGGGTTCGGGTGCAGTTTCAGGATTTCCTGCATCGCGGCATTGCGGGCGGCATCGCTTTTCGCCTGGTCGAGCTGCACCAGTGTCTCGAAGTACTTTGCCTCTTTCTTGTCGAGTTCCAGCACCTCGATGAACTTTGCCACCATGCGGGGGGAGACCTTCTTGCCGCGGAGCACGTCGGCGAAGTAGCTGCGGCTCTTCTCGAGCCCGAGCATGTTGCAGATTTCGGTACGGGTAAAGGCCGGCTCCACCTTGGCGCGGGCGGCCTGGTATTCTTCCAGGAACTTCCGGAAGTGCGTAAACTGGAATATGTCTAGATATGTATTCATGTGCTGCGGGTGCCCGGCGGGGGCGCTTTACCATAATATAGATAAAAAGACGGCAAAGTGAGAAAAAATTTGAGAACATTTTTGGAGCGGGCCGGTTTGGCGCATTACAAAACCTGAAATGCCGTGTAACGTGTTGATACTCTTAGGATTAACAGAAATTTAACAGAATTGTGTAAAGAACAAAGATGCTCCAATCGGGTGGAAAATTCCGCCGATAATGGCGTTTTTTCTATCTTTTGGCGCGAATTTTATGAGGTAATCCCTATGGGTAATGAGGCAGAAAAGCCGAGTATCATTACGTCCTCGCTTGACTTCTTGGTCAACTGGGGCCGTACCAATTCCCTGTGGCCGTTCCCCTATGGCACGGCCTGTTGTGCAATCGAGTTCATGAGTACGGAAGTGGGACGCTACGACCTTTCCCGTATCGGTTCTGAGTATGTGCGCTTTACGCCGCGCCAGTCCGATGTGCTGCTTGTCGCGGGTACGATTACCTACAAGCAGGCTCCGATCCTGAAGCGCATCTACGAGCAGATGGCGGAACCCCGCTGGGTTATCGCGATGGGCGCCTGCGCCTGCTCCGGCGGCTTCTATGACTGCTACTGCACGGTGCCGGGTATCGACCATATTATCCCGGTCGACGTGTATATCGGTGGCTGCCCCTCCCGTCCGGAGGCGTTCTTCGATGCGATGTTCGACCTGCAGAAGAAGATCAAGGACGAGTCCTACATGAAGCAGCGTGCCGAACGCGTCAAGGAACAGATCGAGATGATCAAGGCGAAGACCGCCGAGGCGAAGGCGAACGCGAAGGAATTTGCCCATGAGAAGGTTGCGGACATCAAGGACTACGTGACCGAAAAGGAACAGAGCCTTATGAAGAAGGCCCAATTCTGGAAGGAGTAGAAGATAATGACTGCCGAAGATATCTTCGTTTCCCTGCAGGAGAAGTTTTCCGCGAAGCGCGAGACGCTCGACAAGTGGACGGTGACGGCCGTTGTTCCCGCGGACTACCTGCACAATGCGGTTGAATTCCTCAGGGATTCCGCCGACGTGAAGTTCGAGATGCTGGTCGACATTGCCGGTATCGACTACCTGACCTACCCGAACCACGAGGGCCCGCGCTTTGCCGTGGCCTACGCGTTCAAGAGTGTTTCCAACCCGGGCCTGCGCATCCGTCTGAAGGTGCTGGTTGGGGAGGATGCCCCGAAGGTCCCGACGATTTCTGACCTGTATTCGAATGCCAACTGGTATGAGCGCGAAGTCTATGACCAGTTCGGTATCGTGTTCACGGGCCACCCGGACCTCCGCCGCCTGTTGAACCATGTGGAATTTGTCGGCCACCCGCTCCGCAAGGATTACCCCGCCCAGAAGCGCCAGTGGCTCTCCACCAACGACTACCTGCTTCCCGCCCTCGAGAAGCGCCTGGAAGACCTCGGCTACAGGGTTATCCAGCGCAGCAAGGAAGTGGAAACGAACGATAACGAATTCTTGGAAGGGAGTATCAAGGAATGATTGTACTGGATAAGAATGGCGAAAGGCTGAACCTGATGCCCCTGAACGTGGGTCCGAGCCATCCGGCGACCCACGGCTGCTTGCGCTTTATGGCCGCCTTGGATGGCGAGACCATCGTCGCGAGCGTGGAAGAGATCGGATACCTGCACCGCGGGTTCGAGAAGATGGTGGAACGCGGCACCTGGCAGCAGGTGGTCCCGTATACCGACCGCCTTAACTACTGCTCGGCCATCATGAACAATATCGCGTACTGCCGCGCCGTGGAAAACATGTTCGGCGTGGAGATTCCGGAACGCACGAAGGTGCTCCGCGTCATCGTGAATGAGCTCAGCCGTATCAACGACCACTTCGTGTGCGTCGCGGCGGCCTTCCAGGATTTGGGTGGAACGACTCCGTTCATGTACGCCTTTAACCCCCGCGAAGAAATCATGTGCATCTGGGAAAAGCTCACGGGTGCGCGCCTCACGAACAGCTACGCCCGTATCGGCGGCCTCTACCGCGACAGCTACGACGGTTTCGAAAACGACGTGCTCTCTGCCCTCGATTCTACCGAGAAGGCGTTGAAGGACCTGCATGCGTGCCTCGACCGCAACCGCATCTTCCTCGACCGTACCGTGGGCATCGGCAAGATTTCTGCCGAGAAGGCCATCAGCTACGGCTGGACGGGCCCCTGCCTCCGCGCTTCGGGTGTCGCATCCGACCTGCGCAAGGATGAACCTTACTACGATTACGAGACCTACGACTGGGAAGTCGTGGTCGGCACCCAGGGCGACTGCAACGACCGTCTCCAGGTGCGCCTCGCCGAAATCGAGGAATCCGTGAAGATCGTGCGCCAGGCCCTGAAGCGCCTCGCTCCGGGCCCGGTCGACATCGTCGACCCGCGCATCCGCGTGCCGGCGCACAAGCTTGCCTACCAGGACATGGAAGGCCTCATCGGCCGCTTCAAGAGCGTGTACGAGGGCATCCGCGTTCCCGAGGGCGAATACTACAGCGGAAGCGAGTGCGCGAACGGCGAACTCGGCTTCACCATCATTAGCGATGGCAGCGGCCATCCGTACCGCATCAAGGTGCGTCCGCCCTGCCTTACGCAGTTCGCCGCATTCCACGAACTGGTGGAAGGTGGCCAGCTTGCCGACTCCATGGCCGTACTTTCGGGCCTCAACATCATTGCTGGAGAACTTGACCGATGAGAGAACATATTCAAGGTGCAGTCCAGTTCGTTTCGAACAACCGTTTGAAGTTCGACCGTCCCGCGCAGCCCATCGAGGCCCTGCCGGATCCCGGCCAGACGTTCGGCTATGTGAACAAGGAAGTTCCGCAGCCCTCCCCGAAGGAAGTGCTCGCGAAGCTCGATACTCCTGAAATCAAGGAACGTTGCGCTGACCTGCTCAGCCGCTATCCGGTGGGCCAGGGCGCTCTCCTCGAAGTGCTGTGGCTCGTGCAGGGCGTGTTCGGCTGGGTGCCGCGCGAAGGCATCCGCTGGGCGGCAAACGTTTGCGGTTGCGCCCCGGCTCATGCGCTCGGTGTCGCGACCTTCTACACCATGTATAACCACGCGCCGAAGGGCAAGTTCCTGCTGCAGTTCTGCCGCAACATCAGCTGCACCATCAAGGGTGCCCCGAGCCTGATCGCGCACGTGGAAAAGTCCCTGAACATCAAGACGGGGGAGACGACCCCGGACGGCCTCTTCACGCTTCTGCAGGTGGAATGCCTCGGCAGCTGCGGCAACGGCCCGATGATGCTGGTGAACGACGACTTCGCGACCGACGTCGAAGGCGACCAGCTCGTGATGAAGCCGGGTACTACGCTTACCGAGGATAGCATCGCGCGTATCCTCAAGTGGTGCTATGCCCACGAGAACAACATCCCGAAGCACGACGTGCTTGGCGGAACGGTGAAGGGCCATTGTGGCCACCCCGGCGCTCCGGGCGCAACTGCCAAGCCGCAGGTCGCGGACTATGCTCCGCCTTCTCCGGTCCTGAACGTGAAGGCCGAAGCCGACGAGACGGGTGCCACCCTCACATGGAAGGGCGCTCCCGAGTTCACGAAGATCGTGGTGGAAAAGAAGAACGGCTCCAAGTGGGAAGTCGTTGGCGAACCCGGCGTGAAGGACAAGGCGTTTGTGGACGCTGCCGGCAAGGTCGGCGACGTGTTCCGCATGATTGCCACTTCCGGTGAACGTACGGCCAAGCCTTCCAAGGAAGCTGTGACCACCCAGAAGCCGGCTCCGGTTGAGGAGGGCAAGTAATTATGGCAGAAGTAGTAAAAGTTTGTACGCAGAACTTTGGCAAGGGTGCCCAGGACATTGAAGTCTACAAGAAGCTGGGCGGCTATGCGAACATTTCGGAACGCCTGTTCAACATGAGCCAGTTCGAGCTCATCGACTACGTGCAGCGTTCCAACCTCCGCGGACGTGGCGGCGCAGGCTTCCCGACCGGTATGAAGTGGAGCTTCGTGCCCCGCAATTCCGGCAAGCCCGTATACATCGTGGTGAACGCGGACGAAGGTGAAGGCGGAACGTTCAAGGACCACTTCCTGATGCTGGAAGATCCGCACCGCTTGATCGAAGGCCTGATTATCGCGGCCTGGGCGCTCGGCTCCCGCGCGGCATACATCTACTGCCGTGGCGAGTTCCTGCCCTGCATCGAGAGCATCAACAAGGCGCTGAACCAGGCATACGCTGCCGGTTACCTCGGCGAGAATATCATGGGCACCAAGTTCTGCTTCGATATCTTCGTGCATCGCGGCGCCGGCGCCTACATCTGCGGTGAAGAAACTGCTCTTATCAACTCGCTCGAAGGCCAGAAGGGCCAGCCCCGCCTCAAACCGCCTTTCCCGGCGGTGAGCGGTGCCTGGAAGTCCCCGACCTGCGTGAACAACGTGGAAACCATCATGGCTCTCCCGTGGATTCTGCAGCATGACCCGAGCGAATACGCCAAGATGGGTACGCCCCGTGCCGGCGGTACGAAGGTGTTCTGCATCTCGGGTGACGTGAAGAATCCGGGCGTGTACGAGGCTCCTCTCGGAACCCCGATGATGACGATGATTAACGAATATGCCGGCGGTATCGTGGGCGGGAACCTGAAGGCTGTGCTGCCGGGCGGTTCTTCCTGTGCTCCGCTGAACGCGGGCGAATGTGCCGTAGCCACGATGGACTACGAATGCCTCGCCTCCATGAAGACGATGTTCGGTTCGGGCGCCATGATCGTGATTAACGATACGCACAACATGGCGGAACTCCTGAACGTGCTTGGCAACTTCTACAGCCACGAATCCTGCGGCCAGTGCACTCCGTGCCGCGAGGGTACGGGCCTGTTGCACCGCATTCTGAACCAGATTGTGGAAGGCAAGGGTCACGATGGCGACGTGGAACTGATGCAGAGCCTTTCTGGCGGATTTGGCGGCGTGACGATTTGCCCGCTCTCCATTTCGCTCGGTGGCCCCGTGAGCAGCTACACCGCAAAGTTCCGCGAGGACTTTGACGAACTGATTGCAAAGAACCCCGACCACGCCAAGCCGCGTGTTCAGGAAAACTATCGTCCTGGAATTTTCTGGTAATAATATGAGTAACTACTACAACATGCCGAAACTCCCGACCGAGAACAGCCCGAAGGTGGAAATCTTCGTGGACGACAAGCCGGTGATGGTTCCAGGCGATACGAACCTCCTCGAAGCCCTGAAGGCTGTCGGGATTGAAACTCCTCACGTTTGTTACCACCCGTATTTGCCGGTGTCCGGTAACTGCCGCCAGTGCCTGGTGGAACAAGAAGGCCCCCGCGGCCGTATGCTGGTAATTGCCTGCTATACGCCGGTGGCTCCGGGTATGAAAATTTATACGCCGGCATCCTCTGCCCGCGTGAAGAACGCCCGCAAGGCTACTCAGGAATTCATGCTGGTGAACCACCCGCTGGATTGCCCGATTTGCGACAAGGCCGGTGAATGCACCCTGCAAGAAAACTACATGGAAGCAGGCCAGAACGAATCCCGCATGCGTCCTGAATACGGCAAGAACTACCACGGCAATCCGGAACATCAGTTTATTGATGCCAAGGGCCAGGTTCGTGGCGGTAAGCACGTGGACTTGGGTCCCCGCGTCTTGCTCGACGAAGAACGCTGCGTGCAGTGCGACCGCTGCGTGCGCTTTATGCGTAGCATCGCCGGTTCCGAACAGTTGCAGCTCGCTGGCCGTGCCGATCACACTTATATTACGACATTCCCGGGTGAAAAGCTCGACCACGAATACGACTTGTGCGTGACCGATGTTTGCCCGGTGGGTGCCATGACTGCGAAGTACTTCCGCTTCCAGAAGCGCGTCTGGCTCTTGTCCCACACGCCGACCATTTCGATGGACGACTCCCTGGGTGCAAATATTTGGCTGGATCACGCCGATGGTCACATTTACCGTGTGATGCCGCGTTGCAACCCCGAAGTGAACCGCAGCTGGATCTCTAACACTAGCCGTCTCGCTTTCCAGAACTTCGACAAGAATCGCTTGCCGGCAGTGGAACTGGATGCGCTGAAGGCCGCTCTTAAGGACGGGGGCAAGGTCGCCCTCGTTGCCGGAGGCTCCTGCACCATCGAAGATCTCGCTGCGCTCCGCATGCTCAAGGAAACCCTGGGCGACTCCGCCGAACTCTTCGGCGGCACCTTCAAGAAGGTGGGTGCCCCCGACGGCATCGCCATGAGTGGCGACCCGCTTGCTAACCGCGCCGGTTTCAAGCTGCTGGGCATTCCTGATAATAATCTGGACAACCTCGTTGATCGCCTCAGAAGCGACCTGGTGAAGGGTGCTCCTGAATTCAAGGTGCTTATTACGGTGAATGCGGACATCTTTGGCGAAGGTGGCGAAGTTACTGCCGCTCTCGAAAAGATCCCGACCCGCATTGCTCTCTCGGCTTTCGACGATGCAACTGCCAAGAAGGCCACGCTGGCTTTCGGTATTCGTCACTGGAGCGAAGTCCAGGGCTCCATGGTGAACTGCATGAACATTCTTCAGAAGCTGAATGCCTGCCCGGTTTGCCCCGACGAAAACCTTCGCCCGGCTTACGAAGTGCTCTCTGAACTTGCCGGTTGCAAGTTCGAAAGCGCATTCGCTGCCTTCAAGAAGGCTGGCGAATATGCTAGCGTCTTGGCTGGACTTTCTTACGATACCATCAAGAGCACTGGCAAGTTGCTCGAAGGAGGTAACGCCTAATGGATATTATTGAATCCAAAACTTGGGTGGAATGGCTCATTACCATCGCAAAGTTTGGTTTCTGCTTTGTGCCGGTTCTTTATATTCTGCTCCTGATTCCTATGGAACGTCGTGGTGCAGGCTTTATGCAGGACCGCCAGGGCCCGAACCGCTCTTACATCAAGGTTCCGTTCTTCGGTAAGGTTCGCCTGTTTGGCTATGTGCAGAACATGTGCGACGGTACCAAGCTTTTCTTCAAGGAAATGTTTGCTCCGAGCGGTTCCAAGAAGTTCCTCTACTACGTGGCTCCGGCAATCCCGTTTGCCATCGTGTTCCTTAGCCCGTGTGTGATTCCGTGGTTTGGTCCGATGGTGTTCGAATGGGGCGGTAAGGTCGTCCGTATTGCAGGTCCGATTGTCGATTCCGAAGTGGGCATCCTGTTGCTCTTCGGTTTCAGCTCCCTCTCTGCTTACGGTGCCGTTCTCGCTGGTCTTAGCTCTCGTTCCAAGTACAGCTACCTCGGTTCCTTGCGTACCACTGCAATGACCATTAGCTATGAAGTCTGCCAGGGCCTTTCTATGATGGGTCTCCTGTTGCTCGCAGGCTCCTTCAGTCTCACCGATATCGTGAGCTGGCAGGAACACCATGTGTGGGGCATTGTCGCCCAGCCGGTGGCATTCTTCTGCTTCTTGATTGCGACGATTGCTGAAACGGGTCGTGCTCCGTTCGACGTGGCCGAAGGTGAACCGGAACTCGTTGCCGGTTACCACACCGAATATGGCGCCATGCAGTTCGGCTTGTTCTACATGGGTGAATACTCCCACATTTGCATCAGCAGCCTTTTGGTGGCAACCCTCTTCTTGGGCGGCTACTCGGTTCCGTTTGTGACGACCGAAACCATTCAGACTCACATGGGTGGCTCTCTCGCCATTCTCTGCTGGGTGTTGGCATTCCTCGGTCTTGCATTCCTCCACATGATTTACCGTTACTCTCGCAAGCTTGCCGCTTCCAAGCAGAGCAACAAGATGGAAATCCTGCGTGAATACAAACTTTACAAGACGGTGGCCTGGATCGTTACGGCAGCCTTCATCGCTGCTGGCGTTTGCTCCTGGCTCTACTACAACCCGGAATACTCCATGGTTAACGGCGTTGTGGTGAACAGCCTCGGTGCTGCTCTCGGTACTGCAGCCATTCACCTGTTGGTGCTCCTCGCCAAGAGCGTGTTCTTCTGCTGGGTGTGGATTTGGGTTCGTTGGACCCTCCCGCGCTTCCGCTACGACCACATTATGCATCTCGGCTGGAAGATTATCTTGAACATCGCTATTTTGAACCTCATTGTGACCGCTGTGGTTGCAAAGCTTTTGGGAGGTAACTAATGGCCCGCGTTATTAAACAAAGACCCATGAACTGGGTGGAACGCCTCTACATTTTCGAGGCTATTCGCGGTTTGTGGACGACTCTCAAGCATGCCGCCCGCGGTTTGTTCCGTTACGAACAATTGCCGACTATTTCTTATCCGGAAGGTCAGCCCGAAGTTCGTAGAACTTACCGTGCAAAGCACCGTCTGATGCTCCGTGCCGACGGCACGCCCCGTTGCGTTGCTTGCGGTATGTGCGCTGCGGCTTGTCCTGCCCATTGTATTTATATCGAAGCGACTGCCAGTGACGATCCGCGTATCGAAAAGAAGGTCAAGCGCTTTGATATCGACCATTTGACTTGCGTGTTCTGCGGCCTTTGTGTTGAAGCCTGCCCGGTCGATGCACTCCGTATGGATACCAAGGAAATCATCTTTGAACATCGCACCCGCGAAGAATTCGTGGCAAACCTCAAGACTCTCACGAGCTGGGATCCGAAGGATTACCCCGAAGATGAACAGAGCCAGAAGGCTCCGGGTGGAACAAAGAATGCCCAGGCCCGTGCCGTCTGGGGAATGGAGGTAAAGTAATGCTTGCCCTGATTTATTTCATTGTTCTCGCTGCGATTGCCGTGATTGCCGCTCTCGGCGTGCTTTTCTCGAAGCACCCGCTCTACGGTGGTCTTTCGCTGGTGCTCACCATGCTTTCCCTTGCAGGCATTTACGGCCTCGTGGGTAGCCCCTTTATCGGTGTAGTGCAGATTATGGTCTACGCCGGCGCTATCATGATGCTCCTGGTGTTCGTGATTTCCGTTTTGAATGCCGCGAAGGATTCCAAGACGCCCATGTTCGATGGCGTGTCCATCTTCGTGGTCATTGCGGCTCTTGCCCTTGCCGGCCTCGTGGGTTTTGCCCTGGTGCTTTCTCCCATGGGTTTCGACGTCACGACGCTCCGCGGCTCTGTGGAAATGACTTCCAAGAATCTCTTCGATACTTCGAAGACTGGCCCCGGTTACTTCGTGCTGTTCGAAGTGCTTGGCCTGTTGCTGCTTTCTTCCATGGGCGCTGCGGTGCTGATGGCCAAGAAGCACTTGGGCTCCGAGGTCTCCGAAGAAGATCATAAGGAGGATAAGTAATGGAACTCCAACCGATTTACATTCAGATTCTTGCCTTGGTGATTTTCACCATCGGCTTGATTGTCGCCCTTTCTCGCCGCAATGTGTTCTTTGTCCTCATGGGTATTGAACTTGCTCTCAATGCCGTGAACCTTTCCTTTGTGGGCTTTGCAAAGACGCTTCCGGCTGACATGAGCGTAGCGGGTCAGATTTTCCCGCTGTTCTCGATTGCCGTCGCCGCTGCTGAAGCTTGCGTGGGCCTCGCTCTTGTCATCCTCATTTTCCGCAACCGTGAAAGTGTCGATTCCGACAACTATTCCAATATGAAGGGGTAAGCAATGACAAATTTACCGCTTTGGATTATTCCTCTTTTCCCGCTTCTCGGAACGATTCTTCTGGGTGCGATTGCCGTGATTTCTTCGGGGAGCAAGAAAGGCCCATCTGAAGGTTTTGTGGGCGCCCTCTCGGTGCTGTTCCCGGTAATCTCTTTCGTTTGCGTGGTGCTCCTTGCCTTCGGCATGCCTGAAGAAGGTATACGCCAAACGCTTTGCAACTGGATTGACATCCCGATGCTCAAGGTCGATATCGGATTCCTGTTCGATGGCCTTTCTCGCGTGATGCTCCTGTTCGTGACCGGTATCGGTTCGCTCATCGCTCTCTACTCGATTGGTTATATGCACGGTGACCGCGGCTTTACCCGCTTCTTCGCCTACATCAACCTCTTCCTGTTCAGTATGATCGTGCTGGTACTCTCCGATAGCTTGCTTCTCACCTTCCTCGGTTGGGAAGGCGTGGGCCTTTGCTCCTACTTGCTGATCGGTTTCTGGAACCACGACTTGAACAACTGCAAGGCTGCTAACAAGGCCTTCATCGTGAACCGCGTGGGTGACATCGGCTTCTTGCTCGGCATGCTTTGCCTTGCAACGCTGGGTGGCTCTGCCGTTCTCAACTACGATGCGCTGAACAAGTTTATCGAAATGCTCATTGCCGGTGGCCATGTGGAACTTGCCGCCCCGATCCTGATGATTGCGGGTCTCCTGTTCTTCGTGGGTTGCACGGGTAAGTCCGCTCAGATTCCGCTTCTCACCTGGCTCCCGGATGCCATGGCTGGTCCGACCCCTGTGTCTGCCCTTATCCATGCCGCTACCATGGTGACCTCTGGCGTGTACCTGTTGGCTCGTCTTAGCCGCATGTTCGTTCTTATTCCCGAAGCGCTCATCATTATCTTGATTGTGGGTATGCTTACCGCATTCTGGGCTGCTGTTGCAGGTCTTTTCCAGAACGATATCAAGAAGGTGCTTGCTTACTCGACCATTTCTCAGCTCGGTTACATGTTCATGGCCGCAGGCGCTTCCGCCTTCGATGCCTCCATCTTCCACGTGTTCACTCACGCCTTCTTCAAGGCAGCCCTCTTCTTGGGCGCCGGTGCCGTGATTCACTCTCTGGCTGGCGAACAGGATATGCGCCGCATGGGTGGCCTCATCAAGAAGACTCCGGTAACCGCTTGCGTGATGATTTTTGCCTTCCTCGCCATTATCGGTTTCCCGGGCTTTGCAGGCTTCTGGTCCAAGGATCTCATCTTGGAACGTCTCTACACGAACGCTCCCTTTGGTGAATTCTTCTACTATGCAGGCCTCTTGACGGCGGTGATTACGGCGGTCTATATGGGTCGTCTCATCATCATGACCTTCTTCGGTGAATACCGTGGTTCCAAGGAAAGCGAAGAACACATTCACGAAGCTCCGGCCAGCATGCTCGTTCCGATGGTAATCCTCGCTTTCGGTGCCGTCTTTGCCGGTTACCTGTGGGCCGATTCCATGGGTATCAAGTTCTTTGCGAACACCCTCGCTCCGGTGGTGGGCGAAGCCCAGAATTACAGCATGGGTACAGCTGTCCATCATGTGAATGCTTTGGCTTTCGCCTGCTTCGGTACGGCTGCCGCTCTGCTCGGTATGATTATTGCCTACGTGCTTTACGGCCGTACCCGCATTCCGCGTATTCCGGCTAAGCTCAGCAGCGCTCCTGTTGGCTCCAAGGCCGACTGGACCTTCTTCTTTGACTACATCCATGAAATCTTCATTGTCATGACCAAGGCCGCAGCCTTTATCGCTGACATGTTTGTCGATAAGGTTTTGCAGGGCATCCAGTGGACCGTGGGTTCCATTGTCGAAATCATTGGTGATGGCGTGAGTTCTTTCCAGGTGCGCAAGGTGCGTGTGCAGCTTACGCTTAGCTTGGTGGGTGTCGCCGCCTTAGTTGCCGTTGTACTTTTGACCGGAGGATTGTTCTAATGCTTTTACATCTTCTTGTCCTCGCTCCTTTTGCCGCTGCCATTTTGATGATGGCAACGTCCAAAGAAGATCCCAAGTCTTCTTCTAGACTGGCCTTCCTGTTCGGCTTTGCCTTTGTGGCTTTGTCCATTGCGCTGATTGCTAGCGGCAACCAGGCTACCGAAGCCATTGAATGGTTCCACATTCCTGGCGCTAAGGGAGCTGTCTACTATTATCTTTACAGCCACGGTCTGGGTGCTTGGATGGTGTTTCTTTCCAGTGCGCTTTCCCTTGTGGCCCTGATGACTGCCCGCAACACGGTCGACAAGAATTACCGCAACTTCGCCATCGGCATTTTCGCCTTGATGGGCGCTATGAACGGTACGTTCCTCGCTGCAGACGCGGTGCTGTTCTTCTTCTTCTTCGAAGCCATGGTTTTCCCTGCCGCAGTGCTCATTGCGGGTTTTGGTGGCAAGGAACGTCGCAAGGCCGCAATGACCTTCGCCATTTACACCCTGGTGGGTTCTGCCCCGATGATGGTCGCCCTCTGGTACCTGATTACTCTGGCTGACAACTCCCTGGTGCTTTCTTTGGCGGTGGCTCTCCAGAATCTTGATCCGGCCATGCAGATGACGCTTCTGCTTTGCTTCTTGCTTGCCTTCTTGGTGAAGACTCCGATTTTCCCCTTCCACGGTTGGCAGGCAATTACCTATGCTGAAGCTCCGGCTCCGCTTTCGGCAATCCTTACGGGTGCCATGAGTAAGGCTGGCGTATTCGGTTTTATCGCCTGGATCCTTCCGATTTTCCCGCTTTCGATGGAAGTGGTGGATTCCATGATGTGGCTCGGCTTGGCTACGGCCATTTACGGCGCCTTGATGGCCCTCCGTGCTACCGACGGCAAGAAACTCCTCGCTTTCAGCTCCATGAGCCATTTGGGCTTGGCTGTGGCAGGCGTGTTCAGCCTTTCTGAATCCATGCTCCCAGCAGTCCTGGTGCTCCTGGTGGCTCACGGTCTTTCCGCTGGCGCTCAGTTCTACCTGATGGGTATTGCCGAACGCTTTGCCGGTACTCGCGATATCGAACAGCTCGGCGGTCTTGCCTCTCGCAACCCCGTGTTCGGTTCCCTCTTCGGATTCCTGGCGGTGCTTTCTCTCGCGGTTCCGGGTACTGCCGGATTCGTTGGCGAATTTACGGTGCTGATGTCCTTGTGGGATATGGGTCCGCTTCCGGCATTGGCCGCTGGTCTTTGCCTGATTCTTTCGGCAACCTACATGCTTCGCTTTGTGCAGAAGGTTATCTTTGGCAAGCCTGCCCGCGAATATGAAGACGGCAAGCGCATGACGGCTCTCGAAGGTTCTTCGATTGGCGTGATGGGTATCCTTCTTCTGGTGTTCGGCATGCATCCGGCCTTCATTACCAATGCACTCCAGCTTTTCGATGAAACCGCTGTTCAGGAAATGAACAAGTTGACTCACCCCGCTGACGATGCCCAGACGGTTGAAGCTTCTGCCGATACCACGGGCGAAGCAATCGTGGACGAAAACATCGCTGCCGTGGCACAGCCCATGACCGAAGAGGACCTGCGTCAGTTGGATTCCAACTTGAAGGCAAATGGTTTTAGCGATGAAGAACGCGCTTCGCTGATTGCTCAACTTAAGAACATGAGTGAAGCTGAAGTCGCCGAAGCGCAAGAAGACGGTGCGCTTGAACAAAACGAGGCCAATGTAAAGGAGGCTTCCGAAAATGAGTAATTACGTGAATCTCTTGCCGGTAATCCTTGTGGCTTTGGGCGCCCTCACGACGCTTGCCGCAGAACCCTTTATCAAGGACGAAAACAAGCACAAGATTTTGCCTTGGGTGGCAACCTTGTTTATCGCCTTTGGTGCAGGTGCCTATTACCTGACCACCAACGATACCTTCATGGACTTGTACGCCATGGATCCGATTCGCCGTGTGCTCGGCCTTGCGGTGATGCTTTGCGCATTCCTCGGAATCTCGGGACTCCAGTGGACGCTCGGTCATGAAAAGTTCAAGGGTGGCGAAGCTTACGCACTGCTGATGCTTGCAACCTGCGGCGCTTTGCTCATGACCCAGGCTATCGATTTCCTCGCCCTCTTCTTGGGTATGGAATTGGCCAGCTTCCCGATTTACGCTCTGGTGGGCCTTCGTCGTAAAGACGTGAATGCCAACGAAGGCGCTTTCAAGTACTTCGTTTCGGGTTCAGTCTTTAGTGCACTCTTCCTGTACGGCGTGGCCCTGATTTATGGTGCTACCGGTTCGACCCACATCTTTGCCTCTGTTATCGCTGGCCGCGGCCTGCTTTATGGCATGGGTGTTCTCTTGACTATGTTCGCACTCCTCTTTAAGGCTGGTGCGGCTCCGCTCCATTTCTGGGTGGCCGATGTCTATACGGGCGCTTCTGTGGCGGTGACAGGCTTTATGGCAGCCGTTGTCAAGGTGGGCGCTCTCGCTGCTTTGGGTACGCTCTGGCTTGGTTCCCTGGTGACCCGAATCGGTTCTGCTCCGGCTTGGAATTTGGCCGAACAGGTGACGATTCACGCTGAAAACAAGAGCCTGTTCTATGTGATTGTGGTTGTATCGCTGCTTTCCATGGCAATCGGCGCTTTCGGTGGCCTTGCCCAAAAGTCCATCCGTCGCATTATGGCTTACTCTGCCGTGATGAACGCCGGCTTTATCGTAATCGGCCTTTTGCTCCCGGATTACGCTACTGAAGGTACGGTGCAGATGGGTGCCATGTACTACTTCCTCATTACCTATGCAATCGGTAGCGCTGGCGCTCTGGCTGGCATTGCTTACCTCGCCGGTAAAGATGACAAGAACGAAACGCTCGAAGATATCCAAGGCCGTGGCCGCAAGCGTCCCTACGTGGCTGTCGCTACGACGGTTTGCTTGGCAAGCCTTGCGGGCATGCCGCCTGTAGCAGGATTCCTCGCCAAGTTCACCCTGTTTACCGATGCTTTGGCCGGTGGCCTTGGCTTGATTGCTGCTATCGCTTTCGGCCTCTCGCTGGTGGCTGCGGTGTTCTACCTGCGCATCGCCTTCGTGCTGTTCATGCCCCTCAAGGCTGAATGCGCATGCAAGTGCTGCTGCGGCAAGAATACGGTTTATGCCTACCTGCTGCGCTTTGCAGTGACCCTTGCCGCAATCGCCTTGATTGTGGTCGGCATCTTCCCGAAGGTTGCCCTGATTCTGCAATAGCGATTCGAGACATCGAATTTTCAAGAAACCGCCTTTCGGGGCGGTTTTTTGTCGTTTTATCGGATGTTTGTGTACAAACTCTCCTTTCTGTATACAGAGGATTTATATTTAAAAGCATGAAATTGAAAGGGTGGGTTGTATTTTTTCTTTTTTCGACATTCCTCGTTATAGAGGGATGTTCGATGTATGATTATAATGAATATACCATATCGCTAAACGAAGCCAATGTCTATTCTGCTTATTGGCAACCCGCCGATTCCTTGCTGTTCAATTTCGCTGCCGATACAAATCATGCCGGCAAATATAATTTTTACAAGTATGAAACTCGTGTAAAGGAATTGAAGAACAAATCGGACGGTAAGACTGTTTATGCAATCTCTGTCTATAGCGATGTGAGTGATCAAACGGATGTCTTTTCGATAGGGCTAGGATTGTCTGTCGTAAAAAATCAAGACGAGTATAGCGCCTACAGGTTTCCCGACACACTGTTCGTAGACATATACGGTTGCTCCGATTATGGCTGTACAAAGGCCGAAAAAATTGTTGTCCATAATGTAGATTACAGCTTTACGAAACTTTTGAAAAACAATGATTTTGAAATTTCTACGCCACAAGGCAGTTTTTCTACGAGAGACTTCGGATACGATTGCGACGTGGTCAAGGATTATTTTTTCCATTTGAAAATCGAACTGGACGATGTCAAGCTTGATTTGGACGCGCAGAAAGGCTCTGAATCTTGCTATGAGAGGAGTAACCCATGGTGTATTTATTGCTAGTACTTGCAATGGCCTTTGCGGGTTGTTCCGATTGGTATTACGAAGCGGCCGATACGGATTATTTCAAAGTTAAGGAACATAATCTTCGGGGGCAATACCCTATTAATGGTCGTACGATTGAAGGCAATGTTGATCTTGCGCTCGAAAAGAGTCCTTTCACTCCAGAAAAAGTTTTACTTATCCAGCTAGATAGTTCGCTTGCAGAAGTCGATACGATCAACGGTGAAAATCTCGAAAAAGATTCGGTTGATTATAGATTCCCTTCGCATGATTACAAATATCCGTATGTGAAAATTCAAGTAAAAGGAAAATGGAAATATCTTGGCTCTAAAGCGGTCCCGTTGACGCTTGAAACAATCTGCGATATTTCGAATGTGTGGAGCCCAAACGTCAACCTGATGACGCACTTGGAAGTCCCGCTGGTGGAATCGCTTGTTGCCGACGAATATCCGTTCGACGCGGCGAAGCAGCTGGCTATGCAAAGGTTCACCGAAAACTTCGGCTTTGAATTCTTGAAACTGCCTGCGGAGTCTTCCCGTCGCGAATTCAGTGAAATGGCTCCTTGGTACAAGTTCTTCTTGTTCGAAGGTTCGGATAGCGCCTTTGTTGAACGTATAGAAGATTTTCGCCTGGACATGGCAGACGGCGTTTATGATAATTCCGACCTAGTTGAATTTGCTGATTACATCATAGATGATTGGTTCCGTATGGATTCGCTCCTAAAAAGACCGGACTCCGTAAAACTGAACTGGACTTTTGTAGAATCTCTCGTTGAACATGCCTACGGGCTGGATGCTTGCGATGCTTTGTCGATAGGAGTTGTGCATGTCAATGTCAAGGGCTCTAAATACAAAGGAGATTCCCTCGTTTGCGACAAACGCCAAAATGGTGAATATGTCTTGCGTCCTTTGACTCCGTTGGATCGTCAGTTTGGCCCGTGCACGGCCATTGATTCCTCGACAAATGACATTGTCTCCGATGGAGATACCGCATACTATTACTGTCTTCACAACTCTTTTGAATATGGCTCTTGGTCCAAGGCTCCTATGTATTTGGTGGTCGAAAAATATATAGGGCCATGCAACGAAGATTTACGATTGGTTGAAGATACTCCAAACAGGAAAGTGACTCAAGAGGTAAGAACGAAATTTGGAGGAAATATTTATGTTTGTGGACACCATGCAAACCAATGGAGTTACGACGGAAACGATACGTTGGGCTTTTTCTTTGGCGAATGCAATGAAGATTCGTTATGGAAATTGAAAAAGTTGCAGGATTCTTCCGAGTTCGTATGTACGTTCGATTCGTGGGTTCCCGCAAACGATACACTCAGATTCCTTTCGAAACAACGCCCATGCGAAAGAGGCCGGGATTCGCTGCGTTCTTTCTCGTTTGATTCCACTTATTATGTGTGTGCCGAAATCCTTAGGGACAAAAAGCGTGTCTACACCTTCAAGGATACGACGCGCACATTTGCGGATTCGCTTGCCCGCAAGAATTATCTTGCAACGGAATGTGCAAATGTATCCGATACGGTAAAGTATATTGTGGATACGCTTGCAGGAAAGTATTACCATTGCCAAAACGGAACGGCTGGCTTCAAGTTCCACGAATCTGATTACAGTCACGCTAGAGATTATCTGAACAAACAGTACATAAAGACGCTTCCGCAATGCGCGACGAATGCCGATACGCTAGAATTGATTACTTACCCGTATTTCGAGAAGACCCAGGGAAGTGATATGGCTAAGTATTATCATTGTGCAAATGTCGGAGGAAAATATCAATATGAGGCACTTGATTACGACCAAGCTGTGACCTTGTCAGGGATTGCCGATGTAAGTGCGAGATACACATGCGATGCAAAATCGGATACGTTCTCTGTGGTTCGCGATAGCACTTATCGAAATTATTTCCACTGCGAAAAACAGAATGGGCGATATGCATTCGTTAGAATAACCGAAGCCGAGGCGAATTCATATAAGAGTTACGCTGATGCAAGAATGTTTGAACCTTGTACTCCTTCAGATACGATACAGTACCGGAGAGATGCGTATAATAATTTCTATTACTACTACTGTACCGACAAGGGCGGTAAACTGGAGTATGAAAGAATTCACATAGATTCCCTGGCGCAATTACTTGCGAACCAGTATAACAAGAGGGAATCTTGCGATGCATCTGTGGACAGATGGCGTACGAAGACATTTACACTATATTCGTATGAGCATATATATAAGGAGTATTATTTAGCGTGCAACTATAATGATCAGAATGATTTTGTATGGAATCTTGTCTCTGAAATGCGGTATAAATTGTCTAATATGATGGCAGAATCTTCTGCGCTTCACCTTTCGGCTTGTTCATCAGAAGAAATCGCTGCTCGCGGCTCTGCTGTCAAAGCTCAGAATGGATTCATAACCGATTCACGCGATGGTCGCAAGTATTCCGTGAAAGCGGTGGGAAAACAAGTCTGGATGACAGAAAACTTGGATTATTATGACACCCTTTCCATGCCCAATTTAATTGGAAATACGGGTTGCGCCGATTCAAGCAATTGTACGGAAAGCTCTCGCAGTTATTCTTGGTTCGGGGCAGTCAATTCAAAAGTAACCTACAATTTAGAAGAATTAAGACCGCAACTCTGTACGCCTATTCAGGGGGTGTGCCCTGCGGGGTGGCATATCCCGTCGATGTTGGAATGGCAGAAACTATTTGACTATGCAGAAAAGAATGGCCTTGGTAGGGATTACGGTATAGGGTTAAAAAACAAGTGGAACTACCAATATGCGGTTTCTGAAGCGGGTGTTAACGGAGAAAAAATCAATATAGCCTACGGAGTGAATCCCTATAGTGGGAACTCTTACGAATATGCGCGTTACTATTTCCGAAGGACTTTCTTTTCTGTTCGTTGCGTAATGGATTAGGGAGATACCCGGACTGATGTTCCGGGATTTTTATTATCTTTCCTACCGAATAAAAAAGGAACAAATTATGGATAAGATTTATCGTTCTGGTATTGGCTTTGATGTTCACAAATTGGTGGAAGGTCGCAAGTGCATTATTGGTGGGGTAGACATTCCTTACGAAAAGGGGCTGCTCGGTCACAGTGATGCCGATGTGTTGCTGCACGCCATTAGCGACGCTTTGCTGGGGGCTGCGGGTCTCGGCGATATCGGCACGTACTTCCCGGATACGGACCCAGCCTTCAAGGGAGCCGACAGTTTGGAGCTTTTGCGCAAGGTGGGCGAAGAAGTCCGCAAAGCCGGTTTCGAAATCATCAATATCGACAGCATCGTGATGTGCGAACGCCCTAAGGTGAACCCGCACAAGGACGCCATGAAGGCAAACATCGCCCGTGTACTTGGAATCGATGTAAAACAGGTCGGCATCAAGGGCACCACGACCGAAAAGCTCGGGTTTACGGGCCGCGGCGAGGGCATTGCGAGCCAGGCTGTTGCCATGGTGCGTAGCCTTTAACTTTTTGCTATCTTTGGTCGCGTAAAGAGAGGTTTTTATGTCCGCAAATCCAATTATCGTGGTTGATTACAATGCCGGTAACCTGACATCGGTGATGAACGCCCTTGCCCACATTGGTGCCGAGGCAAAGTCCAGCCGCGATGCGGACGAAATCTCCAAGGCTTCTCGCCTGATTTTCCCGGGCGTGGGGGCTGCTGCCTCTGCCATGGAAACGCTTACCCGTACGGGAATCGGCGATGCCATTAAGGCGGTGGTAAAAGCGGGCAATCCTGTATTGGGTATTTGCATTGGCTGCCAGATTATTCTTGAAGAAAGCGAAGAAGATGGTGGCGTCAAGACGCTTGGACTTATTCCCGGCCGTGCGGTGCGCTTTAAAGATGAACCCGGTCTCAAGATTCCTCACATGGGTTGGAACCAGGTGAACTTTACCCGCGAGCACCCGATTATGAAGGGTATCCGTAGTGGAAGTGATTTTTACTATGTGCATTCCTACCATCCGGTGGTCCCGGAAGAATACTCTTTTGCCGAAACGACTTACGGTACGCAGACCTTCCAGGGCCTGATCGGTAAGGATAACCTGATTGCCTCCCAATTCCATCAGGAAAAGAGTGGCGACGTGGGCCTTGCCATGCTCAAAAACTTCTGCGACTGGAATGTCTAGGCAAATTAGTATGAGTCCTGGTGGCGAAGATGGAACTACACCTGGATTGTCTCGCTGAATCGAAATTAAATTGGCTGTAATAAATTTTTCTTGTTTTCGTAGCCTTGCGCCACTCGTAAGGCTTTTGACTTATTTCTATATTTACGGTACCAAATCAGATAAACAATTCACCGCCATTAGCCCGAACTAGCT
>JAEEGH010005887.1_pt1 | contig 30451 bp, 27 predicted proteins | sample 9134181 | NCBI WGS metagenome assembly JAEEGH01 (sample SAMN16246544, study PRJNA631951) | gut metagenome | biome: gut microbiome; feature: rumen; material: DP-attached | host: Bos | place: Iran: Karaj | collected 2018-10
GTGGCGAGGGATGACGGTGTCGGTCTCGTAGGCATCGTTCAAAGCCCAGCAGTCGGTGACGAGGATGCCGTCGTACTGCCATTCGTTCCTCAGTATGTCGAAGAGGCGGCGGTTGGTGCAGCAGGGTTCTCCGTTGAGGCGGTTATATCCGCACATCACCTGCTGGACATCGCTGTTCTTGATGATGTATTCGAAGGCTGGCAGGTAGGTGCTGCGCAGGTCGCGCTCAGAGACGCGGCTGTCGAACTCGTGGCGCACCCCCTCGGGACCGCTGTGGACGGCGAAGTGCTTGAGGCAGGCAGCGGTGATGAGCGGGTTGCCCACATAGTTCTCTGCCCATGCATGCTGCAGCCCTTTCACGCAGGCGCGCCCCATCAGGGCGGTGAGGCAGGGGTCCTCGCCGTAGGTCTCCATGCCACGGCCCCAGCGCGGGTCGCGGAAGATGTTGATATTCGGGGTGAAGAAGGTGAGGCCGGTGTAGTCGCCGGTGCCGCCGGTGTCCTGTGCCATGCGGTATTTGCTGCGCGCTTCGTTGGCGACGAGGGTGAACATGAACTCCACGCTGGCGGGGTCGAAAGTGGCGGCGAGGGCTATGGGCATGGGGTAGACCGTGGCCTCGCCGGCGCGCGCCACGCCGTGCAGCGCCTCGTTCCACCAGCTGTAGGCCGGCAATCCCACACGCTCGATGGCGGGGTTCTGGTGCACCATGAGCGAGAGCTTCTCATCGAGGGTCAGGTTTTTGACGAGCCACTCTACACGCCAATCTAGACTCTTGGTGGTGTCCTGCCACGGGTATGTCTGCGCATAGGCTATTGTGCTATAAAATATTAGAAGTCCAAAGACCAGTTTCTTATGCATCCTTTTCATGTTGCAAAAATACGATTTTTTATCAATTATATAAAAGGTAACACTTAAAGTCATTTTTTTTTCGTACTTTTGCACCGCGAACCAAAAGGGAGAAATACCCTCTTAATATATTAGGACAGTGAACAAAAGAACTCTCTTTACCAGCCGCATGAAGATGGCTGACATGATAGCTTCCAACTACGACCTGATCCTTATGTTGCCTCGTTTTGGTATTCATCTAGGATTTGGCGAAAAAACTGTGAAGGAGGTCTGCCGCGACTATGGTATCGACGACCACTTCTTCCTCATGGTGTGTAATATCTATACTTTTGACGACTATAGGCCCGACGACGAAGAATCTGCACGCATCGACAACCGTCTCGTCGCCGAACACCTTCGGGCATCACACCGATACTATCTCGAAGAACGACTGCCGCACCTCCAGAACCACCTCGACCACATCACCGAGCACGCGGGCCACAGCGGCGAAATACTGCGTAAATATTACGCAGACTACTGCCGCGAAGTGCGTGAGCATGTGCGTCGCGAAGAGAAAAATCTCGACCAGTTACTCAACCACAATGCTGTCCAGACACACAGCCACTACATGCAAAGTCACGATAACATCCGCGACAAACTCAACGACCTCACACAGATCATCTACAAATACCTGCCTGGCGAGCGTCTCACCGAGGAGATGATGGAGCTCGTCTTCGATATCTTGCAGCTCAGCCGTGACCTTGAGAAACATGCCATGATTGAAGAACTGCTTCTCCAGCCTCAGGAAGACTACAACCTTTCCGACCGCGAGCAGGATGTCCTCGTCCTCGTGGCCCAGGGCCTCAGCAGCAAAGAGATATCTGCACGCCTCAACATCGCTGTTAACACCGTCAATACCCATCGTAAGAGCATCACCCGTAAGACTGGCATCAAGTCCGTCGCCGGCCTCGCGGTCTATGCCATGCTGAAGAAAAACTGACAATACGAAAGTCCACTAAACCCATTTAGATCAACGTATCAACCTAACCCCTTCAACCCATGAAATCGCTGAAATACATCCGGATTCTCTTGGCAGCTGTCATGTTCATTAGCTTTGCCGCCCTACTGCTCGACGGCCTTGCCTGGATGCTCGACGACCCCAACCTCCTCCGTCATTGGCTCGGATGGATGCCTAAGATACAAATTCTGCCGGCCATCCTCTCGTTAAATGTCATCGTCGTAGTGGCTATCTTGGCCGTTACAGCCCTCATCGGTCGTTTTTACTGCGCCGTGATATGCCCTTTCGGCATCTTGCAGGACTTCTTCATCTGGCTCAACAAGATCATCTTCCGCCGCAAGTTCCACTATCAGCGTCCGATGAACTGGTTGCGTTACAGTGTGCTGGCCCTCTTTGTTGTGCTGATGGTGCTGGGCTCTTTCGGCATCGCTAACGGTGTCGCTGTCACCATCGACCCCTACAGTGCTTTCGCCCGCATGACCACCGGATTCTTCGCAACCGGACTTCCTCTCATCGTCGCCATCGTTACCTTGGTGGTTATCTTCGTGTGCAGCTTCTTCTGGGGCCGTCTCTGGTGCAACACCATCTGCCCCATGGGCACACTGCTGGGCTTCTTCAGCAAGCATTCTCTTTTCGGCATCCGAATCGACAGCGAGAAGTGCGTCGGCTGCCGCAAATGCGAGCGCGGATGCAAGTCGATGTGCATTGATATAGACAACAAGTGCGTCGACAACTCCCGTTGTGTCAACTGCTTCAACTGCCTGAGCCAGTGTAAGCAGGGGGCCGTTAGCCTGGCTCGTCGGAATAACAGGAATACCCAGCATACTCCTGTCGACGATTCCCGTCGCAAGTTCCTCTCCGTGGGTGCCGCCGTAGGTACTGCCGCCGTGCTTCATGCCCAGCAGGAGAAGGTGGCCGGAGGCATGGCTATCGCTGAAAACAAGGCCGTCCCCGACCATTCCACCCCTCTCAAGCCCGCAGGCTCCATAAGCCTCCGAAATTTCGAGAGCCGCTGCACGGCCTGTCAACTCTGTGTCAGCAAATGCCCTGAGCATGTCTTGCGTCCCTCTACCTCCCTCGACGGATTCATGCAGCCCTCCTTGGCATTTGACCAGGGCTTCTGTCGTGTCGCCTGCACACGTTGTAGCGAGTTGTGCCCCTCCGGCGCTATTCAGCCCATCTCGAAAGGAGATAAGACTGCCATCAGCATCGGCTTCGCCGTGGTGCTCGAGGACAACTGCATCGGCTGCGGCCTCTGCGCACGTCACTGCCCCGCCGAGGCCATCAAGATGGTCGACGGAATACCTTCTATCTACGAGAACAAATGCATAGGCTGTGGCAAGTGTGAATACTATTGCCCCGCGACTCCGCAGAAAGCCATCTTCGTCAAAGCCCGCGATCGCCATGAGAGAATAATATAGAAACCCTCAAATATCAAACCTTAAAACTTTAAAACCTTTAACCCAAACCCTAACAATCATGAACAACAAACTTCAAGAAGCCATTGACTACGTAAAAACTTTCAAGTTCTGGAAAGAACTGGTCATCATGATTCTAGGCATGATGGTTTGCGCCGCCGCCGTCTACTATTTCCTGGTGCCCTCCAAGCTTATCATCGGCACCATCTCAGGCCTCTCCATCGTCCTCAACCAGCTGATGGGCAACGTCCTCAGTCTCGGCACACTCATCATGATCATCAACATCATCCTGCTCATCCTCGCCTTCATCCTCATCGACCGCGAGTTTGGCTTCAAGACGGTCTTCACCGCCCTCATCCTCGGTCCTTTGACCGACTTCTGGGCATGGGTCTTCCCCTGGGATGTCAAGAATTCCGCCGGCGAGTACATCCTCGCTTCCTACAACGATGTCATCAAGGACTACTCCGTCATGGGTGACCCCTGGCTCGACCTCTGCTGCTTCGTGCTCCTCCTCTCCGCCTCGCAGGCCCTCATGTTCAGCATCAACGCCTCCACCGGCGGCCTCGACATCCTGGCCAAGATCGTCAACAAGTATCTCCACTTCGACATCGGCGCTTCCGTCTCTGTCGCCGGCGCCGTCATCTGCTGCACTGCTTTCGCCATCAACCCCTTCCGCATGGTCATCATCGGCCTCATCGGCACCTGGATCAACGGCCTCGTGGTCGACTACTTCACCGCCACCCTCAACAACCACAAGCGCCTCTGCATCGTCTCCAAGGACTACGAGCGCATCCGCCAGTACATCATCAACGAGCTCCATCGCGGCTGCACCCTCTACGAGGTCACCGGCGGCTACTCCGGCGAGAAGAGCATCGAGCTCGAGGTGCTGCTCAGCAAGGACGAATTCAGCAAGATTCTGGCCTGGATGAAGGATGAGAAGATCGAGGCCTTCTCCACCGCTGGCAATGTCAGCGAGGTCTACGGCTACTGGTCCTCCGGCAAGAAGCGCAAAGCCCGCAAAGAAATAGTGGACAAACGATAAAACGCCTATTAACACCATTAAGCCCATTAAACCCATAGATATAATGGACAGAAGACAATTTCTCAAAGGTCTCTCGGGAGCTGTCGTGGCCGGAGCCGCCGTGGCGGCGGGCTGCGACCATCCCAATGCTGTCATCGCCGAAGGCTACACCCCCGGCGAGGTGCCCACCGACAAGATGTCCATGCGCACCGATTCCCACGGCCAGCAGGTCTCCTTCCTTGGCTTCGGCATGATGCGCCTGCCCGTCGAGGGCGGCGGCGACCTCCGCAGCAACCCCAATGCCAAACTCGACCAGGAGGCTATCAACCAGATGGTGGACTATGCCATCGAGCATGGTGTCAACTATTTCGACACAGCTCCTGTCTATCTCCGCGGCATGTCAGAGGCTGCCACCGGCATCGCTCTTGCACGTCATCCGCGCGACCGTTGGCTCGTGGCCACCAAAATGAGCAACTTCCGCGATTGGTCCTATGAGGCCAGCATCGAGATGTACCATCACTCGTTCGAATACCTCCAAGTCGACCACATCGACTACTACCTCCTCCACTCCTTTGGAGGCGTCGACAAGGAGACCGGCAAGAGCGACTTCGAGAAACGTTTTGTCGACAACGGTGTCCTCGACTTCCTCGTCAAGGAGCGCGAGGCCGGCCGTATCCGCAACCTCGGATGGTCGTTCCACGGCGAGCAGAGCGAATTCGACAAAGTGGTGGCTCTCCACGACCGCTACCATTGGGACTTCGCACAGATTCAGATGAACTATGTCGACTGGCACTACGCCCACGAGATTGAGCCCGAAAATGTCAACGCCGAGCACCTCTACACCGAGCTCGACCGCCGCGAGATCCCCATCGTCATCATGGAGCCCCTCCTCGGCGGCCGCCTGGGGACGCTCAACGACCACATGGCCTCCATGCTCAAGGAGCGCGAACCCAACCGCTCCCTCGCCTCCTGGTCCTTCCGCCACCTGGGCATGTATCCGCGCATCCTCACTGCCCTCAGCGGCATGAACCTCATGGAGCACCTGCAGGACAACATCCGCTCCTGCGCGCCTCTGGAACCGCTGAACGCCGACGAGCTGGCTCTCCTCGACCGCGTGGCCGACGAGTTCGCCCACTTCCCCGCCATCCCCTGCACCTCGTGCCAGTACTGCATGCCGTGCCCCTACGGACTCGACATCCCGGGCATCTTCGCCCACTACAACAAGTGCCTCAACGAAGGCAACATCGCCAATGAGGGCACCGTCGAGCAGCGCGAGTTCCGTCGCGCCCGCCGCGCCTTCCTCACCTCCTACGACAAAAGCATCGCACGCCTGCGCCAGGCCGACCACTGCATCGACTGTGGCGAATGCCTCAAGCACTGCCCGCAGAGCATCAAGATACCCGAGAAGATGCACATGATTGAAGATTACACCAACAAACTTAAAGATTCACTGGTATGAACCTGCTTTTTATCGGCACCTGGGAAATTATTGTCATCGTCCTTGCGATTCTGCTGCTCTTCGGCGGAAAGAAGATTCCCGAGCTCATGCACGGCATCGGCAAAGGCGTCAAGAGCTTCAAGGACGGCATGAACGGCGTCGAAAACGCTGACCGCGACCATCGTGGAGCGAACGGAGTGGAGCCGTCCGACAAGGCCGACCCCTCCGACGCCTCTGACAAGAAAGCATGACCTTTTGGGAACACCTCGACGAGTTGCGCTCGCGCCTGTGGCGTGTGCTGGTGGTCGCGTTGGTGGCCATGGTGGTCTGTTTCTGTTTCAAAGAGACGCTCTTCGCCATCGTCCTCGCCCCCAAGGGCGACAACATCCACCTCGTCAATATCGAGATTACGCAACAGTTCCTCACCCACATGAGAGTGGCTCTCTGGGCAGGCATCCTTCTTGTGTCGCCCTATATACTCTACCAAATTTTCGCTTTCGTGGCGCCCGGCCTCTATGCCCTCGAGCGCCGCATGGCGCTCTGCGCCGCGGGGGGAGGCTACCTGCTGTTCATTGCCGGCGTGCTGCTCAACTATTTCATTGTCTTTCCCTTCGCGGTTCAGTTCCTTGGTACCTACCAGGTCTCGGCCGAGGTGCCTAACCAGATTTCCCTCTCCTCCTACATCTCGTTGCTCACCGTCATGAGCCTGCTCATGGGTGCCGTCTTTGAATTGCCCATAGTGTGTTGGCTTTTAGGCCGCTTTGGCATCCTGAAGAGCGCCTTCATGCGCCGCTATCGCCGCCACACCATGGTTGTTATTCTCATCCTCGGCGCCGTCATCACACCCACCGGCGATCCCTTCACACTCTCGCTCGTCGCCGTGCCCGTCTACCTCCTTTGGGAACTCAGTATATTGATTGTCAAAAAAGTGGAAGCATGAAAAAACTCATTCTTGTAGCGTTTGTTTCAATTGTCAATTGTCAATTGTCATTTTTCAATTCGGCCCATGCCCAGTGTGCCGAGGCCCTGATGCAATATGCGCAGCGCTATCCCGCCGCCGAGGCGCAGGACTGCTACAAACTTGTCTTCCAGGACCTCTACGGCCCCGGCCACCTGCTCACCGACTCGCTGGCCGCCGTGCGCTACATCTCCTCCGAGGTGGCGCAGATGAGCGATACCGCCTATCCCGAATACCTCCACGACATCCACGACGGCCCCTTCCCGCTCTACGAATACACGCTGTGCGACAGCAACTTCGTGCGGGTGAACCTCATACTTGTCAAGCGCGGCATCATCTCACTCCCTGAGCTCGTCTCCGCCGTCCTTCGCAGCGCCAAGGGTATGGTTACTCCTGACGCCAAGTATGTTATGAGCCACAGCGCCGCCTTCAAGGCCGCTTACGACCCACACTACCGTATCGTTAGACGTGACATCTTCGAGCGCGAGTTCGGCCCTGCCATCCGTCTCGCCCTCATTGTCAGCCCCGTCCACTAAGCACCCGATATAGGCACTCTCCGACGCGCGACCCGCATAGTCGACCACAAAGCCGTAGAGGTGCACCTCGTGTTCCTGCCAGTCGTCTGGCAACGTGATACTTATGCTTTTCTGCCTGCGGTAGGCCGAGGCCGACAGACGGTTGTCCTCCAGGCCGGGGCATAGCGCCAGCACGTAGACCTCGTCGTCGCCGTTGGCTTGGCGGTGCAACGGGTTTTTCTCGAAGGGAATGGTGACGGTGTTCCCCTCCACCACGGGTTCCTCGAACCCTATCGGCGCCACCGGCCCTTCGCTCACTGCAAGGTTCCCGTAGTCAACCCTCAAGCGCCCTTCGGTATCGAGGGCGAAAAGCCCTTTGTTGAGGCGCAGAAAACGGTTGCACTCTGTCATGTGGCTCTCCATGGCCGTCTGCCTCAGGCCGAAACGCAAGGGCATGCGCAGCTGCGTGGCGAAGTTCCACACAGCCTTGAACAACAGCCGGTTCTGCTGCTGCCGCTCCGTGCGCGGATTGTGTACAAACCGGGGCCGCGCCCTGAGGCACCACTGCCCGCGCCACTGGTAGCCTATAACCGTCCCGACGCTCCCTCGGTAGCCGTCGTTGATTCCAAATCGTTGCTTTGCCATAACTGCTTGTTTTTTTTGTTTTAACGGCGAATTAAACTAATTAAGCGAATTACTATAATATAGACCTGCGTAGCCATTCGCCAAATTCGTATCATTCGCCGTTGAAAAATCAATGTCACTATATAATATAATCCGGAAACGGTAACATGTCAAGTGGAAAATGATTAATTAGAAAGATTTAACATTTGCCGACCTACACCCTGCCACCGCCCTGCCATCTCCCACCGCCGCGGGCGATGGCCCGGAGGAGGAGGGGAGGAGATGGGGAGATGGGTGGGAGTTGGTGGCAGGAGTGTGCGGAAAATGAGGCATTTTGGTGTTTGGATTTTTTTTCGTATATTTGCATTTTTGACAAGAAATTGTATTTTTATTTATCGATATGAAAATTAGAAAGATAATGTTGGGAATGCTTCTGTGCGCCACGGTGATGCTGAGCGGGTGTGTGTCGATGGTGGCGGCAGAAGGCGGCCTGCAGACCCTCGAGCAGCAAGCCGACGGCCAGGAACAGGTTGCGGATGCGGGCGAGATGCAGGTGCCCCGCAATGTGATTCTTATCATTGGCGACGGCATGGGAGTGCCCCAGGTCTATGCCTCGGTGGTGGGCGCCATAGGCAACAATTCGGCTTTTCTGCGGTTCCCCTACAGCGGCTTCTCGCGCACCTACTCGCGCAACCACTACCGCACCGACTCGTCGGCCGGCGGCACGGCCCTCACCACGGGCCAGAAAGTGGACAACTACCATGTGAACTGGGGACCCGACTCGACGCGCTACAATACCATTTTCGACGATGCCGTAGCCGCGGGCATGAGCACCGGCTTTGTGGTGACTTCCAGTGTGCTGGATGCCACGCCGGCCTCCACCTACGGCCATGTACCCTATAGGAAGATGTTCGACACTCTGAGTCTGCAGATGGCTCAGTGCCGGCACAGTGTGATGATTGGTGGCGGTGGAAAATATTTCCGCCCGGAGAACCGCAAGGACGGTCTCGCGCCCCTCGACACCCTGGCAAGCCGCGGCTACACCGTGGTGTACAGTCTCGACAGCATGAACCGTTTCAGGGGCGACCGTTTGGTGGCCCTCCTCTATGACGGCGACCCCGACAAGGCCCCTGCCCGCGGCAACATGCTGACGCAGGGCGCCAAGAAGGCCATCGCCATGCTCAACCGCAATGAGAACGGTTTTGCCCTGATGATCGAGGGCTCTCAAATCGACTGGGCCTGCCACAACAACGACACGGCCTATCTGCGCGCCGAGTTGGCCGACTTCGAGCAGATGCTGCATGCCGTCCTCGACTTCGCGCAGCGCGACGGCCACACCCTCGTGGTGGTCACCGCCGACCACGAGACCGGCGGCGTGACGCTGCCCGACGGCAACATCGAGCAAGGCCGGAACGAGGTGAAGTTCCTCTGGGGCAGCCATACGGGCTGCATGGTGCCGGTCTTCGCCGTGGGCCCCGGCGCCCACTATTTCTCCGGCATCCAGCAAAATACCGACATCCCGATGAAGATTCGCTGGTTGATGGAATTGTGATCAACGGCAGTTAGAATTGTCCAAGCAATAGTAGTATGATCAAGTTTTGTGTTAGATTGGTGCAACGGTGGCTTCCCGAGCCGTTCATCTTCGCTATACTCCTCACCTTCGTGGCGGTGGCAGTGGCCATGCCTGTGTGCCGTCAGACACCGCTGGAGGTCATCGAGCATTGGGGCGGTGGAGTGTGGAACCTGCTGGCTTTCGCCATGCAGATGGCACTGGTGCTGGTGTGCGGCAGCGCGTTGGCGGCGGCGCCGACGGTGAAGCGCGGCATCGCTGCTTTGGCACGCATCCCCAAGAGCCCTGCCGGCGCAATAGCGCTGGTGACAGTGGTCTCGGCCTTGGCCTGCTGGCTCAACTGGGGTTTCGGCCTCATTGTGGGCGTGGTCTTCGCCAAGGAGATTGCACGTCAGATGGCCGGTGTCGACTACCGGTTGCTCATAGCCTCGGCCTACAGCGGCTTCGTGGTGTGGCATGCGGGTCTTTCGGGCTCCATCCCGCTCACCATGGCCACCCCCGGCGAGGCCCTCGCCAAGGCCACCAATGGTGTCCTCACCGAGCCGGTGCCCGTTGGCGAGACCATTCTCAACCCCTACAATCTCGTCATGGTGCTGCTGGTCATCGTGGCCATCACCGTGGCCAACACGCTGATGCACCCGAAGAAAGACGCCGTGACGGTAGACCCGCAATTGCTCGCTGATGATTCGGGATATTCTGAAAACTCTGAAAAATCAGATTATACCCCTGCCCAGCGCATGGAGAACGCCCCCGTGCTCTCGTGGGCCATCGCGTTGCTCATTGTGGCCTACCTCGTGGTGAAGCTCGTCTTCCGCGGCGCCACGCTCGACCTCGGCATCGTCATCATGATTTTCCTTTCGCTGGGCCTGATGCTTCACGGCACGCCGCTGGCCTATGTCCGCGCCTTCGGCAAGGCTGCCACGGGGGCGGCGGGCATCATCCTGCAGTTCCCTTTTTATGCCGGCATCATGGGTATCATCACCGGTGTGGGTGAGAGCGGCATCTGCATGGGTACCGTCATTGCCAACGGTTTCATCGACATCAGCAACTCGGTCACCTATCCCTTGTTCACGTTCCTTTGCGCGGCAGTGCTTAACATGTTTGTCCCGTCGGGCGGCGGCCATTGGGCCATACAGGCGCCCATCATGTTCACCGCCGGAGCCGATTTGGGCGTCGACGCGGGCTTGACGGGCACGGCCATCGCCTGGGGCGACGCATGGACCAACCTCATCCAACCTTTCTGGGCCCTGCCGGCACTGGCCATCGCCAAACTTTCGGCACGCGACATCATGGGCTACTGCCTGGTCGACCTGCTCATCACCGGCCTCATCATCTGCGGCGGTCTGGTCGTCTGGGCGCTATAATGAGTTATGAATTAAGAATTAAGAGCTATGTTCGAGAACGTTATCAAACACTATCCCGATTTTCCCAAGCCGGGAATCGACTTCATCGATGTGCTGCCTTTCCTGCAGGACAAGGAGGCTTTCCGTCAGGCAGTGAACGAGATTGACCGCCTTTCGACGGCGCCCAATATGGCTACTGTCGAGGCACGTGGCTTCCTCTTCGGGGCTCCGTTGCTATCGGTGAGCGAGCATGTGAAGACCCTCGTCCCCTTCCGCAAGAAGGGCAAGCTGCCCCATGCCGAAGGCGACCTGGTGAGGGTGGAGATTGAGAAGGAATACGGCAGCGACGAGCTCTTCTACCGCCTCAGCGACTTCGCCGCCTGCGAGGCCACCGGCGATTATATCGACATCACGCTTTTCGACGACCTGCTGGCCACCGGCGGCACCGTGAAAGGCATCGTCGACTCGCTGCAGCAGCAGACCATCGACGGCAAAAAGATACGCATCAAGGAGTTCATCTTCCTGGTGGAACTGCCGGCATTGGGCGGCCGCAAACTGCTGGAAGGCGTTGCCCCGGTACATGCACTGATGCGCCTCGAAGGGGTGGAATAGACTTTAGAGGAATGCTGCGACGACCACCACGAGGAGGGCGATGCAGTAGGCCAGCTTGAGGAACGTGCCAGTGAGGAAACCGACAAAGGCGCCCACGGCAGCACGGAGCGAGGGACTGAAGTCTTGCTGCTTGATGTATTCGCCCACAAAGGCGCCCACGAAGGGCCAGAAGATGATACCCAGCAGTCCTGTGGGACCGAAGGGAAGGCCGACGATGGAGATGACCAGCCCGATGTTGCAGCCCCAGATACCATATTTAGAGCCGCCAAAGCGTTTGGTGGTCAACGACGGCACCACATAGTCGAGCACCGTGATGACAGCCGCCACGGCACCTGTGACGACGAGCAGCATGGGCGTGTTCTCCACCCAGGGCGTGAATCCCGCCAACAGGAGGCCCAGCCAGCTGATGGGCGGTCCCGGCAGACCGGGTACAATCGAACCGACAATGCCTGTCAGCAGGCATACGAAAGCCATGATGATGAGGAAGATGTCCATATTTTAAGGTTTAGGGTTTCAGGGTGTTGAAGAGCTCGTCGAAGAGGGCTCTTAGTTTTTTCTCGTTTTTGATGAGGGCGCGGAGGTCGGCCAAGGGGGCGGCGTTGGGACTGTCGTCCATCCACAGCTTGAGGTAGCCGCCTTCGGCGTATTTCTCGTGCAGGTGCTCGAGGGTGCGCTGCCAATGACCCTCGCGGTCGAGTTCGGGATAGTGGCTGAGGCCGTATTCCACGGTACGGCGCACGATGGTCTCGGGCTCGATATCGCGGTCGGCCTCGGAGATGATGCATCCCAGCAGGGAACGGGGCTTTGTGGTGGCCGAGGCGCGGTGGTCTTCGGCAGCCTGGGCAATGGTCTCGATTTCCTCTTCGGTGAACCAGCGACGAAGGTTCCGGTCGGCACGGATGATGCGGCCCGACGCCAGATGGTGCACCTCGCGTCCCTCGCAGATGCCTATGTCGTGCATGGCTGCCGTCGCATAGGTCATAGCTGATGATTGTAGCATCATGCTACGGGCTATCACGCGTCGGATATGGTTAGGCCGGTGGGCGCTGTCGTATTGCATGTGGCGGGGAAGAATCTCGGTCTCGACGTATTCTTTCAGGTCGGCGGGCACACAATCGTAGCGCCACCATTCGTAGGCGTCGCGCGGGCCGCCGTCGGGCATGTAGATGATGCCGCAGTAAACGAAGCCTTGTTTCTCAAGGATATGGCGCATGGGACGGTTGGTGTGGTGGGTGTCCACACGCAGGTGGTCGGCTTGCTTCTTGGCGAAAGCAAAGGCGATGTCGGCCACGCCATTGGTGCCTTGCAGAGCGGCGAGGCGGTGGAGAGTGGAGTAGGGGGAGACGGTGTCGATCCAACGGCCATGGTCGATGTAGCCGTAGGTGGGTTCAATGCCCGGCACAAGGGCAAAGGTGCCGATGCCTTCAATAAAATACGACACTCTCCGGCGGATGTCCTCCTCGACGTCTTCGCGCAAGGGATAGCCTTCCCATTGGGCGGTGTTGCCGTCGGCGCGCATCACGCCGCGCGAATGGTCGTACATCTGCAAAATGAGGTCGATGTCGTCGGGAGTGGAGTGTCTGATGGTCGTATTCATACTATGAATAACGCCTAAATGACAGATTTATTGTGTGGCACAATATTTGATATACCTTTTGCGTTAATACGTTTGTTATGTTGGAGAACCTCGGACTTTTCGGCCTTTTCTTAGCCTGCCTGCTGTCGGCCACCATCATTCCCTTCTCGTCGGAGGCCATTGTGGCGGGCGCCCTGGCATTGGGCTATCAGCGCTGGGCTATCGTGGTCGTCGCCACGTTGGGTAACACCGCCGGCGGCATGATAAGCTTCTGGATGGGGTGGCTCTGCAAATGGGAATGGTTGGAGAAATACTTCAAAATCAAGCGTGAGAAACTTGAACGTTTCCGAGGGCATATAGAGAAATATGGTGTCTGGGCGGCGCTGCTCACCTGGCTGCCCATCGTGGGCGACCCACTGGCCATTGCCATGGGTTTCATGCGGTTGAATCCCTGGTGGACCATGCTGATCATGCTGCTGGGCAAGGCCGTGCGATACATTGTCACCTCAGGACTGCTTGTCCTCACCCCTTGGTTTTAGTCCTGTATTCCTGATTCCCACTCTTCGAGAGCCTTCTTGTATTCTTGGTATTCCTCCCACTCTTTCTTGTACTTACGCATGACTTTCCGGAATTTCTTGGGATGTTGGCGGTCGATCTTGATGGCGTAGTCGAAGAGGAACTCGCTGACCCATCCGTCGCTCCATTGGAGGAGGGCGAGGAAGCGGTCCATCATGTCGAGGCTGTCGGCCAGCGCCAGAGAGGCCATCGTGTCGTAGATGACTGGGAAATAGTAAGATGTGTTATAGTCATCAAGGGAGAAAAGCACGAGGAAGGTCTCGCGGTCGCGGGGCATGAGGGCCTGGAGGCGACTGGCAGGGACGTGGAATCCGGCGGCGAGGCTGTCGTCGACGGAGAGGAGGGCGCGGAAGTAGGACTCATGGCGCAAGAGGCGGGCCCACGTGTCGTCGTCGTAGCGGCCAATGCGCAAGGTGTGAGGACGCAGCAGGGTGTCGCGCATGGAGAGGAGCAGGGAAAGGTCCATGGGGATGTTGCTTCCATGGATGATGGGGTGGTCTTTGTTGACGTGCCAGCGGGGCATGCGGAGGAGGGCCTGTTGGATGGCGCTGTCCATGGGCGAGGCGCCGAGGCGGCGGACCTCGGTCACGTTGCCCAGGCTGTCGAGATCAATGCGGGGGGACTCCTTCCCGACCCACTCCTCGCGCGGACGGTCGATGGTGCCAGCCAGGTAGCGGTAGAGGGCGCCGGTGCCGCCGGGATAGGAGGGCAGGAGGGTGTCGTCGACGACATCGCCTCGGTGACGGGGCGAGATGGTGTCGCCCGCAAGGCTGAAATTGACGGGCAGATTGAACTGCACGTCCACGGGCACCCATTTGCCGTCTCTATGCTGGCGGCCGGGTTCCCAACGCGGCATGTGCTTGATGGCGTTGAGGGCGGCCTGGTTGCAGCCGCCGGGGAGGCCGAGGAGGATGCGGGGATTGCGGATGTAGCCGAGCGAGTCGACGACGAAGGTGGCGTAGATCTTGCCCTCGATGTGATAATCCAAAGCCTCTTCGGGGTAGCGTAATTTTTCCCCTAAGTAGTTATACAACGCTTCCATGCCGCCGGGGAATTCGGGTTCCTTTTCGAAGGGGCAAAAGATGTGCGTGTCTTCATTCTGCGCCCATGCGCCGAAAGGGAGCAGCAGGGCGGCGAGGAGGATGAAAGTGGGTTTCATGGCAATGGGTGTTTATTTGTTTGTTTATCTCGCAATTCGAGTAGATAAGGGAGGTCGATGGGGATGACGAGGAGTCTGTCGAATTCCAGGGTGGGCATGTTCCATCGGGGCATGGAGTGGAAGGCTTTGCGCACGGCGTCGGCCATGGGGGAGTCGTCATAGTCGAGGCGGCAGACGCTGACGATATTGCCCACGCTGTCGAAACCGATGCCCGGGTTCTTCTTGCCGACCCATTCCTCGCGAGGACGGTCGATGGTGCCAGCCAGGTAGCGGTAGAGGGCCTCGACACCACCGGGGTAGGTGGGAATAATCTCCTTGTCACCCTCTTTGCCGCCGCCGACGGTGCGGGGCTGCTGAGGGTCGAGCTGGAATTTGACGGGGAGGTTGAACTCTGAGCGAACGGGTATCCAGGTGCTGTCGGAGTGGTTAAACTTCCGACCGGGTTTCCAGCGGGGCATGTGCCTGACGGCGTCGATTGCCGCACGGCAGCATCCGCCGGGCAGGCCGCGTAGCACCTGTGGGTGGGTGATGCTGCCGTCGGTCTCCACGACGAAGCCGAGGTAGAGCTTGCCCTCGATGCGATGGTCCAGCGCCACCTGCGGGTAGCGCACTGCGCTGTCGAGGTAGGCGTACAGGGCCTCCATGCCGCCGGGGAACTCGGGCTCGTATCCATGGACGCAATAGGGACACTGGTATTGGACCTCTGTGTCTTCGTTTATTATCAGTTCTTCGTCCTGTGTGTCTATTATTTCGCTACTCGGTGTCTGCGTACAGCCGCCAAGGGCGAGGAACAGCAGGGTGGGGAGGAGGAAAAGTGACTGTTTCATGCTACTGTTTTTTGTTTTTCCACTATAATATATAACAGAAAAAATGTCAAATCTCTACAAACAGGGTCATTTTTTAACATTTCAGAGCCTTTTCGATTCGGTCGAGGGCGTCGAGGAGTTGCTGTTTGGGACAGCCGAGGTTGAGACGGAAGCAGCATTCATAGTTTTTCCCACCAAAGGTGATGCCGTCGTTGAGCGCCACCTTGGCCTCGTTGAGTAGTTTGTCTTTCAACTGCTCGTGGGTGAGGCCATAGTCGCTGAAGTCGAGCCATGCGAGGTAGGAGGCTTCGGGGAGGACGGCTCTCACCTTGGGCATTTTCTCCTTTAGGAATTGGTCGAGCGTCTGCACGTTGCCCTGCAGGTAATCCAGCATCTGCCGCAGCCATTCTTCTCCGTCGCGGAAGGCGGCTTCCGCTGCGGTGAAGGCGAAGATGTTGCCGTTGGCCACCTCGAATGTGTTGAGCCAGCCAAAGAAGCGTTTCCTCAATGTCTCGTCGGCGATGTAGCACACGGAGGAGCCCATGCCTGCAATGTTGAAAGTCTTGCTGGGGGCCATGAAGGTGATGCTGTGGCGTGCGGCTTCGGCGCTGACGGTGCTGTAACTCACATGCTGGTGTCCGGGAAGCGTGAGGTCGGCGTGGATCTCATCGCTGATGACGAGGACATGGTGCCGTTCGCAGATCTCGGCCACGCGCCGCAACACCTCTGTTCCCCACACCGTGCCGGCAGGGTTGTGCGGGTTGCTCATGATGAAGAGCTTGCAGCCTTCAATCTTGCGCTCAAAGTCGTTGAAGTCAATGGCAAAGCGGCCGTTGGTGATGCGTAGCGGTGAGCATACCAGCTCGCGGCCGCTCTTCTTCGGCAGGTTGAGGAAGGGCGGATAGACGGGCGTCGTTACCAGCACCTTGTCGCCCGGTTGAGTCAGGCAGAGTAGGGCGTAGGCGATGCCAGCCACGATGCCCGGGATGAAGTGCAGGTCGCCTTTGTCGGCCTTGATATTGTAATGTCGTTGCAGCCATGCGGTCACCGCCTGCCAATAGCCCTCGGAGGGCATAGTGTATCCCAGCACGGGGTGTTCGCAGCGGCGGCGGATGGCCTCCATCACGAAGTCGGGCGAGCGGAAGTCCATGTCCGCCACCCACATGGGCGTCAAATCTGCGCGGCCGTACATGGCCTGGAGCGCATCCCACTTGAAGCAGTCGGTGCCCCGACGTTCAATAATCTCGTCAAAGTTGTATTGTGTCATTTGGGTAATGTGTTAGTGCGTTAATGTGTTAGTGGGCAGCTCAACGGGCTTGTAATCTCGCAGCCACGGTTGCGTGCCAGCCAGAGCAACGCATACGAGCAGGTGGCCTCCACGTGTCCACCGCGGCTTTCAATTTCCTCCACAGCCCTTCTCACCAGTTCCGATGCGATACCCTGCCCACGGTAGCGATCGTCCACATAAGTATGAGTAATGACAAATGCGCCGTCCCTCTCGGGGTGCTGTGGCCCGCGACCTTGTGGAGCGAACGTCACTTCCCCCACCTCCTCGCCGTCCACGACGGCGGCTATCCGGTTCTTATAGGTGATGTATTCCATGATGAATGTGTTATTGTGTCAGTGTGATAGTCATTGCTGGTCAAATTCCTCTAGCCATTTCTCAAGGATGACGCAGTATTTGTCGGTTTGTTCGACGAAACAGGTGTGGCGGGCACCTTTGAAGACCTCCCAACGGCTGTTGGGGATGTTCTCATAGAGTGACGCAGCCACCACGGGGGTACAGATGTCGCGGGTGCCGCTGCATATCAAGCAGGGCTGCTTGATTTGGTCAAGGCGGTCGGTATATTCGAAATCCTTTAGATTGCCCAGAGGCTGGTATTCATTGGGCCCCCATCCGTAGAGGTAGGCCTCATTGCCTGCACGCTTGGGGCGGCGTAGGCATTCGGGCGAATGCTCGTCAACGCTTATGACGTAGCGCTCATAATAATGATCGTTGGCGCGAAGATAGTCGGGGTCGTCCCACTTGCCCGAGGCTTCGGCGCGGCGGATAGCCTCCTGGTCCTCCTGCGACATATACTTGATGAGACGGTGCTGCTCGCTGGCCCATAGCGAACTCGAGGCGTGTCCCGACGAAAGGATCACCGACTTAATGCCTTGTGGCTGACAGTCGATGATATAGGCGATGGCCTGCATGGCGCCCCACGACTGGCCAAGGAGGTGCACATGGTCGAGATGCAGATATTCGCGCAGGGCGATGAGCTCGTTGATCCAGGTCTCTTGCGTCCACAATTCGGGATGTCCGTCGAGATAAGAGTTGCCGCAGCCAATCTGGTCGTACGAGATGACCTGCCGGCCCGTGTCGGCAATACGGTCGAGCACCTCGAAGTAGTTGTGTGTGCTGCCAGGCCCGCCGTGCAGCAGCAGTAATGCCGGTTTGTCTGACGGTTCACCGACGATGCGGTAATAGGTCTTGTAGCCCATAAACGGCATATAGCCTTCGTTGATATTGTATTGTTTCATATCTAATGTTTTACGTTGCAAATATACAACTTTTTTGGAATTAACTCCAAAAAAGTTATGACTTTTTGGGAATTGATTCCAGAAAGGTCATGTTTTTCGACAGTAAATCACAACAATGGAACATGAATATTTGAGGAACAGTCCATCCTCCTTGTTGTTGTTCAAAATATTTGTATGTTCAAAATTTTTGAACACGCGTATATTTTTGAACAAAATGTGCTGTATATAATTCAATATGAATTAACAATGTTGATGTTTTTTGCGTTTGCTAAGTTGGACTCTGAATTGTAAAATGACGTTTATGGTCGGCTGTTTGTAGTTTGAAAGCGTGACAATTTGTCGCGCTTTTGTATCTTTTTTCTTCATACGGCTGTATCTCTTGCTTCTTCGTCATATTCAAATAACAACTTTCTAGATTTCAAATTCCACTTACACATTTACGCATTTACACATTCTCGTGTTGGCTCCACGTGGTTTGGTTACACGTTGGCTCCACATGGTCGCCGATCTCAGTTTAAGCAATCGATTATTCAAGATTTACTCATTCACACATTATCGCATTTACACATTCGTTATAACGTTCACGCATTAACTTATATAAATGTTTAGGTTTATATCGCATTCAAGTATCGATAAGTCTCATAGATGATATGTATTATTTATTGTAAACTTTATTGTAAACTTTATTGTAAACTTTATTGTAACATTTATTGTAACATTTATTGTAACATTTATTGTAACATTTATTGTAAACTTTATTGTAACATTTATTGTAAATCAGCTATAATCCAATACCCTTTTTTATTAGATCCCTCTCTTACAATTATCTCTATAGAAGCCAAATATGTAATATCTCTATAAATGGTTTGTCGGCTTACATTAAGTTTTCTTGCCATCTCAATCTGTGTAACATGAGGGGTGTTTTGAATCAACTGAATGATTTGTTTTTGACGAGAGGATAATATGTTATTTTCTACCATATCATTTAAACTCTCCTTCTCGACATCTTGATGCCAATATGGATGACAGGGTATGTCCATCAAGAAATAAGTCCTGTCGTCATCGGTTTCAATAACGGCCTTTCCTGAACCATTCTTTCGGAGCTCTTCCTGTATGGTGGGAATACCTGTTGCGCGCCCCTCGGTCAAGTCTAGTTCTTTCAAGAACTCACCGAGACGACGGTTGCGATAACGTCGTGAACGCAATATTTTCGCTTCTTTTATGGCCTTTAAACTGATAGAACGATCTGGGCCAGCATGGCTAAGGATTGTGATTCTCTCGGGCTCTATGGTAATTTCAACGGGTTCTCTTAGTTGGTAATTCCTATGGTATAATGCGTTGACAACGGCCTCTTCCAATGCTTGATAAGGATAATTAAAGAACCGTATTGACCTCTCATCGTCCTTCGGCTTAATTATTTGTTCTTTAATCACATTTGTGCGAAGATAGTTTAGCGCCTCACGAATCATATAAGGTACGGACCCTTTAATAATTGGTGCTTCAACAAGATTATTTGGATTTCTCTCTCGGCCTTCTGGGAATGTTACAATTTCCACTTGAGAAACGGGAAAGAACTTCGTCGGCTGGTCACAGAACATCATCGCGGCGACATTCTTAATCATACGTTTTTCGGTTGGGCCTTCCAGCAAGTTCATTTGTTCTAATATGCCCAGCAGATTTCCTGTTATATTTTCATCAGCCAAGCGGCTGTTGACAGTCACAAGGTAATCACGCAACAGCGTCGTGGAAATATCTGTTGCTTGGATATCAGGGTTACCTCTGTCATCGAAAGGCACCCTATTGGCCATCTCTCGAAGTTCGTCAAGTCTTTCCCCTTTTGCCTCTATTGATGTGGTACCATAGCGGATATAGTAGGCGTATTGTTTGTGTTTTGATTTCACGTCTGTTGGTACTGCATAGGGTCTATTTATTCCGCTTGGAACCCAGATTACGAGAATGTGAGTGTCATCGACCTCTTCTACAGATATGCGAGGAGAGTAGAATGGATCCATCATATTGTTGAAGTTCACCATTTCACGCTGTATTTTGTCAAGTTGATCTAATGGTATTCCCGTCACTGGACGTACAGCAATCCCGTCTTTCTCCTCAACACCAACAAGGATATAACCACCACCTATATTGTCAAAATCATTTGCGAAGGCACATATACTATGGTATATCTTTGTTGGATTCCAACCCTTCTTAAATTCAATTCGGTTACTTTCAACTTTGTGCTTATTCAGCAAGTCTTCAATGTTAATCGGTAGTGCCATATTTCATTTTTTACATGGTTACTCACGCATTCACGCATTTACACATTCACGCATTCAAATATTGGCTCCACATGGTCGCCGACCTCAGTTCACGAATTCACACATTTATACTTTAATTATTTCTGCATTCAATAACATCTGTTTTTTGGGGGGGGGGGCAATAGTTCTTAATTTAGCTTTATTCAGAGAATGTATATTAATTAGGGTTGTCGATATAGATTTCTTTTCGTTTTAATAGGTCTTATATTTCTTCAAAACAGGAGTCGCACCGCTATTCTTTATGTAAAGCAAGTCATCTTTGGGAATATTGTCAAACTCAAGTTTCAATGCGTGAAGTGACCCTGTTGGTTCTGAAATTTCATTTCTAAGGTTGATATAAAATTTAAGAGCATTGTCTATACGATTACTGTAATGTTGACGCTCCTTTGTGTTGACGAATTCTTCATTATGAATAATATCATAAAAAATTGATTGCTCTTTCTCATCTAATTCATCCAAAGATTTACACCAATTTGCCGTTGATAATGGGTGCTTCTTTTTTTCAAGCCATTCAAAGAAAAATCTGTATACAATCATTGCATCTGGCATCTCAAGCAGTGTCAAGTACTCGGATTCATTGTGACCAAATGCCTTATAGAAAAACGTAGTTCCTCTGCCGATCATCCCTTTTGTGCTGTTCAAAACAGCTTGAATAGCCCTAATATATTTCTTGTTCCAGTGCTCTCCAATGAAATTTCTATCATGACTATGCTCTCCGTAAAGGGGATGATATTTCATTGGAAAAGAATATATGTTTACATCTAATTCATCGCACAATAACACATTAATTTCCATTCTTGTATACAATTCGACTGGTCTATCTTTAAAGTTATATAGTAGATAATTCGAAAAATTCCGAATACCAGCATCTACACTCATTTTTAGTGCGGCTATGTATACATCCTTATATTTTAAATCATCAAATGCTATGCGTAAAGGAGATATTGCAATTCTGGCAAATTGTTTGGCCATATGAGGTGTAAACAACCGGGCATCAACACCTTGGTTAAAATCAACCTTGCGTTGCCGTGGTCTTCTGTTCTTTAATGTTTTTTCATAGTCCTCTTTAATAATATTATAAGCTTCGATTAATGCCTTCTTCGTTGTGGTTTCATGTTTAAGGATATGAAGGTCGTCAAAAGCCTTATAGATATCATATGATTTCTCTTTATTTTTAATTGTGTCAAGATATTCCAGTAACAATCTTTGTGCTTTTCGAATATAGGCACGGTCGTTTACACCGGCAATAAGATTCTTTATTGACAATCCTAATTTATCTGGCTCAACATAAGTCGCTCCCGCACCAAATCCACATTCGATAATTTCGTCAATGATTTTATCAAATGACTTTGATGCCATTACATTATTGTCCATTAAAAGCAAGTCTCTCTGTGGACCATACAGCCTGTCAACCTCTTCAATACGTCGCTTAAGAGGAATATAGTCTTGGTATTCTGGCTCTAATGTTTTAACGGCGCAAAAAGGGCATTTGCGAATACAACCTCTTGTGACATATGCATAATAAGCATTAGACATTTCATATTTATATGAAATCTCATCTAAAATGCTATAATCTAATGGTAAAGTGTCTATTATTTGTTTATCCCCTTCATCCAGATCTCCTATTTTATTTGAAAGGCCAACATGAGGTCTAATACCTGTTTCCGATTCTATTTCATCAGGTTGAAGTGTCGCTAAGACCCCTCCAATCTGAAAATCGCCCCCGGGTTTTAATAAAACTTTTAATTCATTTATGGTTTTGACCGTGATATCGAAATAGAATGTGAACATTGTGGTGACGAGAATCCTGTCCCACTCTCTTTCTTCTGGCCTTGTGTACCATTTCTTCCAAAAGTAATCCTTGTAAAAAATAATCCAGTCTGTTATAAGCGATTTGCTTTCTAGTTCAGACAAAGCCAATCTGTCAAAGTATTCTGTCTTCTTTGTTCTGATGAAATCTATTATAATGTCTCTTTTTGTATCCCAATTAATCTTTGGTTCCACAATAGACAATTTCTCTATACACTTGTTTGCGATACGCTCAAGAATAAAAGTTTTAATATCCCCTTTAAAAAACACCACATTGTCTCCTCTACGTTTATGATAAGTAGAGAATTTCATTAAGGCAACTGGCGGAAATTTATTCTTATAATCAGGTTCAACTAGAAGTATATTTCTTGGCATTTTATTTGACAAGTTTCTTTAGAATTTTTGCTTTTAAAGATTCAATATAAGATGGAGTTAGTGTGGGCTCGTTATCAATTACCTCACAAACTTTATTGTAAGTTCTTCTTTCTTCTTTAGTAAGTTTTGAGAATAAATGTTCGTTAGGATTTTTCGGCTCATCCTCTATTTTGTCAAGATTATCTCTTGTGTTTTTGCTTTCAAACTTACTTTTCTCAACCAACTTTGATATTTTGACAGGCCTAATATGAGGTTTGGTTTTTTTCGAGTTATTATCTGCAATTTTTTTATCTAATATTTTTTGTCTGGCTTCAATTAACGTGTCAGCAACGAGTTTGCCTTCAGAAGTGGATGTTAGGTCTTCAATTCTATCATTTAGTTCTGCTGTTTTTGCAGAGATGATTTCTTCTTGTTCTTTTATTTGATGTCTGATATTTTTCTTTTCAATAGGATCGTCCTCTTTATCCAAAGATGCATTTAATTCATATTTTTTCAAATAGGCGCTTGTGATTTTATCAACAGCCTGACTACCCATGTGACTGGCATTATCATATAAAGAATACATTATCTCGGCCTTTTCTGCCATAACTACATCGAAATCAGCCTTTTGCTCGGAGTCAACAAAGCCGTCACGAGAACCCGTTGGCTGAATTTTCTCATGAGTAAGAAACATTTCGCCCACAAAATAATTTACAGAGACGTTTTTCATATAGTTTGCCATAACATTAGAATCTCCAACTGCTGTATTCAGTTTACGAAATCTAATGCCACGGAAAGGCACACTATTCATTTGTATAATTTTGTCGTTCAGGGCATACCAACCCCATCCTAAAAGTCCATCATCGGGATCTTCAATCTTCATAAACAATGGCCGAATTAGTGATGTTTCTTTGTTTGGAATATCAAAACTATATGGCTTTCGGATATCTTCTCCATTTATTATAACTTTGTATAACCTTTCTTTTTCATAAAGTTCTTTATATTCAGGATTGTCTTCTAGTGCAGGGAAAAGGTAACCTTCTTTAAATTCCATTGTATAGTCAACTGGTGCGATTAGAGAAACATATTCTTTTACAGCCTGAAAATCAACCAGTTTGTCTATTCTGCGTTTAAGACCACATAGTTTTACCCTAAAATAATGTTCTTTTGATTCTTCGGGTTCAAAAACGCAGTTTGTTACACGATCAATTACTTCCGTTCCATCTTCAAATTCGCGTGAATCTATTAATTTAAATGCCTCGTCAGTATTCCATGTAAGAATTGTCTTTTGGTTTTCGTTATAATAGGTTGTTTCAAACACAATCTTTTCACAATATTGGGCAGCAATTAGGCGGCCTATACCATATTGTCCAATTAGATTGTCTTTATATTTTCCCGAATTTCCAGGATCCACAAGTCGTGGACCTATCTCGGACACTTTGACTCCAATACCTCGATCTTTAATTGAAATCTCGTTGTTGCCAATTTGTATAGAAATGACAGCCTCATTGGGAGTTATTAGCTTCTCTTTTATGGCTAATTCTAATCCATCGCAGGCGTTTTGAATGTATTCGCGATAGATTACAAGTGGATCTGTGTACAACTTACCCAAAGCAAGGCCCAATGTGCCTACTCCGAATCTACTTTTATACCCTTCCATAAGTTTAACTATTTTGTTTATATGTGGGATATGGGAACTCGATTTTAATGAGAGAACGCAATGCGGGGTTTTGGATGATATACTCACCAGGCTTTAACCTTGTAGCGATATCTTTATAGGTGTCCCCAAGGTGTCGGTAATCAGAAGCACTGACTTCAGTATAACTAGTTCTTCCAATTGCATTCGTTGAGCAATTGCCTTTTACACGATCATGAATATTGCTTCTAAACTGTTCAACACCAAACAGTATTATTCCTAATGACCGTCCTCTTTCTGTTACATCTAGAAGGTGCTGTAAAATCATCGAATTAGAAGGACAATCTTTGGAGGCATATTTGTTTAATTCATCCACAAAAATTACAATCTTGTCTAAAGCTTCTGGCCCCAATTTCGTATTCATCATATCAATAATTGTTCCCATTACATCGCCAAATACAAAGGCTTGTGTATATGTGTCTAATCTAGCAATATCTATAACTTTTACTTCGCCTGCTTTGATGCTCCGCAAATCATCTTCCAAAACAACCTCGTTGTTCTTGTCATCAACCCCATCTCTAAAAACACATCCAGAAAGAATTTTATTGATAATTCTACAAAACTTCTTCCAAGAGCCTAATGCTATTGTTCTTCTGGCAGGTGAATCACTATTGCCATTAATTATTTTATCAAGTTTATTATTAAACTGACTCCATTGCTTTAAGCCCATGAAGGGGTCATTATCATCTTCAATCCAACTAATAATAGATTCCATTGTGTTTGTTGGATCAGGTTCATTGGCAAAAAGATACCGTAGTTTACTTACACAAGCAGAATATGGATATTTGAAGATAGAAGCCTTGTTCTTGTTAAACTTTGGTTTTAACATTTTGTCCCAGTCTCCAAAAGACTGAATATTATGTTGCTCTTTTTTGTCCGAATAAGGGAAATAATAATGGACATCTGAAAATGGTTTTACATCCAACTCCAAAAGTTGATATAGTTTCTTATCATTGGAAGACAAACACTCTGCAGGTTCATCTATGCTCAACAGGTCGCGCCCTTTAACATTGAAAACAATGTATCCAACTTTTTCTTTTTTCTCTTTATTGTATTTTTGTTGCAATGCATTCATCAAAAACATTGTATATGATGTTTTGCAAGCCAATCCTGAAATACCTGAGATATTAAGGTGTGCGCCATCGGGGCCAACTAAAAAATTTGCATTAATTGGGACTGGTACTTCTTGGCCATACATCTTTAAATAGCCACAAACCACGCTATTTTTCTTTTTTGCCTCATCAAGACCAAGCGCTTTCTGAATGTCATCAACTGTACATAATCTTACGTTGTGACCATGAAGAACTGGTGTGTAAATGTTATTACTATTTCCGATGACCTTAGCTTTAATATAATTGAAAGCAATTCTGTCAGTATTTCCTTCTTTGGGGTCTTCGCTTGTTTCCCCAAAATTGGAGGAAACATAGCTTGAGAAATGACTGGCAGAGTCAGTAACGTGGCTAATTTCTTCAATTCTACCAAAGGTAAAAGAGTTATTGATATGCTCTACCTTCACAATGTCAAAGGGGTTTATGTCGTACCCCGCTTTTGTCCAAAAAAAGAAGTACTGCAGTGTGGATGGATTTTTTTCTGTTGCAGATACTTTCCCAATTATATCTTCCATACTTATATTTGATTTAGTATTGCATAATCGTTAATAAATTGTGATTTGGCGTGTATTTCCGTCACATGTACAGGGTATAAATGATTTGCCCACCTATTGTCTTTGCCAAAGCAAACTGGGTGCGATTCATTTAACAAATGAGCCGAAATGGTGTTAATAAGTGTTGTGCTTGGTATATTATCACCTATCATTAAAAATTCAATCTTTATCACATCAGAGAAGCATGAAGAGCGTTTGATCGGCAGGTTTCGAATTCGTAAATACCAAACACAGTAGTTGTGCCCTTCATGAGTGTATTTGTACGCATTTGTTCTGGAGTATGGGGGCAATTCTGCTATTATATTGCCAATTCTTGGCTCGATTTTTGACAGTAATTCTGAATCAAATGATTTTGATACTCCAATGACGCATTTCATATTTAAATCAAACATGGCGGCATCTAAATCATCATCCTCTCTGTTTGTCATATCCCTTTTATATTCAAGGGATCCATCCTTGACAAGCCAGGAGTTATTTTCGTTCAACAAACCATCCTTGCACATGTCTGACACATATTGCCTCTCGTTGTCAGTCATTTGATTTTGAATGACAGCAATGGAACGTCGAAGATATTTATTTCGGCCATATTCATTTTCATTGGATGTGTCGTATGGTATTATTCGAGAAAATTGTAATAACAAACCATCTGAAGATATATTCTTTTTGCGTATCTCATCATTGATTTCTTCACATCTTTTCTTAAAGAAGTTTTCTCTTTGCTTGACAGAAACACCCTTGCAATATGTATCAGGCACAGACATTACAATCTCTCTACGGGTGTCAAAATGTAACATTTGACGGTCTTCTCGTCTACAACAGCAAATCACAATCTGTCCCACTGACACAGGGTAAATAATACCATCTATACTAAAGTCCCCGGTTTTATATATATGCCGAGTTCCATCTAGGAAGAACCTTATAAAACTTTTGTTTTTTCTCTTCGATATTTCTTCATTGGGAATTACGTGATAAAGTTGTTCTTTCGTTTTGGGATTTGTTTCTGCATACTTGGCTCCTCCAGTTATTGCCATAGGGGAATGATCCTCAAAATCTGCAACTATATCTGCTTCAGTGTCATCTATTACTCGTTTTAAGGTGTTGTATGGAACGATGTTCCCTTCACCTTTTTTTGCAACCAATCCCAAAATATATCCCATAATCTACGTGGTTATTTTATTCAATCTATTTAGAAATCTGTTGAAATATAACGTCCAATCGTATTTGTGGATTGTATGTTTCTGTTGTTGTTCATGTCTAATTTTTTGATTGCAAAAATACGAAGAAAATCTGATACAGCCAAATTTATTTGTTCGCGGGTGTGATTATATAATATAACGGTGTACAACAGGACTGACGAGGGACCGTCGAAGGATCGCCGAGGGATCACTAACCTTTGGATTGAAAATCAGCAACTTGCCGTTTGTATGACTCGTTCACGCAATGCGCTGGTTTTCAGGAGGTATGTAGTTGCCACAAAGAAGGCATAAAGAACCCACATAGAAGGATCGAAGAAGGGGTACCACCAGGGGACCGCCGAGAGGTCACCGAAGGATTGTCAACAGATAGCGCAGCGCTATCTTTGCCGCCGGAGATGCCTAATATGTGCCACAATTAGAGGAAACGCCACAATTGTCAGAAAACAAAAAACTTACAAATTGAGGCAACAACGTTGCCTCAATTCAGACGCCACGCTATTGCTGCAAATAAAGCATTAAAGAATGTGGGAATACGTTTATGAATGCGTTAATGCGTTATTGCGTTTGTTCCAGTCCTTTGCACTTGGCCGCGCTAACGTCGCAGGCCGTGTCTCCAATGGAACCAGACAGAATGTGTTAATGCGTGAATGCGAGAATGTGGATTGTGCCGACTTGGTGCTGACTTGGTGCCGACTTGGTGCCGACTTGTTTTTTAGTAGAATGGAATGGAAGAGGCGGCCCGCAGGGGTGCTGCGTGCCGCATCGTTATGTGTCGGGATGGCGGTTACTTGATCTCTATGCCGCCGAAGTTGCAGTGACCTTTGAGGTGGAGGGTCTTGGCACCGTCGGAGGGCTGGGTGCAGCAGTCGCAGTCGACGCCGGCGAAGGCGGTGTCGATGCCGTTGTTGACGCAGACGCCCTTGGGGACACGTATCTCCATGCCGCCGAAGCTGCAGTCGACATTGATGACGGCACCGTCGCGGATGTCGGCATCACGCAGGTCGAGGCCCGCGAAGCCGAAGCTGACATGCACGTCGGCGCCCTCGAAGGTCTGTCCATCATAGCTGTATTCCTGCTTGCCGAAGGTGACGTCGATCTTGTGCTGCTTGCCTCCGTCGAGGACGACGGGCGTGGAGGACTCGCCGTTGTGGCAGTGGCAGCAGCTCTTCTTGTTGTTGAAGAACAGCAGCGACACACCCCACACTACAGCGGCGAGGCAGAGCATATACTTCCAGATGTCGTTCCAGGGGATGATGCCGCGGGCGGCGAGGAGGAGCAAGATGCCGATGCCGAAGCCTATGATGGCGCCGGCTTTGTGGCGGTCGCTGAATATATTGACGAAGCAGGGGACGATGACGAAGAGCGCCCACCAGCCTTCGAGGCTGATGCTGATGACGTCGAGGAGCTCCAAGGCCCAGAAGATGCCGAAGGCTACGAGGGCGATGCCGCCGATGATTTTGCTGGTGCGTTTCATTGTGTTCGTGAAATGTTTTTAATGGTTAGTGTTGGTGTTTTTTGACGGTGTCGGTGATATGCTGTTTGATTGTATTCCAGTCGGCTGGAATGAACATCTTGGGCACTGCTTCGTTCTCGGCATCGTCGAAGTAGGTGAGGCTCAGCAGGGCGCGGAAAATGGAATAATTGGGATATTTCTGTGAATAGAAGGACAAAAGCTCATCTAAACTATAGCGCTGCAGGAGCATGTAGATGTCGATGAAGTCCTTGAGGCTTCCGCGTCCCTCGATGGCGTTTATTTTCATGGCGGCGATGTCTTTAGGTGATGCCAACGTCAACCCTTCGAAACATACAGGGTCGTCAATCCATGGGTATCGGCTGTAATCCACAACGTCGACCATCACTCCATTAACAATGAGTTGCAAGATGTTGTTTGTTCGGTTGCGAAGACAACAGGGACCCATCTGTTCCATCATTGATATGATGTCGTCTTGCGAAACTGTGAGTTTGCCGAAGAAATCCAGGTCAACCGACTGGCGATGCCCATATTGTAATGCCAAGGATGTACCTCCAACAAGTCGCATCCCTTGCATCTCAGGTTGTGCGGTAATCCTTTTTAGGAGTTCCAAAGTGTCGGGAAGGACTGTCTGAAGGTGTAGCATCGGTAGTCTTCTTTGTTGGTGCCAGTGACGACGCAGACAAAGGAGAGCGCTTCGGGACGCAGGGAGCGCAATGTCTTGCAGTCGCTGGCGATACGGTCGAGGCCGTAATAGTTGCGAACCTTGCGCCAGTCGTCGAGTTCGCCGTATTCAAGCACACGTTTTATCAGCTGCGCGGAGTTCTTCTCGGCGTCGAACCTGTCTTTGTCGATATCCCAAAAGAGGTACGGCGACAGCTGGCTGATGAGTGCTTGGGTACTATTCATTCTTTATTATAGAGGGAGGCATTCCGGTCAGGGGATGCCTCCCTAGGGGTATGCAATTATTTCTGCATGGTCTTCAGCCTCTCCGTCAGCATGGGGACGATCTTGTGGAGGTCGCCCACGATGCCGAGGTCGGCCACCTGGAAGATGGGTGCGAACTTGTCCTTGTTGATGGCGATGATGAGTTCGCTCTCCTCCATGCCGGCGAGGTGCTGGATGGCGCCGCTGATGCCGCAAGCCATATAGAGGGCGGGACGCACGGTCTTGCCGGTCTGACCCACCTGGCGGTCGGCAGGCATGACGCCGGCGTCGACCATAGCACGGGAGCTGGAGACTTCGCCGCCGAGCTCTTTGGCGAGGGCCTCGAGCTTGCCGAAGCCGTCCTTGGTGCCGACGCCGCGGCCACCGCTGACGAGGACCTTGGCCTCGCTGATGTCGGTGACGGTCTTCTCTTCCTTGACGGTCTTGACGAGTTTGACACGGGCAATCTTCTTCTCGTCGAAGTTGACCTTGAAGTCGACGACCTCGCCTTTGCGGCTCTTGTCGGCAGCCATTTTCTGCATGACGCCGGGGCGGACGGTGGACATCTGCGGGCGGTTGTTCTTGCAGAGGATGGTGGCCATGAGGTTGCCGCCGAAGGCGGGACGGGTCATGCGGAACTCGTGGGCCTCGTCGTCGCTGATCTCGAGCTTGGTGGCATCGGCGGTGAGGCCGGTGCGGTTGCGGGCGCTGACGCGCGGGCCGAGGTCGCGGCCGATGGTGGTGGCGCCGATGAGCATGATGCTGGGCTTCTCGCTCTCGATGATGGCGGTGATGGCCTCGGTGTAAGGCTCGGTCATATAGTCTTTCAGCAGGTCGTGGTCGACAACCATGACGCGGTCGGCACCGTGCTCGATGAGGGTGGGGGCGAGGGCTTTGACGTCCTTGCCGAGGAGCATGGCGACGACTTTCTCGTTGTTGGCGTCGGCGAGCTCGCGGGCCTTGCCGAGGAGCTCAAGAGCCACATTCTGCAGTTTGCCGTTGCGCTGTTCGGCAAACACGTATACGTCTTTATATTCTGAC
>JAEEGH010005888.1_pt1 | contig 30443 bp, 20 predicted proteins | sample 9134181 | NCBI WGS metagenome assembly JAEEGH01 (sample SAMN16246544, study PRJNA631951) | gut metagenome | biome: gut microbiome; feature: rumen; material: DP-attached | host: Bos | place: Iran: Karaj | collected 2018-10
ATATCTTAACGTCGGTATCTCCGCCAACCTGACCATATGTCTCAGAACCAGAAGGAGAAGATGGTTTTGAACCAATACCACCACCAAACACGCTTCGACATGTGAGCTGGCAGTCAGTTACAACCTTTGTATTACCAGTTACATAGCCACTGAAACCGCCACCATGAATATCCATGAAGGTGAAACCTGGAGCACCTAATGACCAAGCCAACTGACTTGCACGATAACGAAGGAAGGTATAAGCGTCTTCGGTATCGCCCATACCATACAGTTTTTTCTTTGTATTATCATCAACTGCCTGATAGTTATCATAGATATCCTGCTCAAATGCCTCATACTTGATTCTGTCTTCTGGCTGGTTCACATACTTGTTACCACCCATTACATTACCAGTAGCATTAAGTTTTGCACCAGGCTGAGCATACACCTCTGTATTCTTCACCTTTGTGTTCACGCCATAACCGGCACCAAAGACTGAGAACTGAGGATTTCTTATGTTATCAATAGATGTGTACCAGCAACAGCCAGCAGCTGTATTTGGATCAAGAAGGTTATATGTCTTGCCCTTATACTTCACATCGGTCAATGGAGAGTGGTTTATTACAACCTTAGAAGTACCACCGACATAACAAGCAGCATTACCGCCTCCATATATATTATGATTGATGACAAACTTATATCCCTCATCATTACTTTCAAAGAAACGGTCATCGACATATGACTGAATCTTAGCCATGCGCTCAGCCTCAGTCATGTTTCTCATCTTCTCATAAGAAGTACCCAACTTAGTATTTGCCTTGTTCCAAGTCGTGATGTTTCCATCAACATCAGCCATAGCATACCATATCCATGAACCGCCATCAATAGTAACATTCGTATTACCCGTTACATCAGCGTATGTACCGTTACTCTTTGAACCATTATCAGTACCAGCATCACCAAAGCCACCACCGAAGATGTTATATCCAAGATTACCACCTTCGACATGTACCATTGAGTTTCCGTCTACAACACCATAAGAACCTGCACCATATATTCTGTTCCAGATATAAGGCTCAACGGTATTGTTATCAACATCCGTACTGTTACCGACATGAACGAGGGTATTACCTGTTACGCGACCTATCTTGGTATAGTCAGTAACTTCAGCCTTCTTTCTACCAAGACCTCCACCAAATATCATACCATAGATATTACCACCAGTAACATCCACAAAGGTACAAGATTTATCATGTGTATAAGAAACAATCTCGCCATTACTTACAGATGTACTTATTGGCTCTACACTAAGATTAGCTGTGCCGTCACCAACATTGGCAATATCACCACCGCCATATACATTTCCATAGATAGCAGCAGTTCCTGTCACCGTAACGCTTGTCTTGCCCTTTACTCGGGCAACATCCTTATATCTATCGTCTGAAGCGGTCTGAGTAATACCCTTACCACCACCAAATACGTTACAATACATCTTACCGCCCTTAATCATAACGGTAGAATTCTCCTTTACAATACCTGTAGATGGATTATTCGCATTCAGAAGACCATAGCCACCACCATATACGTTTCTAAGAACTGGTGTTCCTTGAATTGTTGTAGAGGTGTTATGCTCTACAACACCTGCGTATGAACCGCCAGCAGAGCCAATGATTACATTATTATCATCAATATCAATGTTGATATCAACATCTGTATTTCCAACGACAGTATTCACACCATAACCACCGCCAAATACCCAGAAGTTACGTTTTGAGTTGTCATTATATACAGTCTCCCACATCTGAGTACCCATGATGTCAGGAGTATTAAAACTTCTTGTTACATTTACAGATGACGTACCTGTTACAGTAGCAACCGCATAGCCACCACCATAGACATTATGCATACCTGTGGCAAAACTACTGGTCTCATTTGTTCCAAGAGCTGCCTTAGCACCACTCATTGTCACACTTGCATCACCATTAATAGTAGCCCTTGTCATGGTAGCAAGGTCTCCCTGACCACCGCCATAAATATTCTTATAGAAGTAGCCACCACTGACATAGACATTAGTATTGCCTTCATTCGAACCGAATGCGCCACCACCATAGATATCACCATAGATTCTTGGAGTGCCGGAAATACTAAGATTTGCATCTCCCTTGATAAAACCTACGAGTTCTGGATGACTGGTGTACGTTTTGGTACGTCCATTACCTGAAGCAAAGACATCGCCACTGACAACGACATTACCCATGATGGTAAGATCTGTAGCATCAGTATAGCCTTCTCCTACAACTTCTATGGCAGCCATATCACCACCACCATATACAGAACCATTGATTACGGTATTGCCAAGAATCTTAACAGTTGTCTTACCATAGACGCGAGCCATGTTATTAAGAGTCGTATAGGTTTCTGTATTATACAATTTTGCATCAGCAACACCATAGCCTCCACCAAAGATATCGCAATTGAATGTTCCGCCGTTGATTGTCAACTCAACATCACCATATGTTTGACCCAACGCATTATATTTTTTATGGTCCTCATCTTTAATGCCATAGGTATAGGTTTTGCTTTTTATTATATTATTTGAATAGAATTCATCTGTACCTCTACCACCAGCAAAGATACCATTCTTACAATAGAATGTACCACCATTGATAGTCAAAGAAGATACAACCTTACCAACCCTGCCATATACATTACCACCAGCAACACTTGGCTTTACTCCATTAGCAAAGAACAGGCTTGGACTCATAAATCCACTACCACCAGCATAGACACCATCAATCGGATGATCCTTATCTGTACCAAAGACACCATCTTTGATAAGAATCTTTGTATTAGTTTCTATAGGATTAACATCTATAGATGAGCCATCTGCATTATAGCAATGAACGGAAACCAATTTATTCTTCGCATCTTCATATTTGCCAAAGAGCACAACCTTATTATCAGAACTCCAATAGGCTATTTTTTCATCAACTGTATGATGTGTATCATCACCAATACCATTATAGCCACCTGCACCAGAACCAAAGACTCCACAGAATAGGGATTCTTTCATTGTATTATTTGCAGGAAGAATTTTGAAAGTTCCACCATTGATTGTAACGGTGCTATATCCATAGAACGGGTTATCGATTACATCATTAGCACTATAACCACGGCCTGTACTTCCACCATAAAGCTCGGTGACAATCACTTTATTATTGTCAATCTTTCCTTCACCATCTCTTGGATCAAGAAGGATATTAGCCCTACCCGCATAGGTATTGCTTGGGAAAGTATAGGTCTTATTATTGTATTTAAATTGATAGTTCCTCTTCTGACCAAGAGTGCCATTTACAACACGACCTACATAACCACTCTTGAGGATAATATCCACATCGGCATACATGGCACCTTCATGGCAACCAGCCAACACAATACCACAGTCATAGTCCGCCTTAGCTTCGTTGTGTTTATCATTAAATTCTCTGTCGATATCAATGGTCACAGTACACTTGATTGGCAAATTAGGTGTACCCATCAATCCATTTATCTGACTACCGGTTGATTGACGACCACCTACAGTGACAGTAGAATAACGACCGGACTTTAACGTGATGCTAAAGCCTTCCTTACCATGAGGCATTGTTTTTTCCATAGTCTCCATATCCAGAACCTCATTACCACTACGGAAACGGGCATCATTGTTCAATCCACCATAAATCTGCATAGAAGAAATCCTTGCACCGTCAACAGTACCATAGCCAGGAGTGTGATCAGGGTTAAATCCTGTCATCTGGATACCTTCACCCATCTCCAGATTATAATACTGACAGAAAATATACTGAGAGTGATTACCCGTACTACTACCAGTATGATTGAACGTGATATATTGGAAACGTGTGTCGCCGAAGAGTCCAATATATTGATTGAGACCGTCGACAGCACCATATCTGGATCCTTCAATAATGGCACCATAATCCACTCCATTATACTTACCTGTAATAGTTGCACTCTTTGCAAGATGAGAGGCATCAACCTTCCTTTTCCATTCTGTATATGATTCGGATGGAACATTTGACTTAAGATTATCTGTAATAGAAAAACCACCATTAATTCCGGTAGAATTCATATCACTCTTACCCATCAGGACAATCGTATTCTCATCCCAAGAAGCATCATCATTAAGCAGACTATAAGCCTTCTGCCATGTCTTTACAGGAGTCTCTGGTGTCAGACCTGAATTATTATCATCACCACCATCAGGTTTAAGGAACACAACTGTACCAGAAAACAATGTCTTGTCAAAAATAGTATATTCACCACTACTCAAAACGACATGACATGTTATCTTCTTATTTGCATCTGTACCTGATGGGGTATATGTCTTAGTCGTAGCCGTTTCAACTCCATCCGCCATCCATTGATAGCTTACTGTAACATTATCATCCAAGGCTTCTTCATCCCAAAGAGAATTAGTGATATTGACTTTGTAAGTACCACCAGTCTTTGTCATAAATGCGTCAGCCTTGATGATAGTAGAAACCTTTGTTGACTTTGAACGCGAACTTTCATCTGCCACCTCTGCATACACATATCTCACATTTCCCTCATAAGGGAGAGTCAATATCTTAGTATTACTCTTGTTTGACTTCGTCCAATTTACATTATCCTCAGAGATATACCAGTTATAATGCTCATTACCATCCATTCCATAAGTTTTGGCAGTAATAAGCACACCAGTCTTATAATCAATTGTCAACTCTGTACCATATACAGTTAAGAAGAAAACGCGATTCGATGCATTGTAATTCCATGATGAGAGGGCATCGTCACCACTTGATTCAATAAATTCATTATTTGCATCACAGAATGGCACAGCAAACCCACTAAGAGATTTCTGTGTTCCCTGATTCAGTTCACATCCAGTTGTATAATACAAGGATGTCTGAACCACATTTCCATACTGCTTACCAAATACAGAACCAACAACCTTACATCCTTCAGGAACTTTTATGGTATTCTGCGCATAGATATTCTTAACACATGTCTTTACATTGGTCTGACATTCTGCAATAAATCCTCCGACAACCACATAACTCTGATTATTAACATTCAGGTTGTTTAAGTTGATTTCTACCTCTGCAGCTATGTTTTCAAACTTATAATTATTGTTGGAATTTAGGATCTTACCAATAGCACCTCCTATTACCAGCCATTTTCCATTCTGGTTGAAAGTGGTTGAAGCACCTTCAATCTTAGAGTTACGGATAATGATGTTCTGGATACTTGAATTCTCACGCACACCACCAGCCAATATACCTACCAGCCTTGAGTTTACTGTATTTGAATTATTACTACATACACCATGAGCTTTGTCAATAATAAGATTCCTTATAGTACCCCCCGCAATTATAGAGAATAGTCCAAAGAAGCCTTCAGCATTCTTTGTGCTATACCAGTCAAAATGCATATTACTGATTGTATGTGCATTTCCATCCAATGTCCCCTTGAATGATTTGTTTGCATCTTGGGTAATACTGCCTATCGGAGTCCAGATAGCATTTCCCAGATCAATATCAGCTATTATCTTATAATACTTATCCAGATTCCTTCCATTATTTATATCATAGGCAAGTCTTGCCAACTGGCTGTCGTTACTGATGAGATAAGGAGCCGCCTCTGTACCCTTACCACCACCATAGCTTGGAGCACAAATATGATCCTCCACACCATAGATTTCAGCAGGTATCACAAAGTTCATCTCTGATATTGTTTCTGTTCCCTTCTTTACTACAACACGACCTTTTTGCTCTTCTGCTTTTGTTGGCAAGGTCGCACTATTGGTAGTACTTGACTGACGAACTCCACCCACATACCACTCGTAAGTATAGCTACCAGTGGTATTCATTGTATAGACATGCGCATTCGTAAGATGAGTACTCTCATGGGTACCAGACAACGTTCCTATAAACACAAAGCCGGTTGTCTGACTATAGCCCCAACATGGGACATCAGACATCTTATTTTCATAAAGAAAATCGTTTGCCTGAGTTATAAATGTTGAACCAAAAGCTAATGTCTTTTTATCGCCAGAGGTATCAACATTTGTTCCTGACACAGAATTTGTATAATACCAATTATTTTTCTCTGCCACTCCATCCTTATTGGCCAAGACATTTCCAAACTTTATATTAGCATGGTTAGTGCAGCTTATCGTTACATCAGAAAAAAGATTTTCTGCAAAGATATTATTCGCATCATCAGCTTTCTTTTGGCGGAAACGACCAATAACACCACCGACATAAGAGTCTGTGCTACTACTGCTATACGTCATTTTAGAATAGTTTATCTGGACATTCTGTGTTGCCAGATTGAATATTCTATATACTCCAGGATTACTGTCATTATCTTTTTCTGTATTTCCAAGAATACCACCAATACGGACACAACCGCTACTACTCACGGTAAACGATGATCCACCATCAGAGTTTACTGAGTTTTTAACTATGATGTTACTTATCTCTGAATACTGACGTACTTCTCCTGCCAATATACCGATACCACAACCATCTTTTGTTATATTCTTCCCGTCTGCTGCTTTTTCAATTTTCGCGCCATCAATGATAAGATTGCTGACACGTGCCCAACTGCTGCTCTCACCTCTTATCCTGCCAAACAAACCTGATGTTGTCCAACCGCTAAAAGTCCATTTCACTTTCAAATTCTTGACAACATGCCCTCTACCATCGAAATCACCCAAGAAACGATGGTTATTATCTGTACCTATTGGATTCCAATAGTGTGCACTGAGATCGATGTCCGCATCCAAGACATAATACTTTCCTTTAGAAATGTTATTCGTACCGGCAACATGCTTTGCCATATATGCGAACTGAGCCGCAGTCTCAATCACATACGGATTCTCCTTCGTGCCTGAACCCGAAGCAAACGCAGTTGCAGCGTTATCTTTCCACTCACCACTTTGCGCCCATGCCCCTTGCGCAGAAACCACAAGGAGAATCAGGAGCATGAAGATGTTCCTTACCCTATTCATAAGTCTCATATTACTTATTTTGACAATTGCTGTTGTCTTCATATCGTTAATAGTTATGGCCTCTCCCCCCGCCCTCCCCCGTAGGGAGGGAGCCGGAAGGCTATAGAGGATTGTTACTATATATTGTTTAACTTTTCATTCTTTTCCTTAGAACGGTTTGCCTTTCGCACTCCAGCTCCCTCTCTACGGGGGAGGGCGGGGGGAGAGGCCACCTCCATTCTTATTCCATTACCAAATACCCTATATATTGATCCTCGTCAGCCAGAATATATAGATGGTCTGGCACGATGGCAATCTCAAGAGAGTTAAGTTTTCCAGGCGTAAGCCCTGTCTTCTTCAGATTGGCGAAATTGTCCTTGTTGAAGACAATCTTGTTCGTCACGTTCTCGCGCGTGACAGTTCCATTATCTGCAACCTTGACATTATACGTCACACTTATCGTAGGCGTAAAACTTTCTACTGGAATCGCGAAGAATGGACTTCCCCATTCGTGGAACTCATTGTCTGCCAAAGTCAGGCTTACAGCATTGAGGTCTTCATCTTTGTTCACGATATTCAATGACATGGACTTACTAACAACATCACTCCATTCTAATGGTTCAAATTCCCACTTTCCTTCTTTAAATTGATAGGAACGCGTTATTTTTCCCTTATATGGAATAGTTCCAGAAACTACAACCTTTGTTATCTCAAATTCACGTACCTTACTCATCTTCTCACCTAACTTGAACTTCAACTGGAATCCCGTCATAGTCTGATCCATATCAAAGTTAACAATTTGTCCTGGAGCATTCTTATGGTGAGGCACATTACAGATCAAAGGCAGATCCGTTCCTTCTGTCATATTTGTTTCATTCAAAGTTGGAGTAAAGCTCAAGATATATTTACCTGCCAGATAATCAAAACTTGCCGTTGAAGTATATGGCATATAGCCAAAGAAATCAAAACTATCATACGCGCTGTATTCTGGCCAATACTTAACAGGCGAGTACGTCCAATCACCATCTACGTATAACACCTTCTGGTTAGAGAAAATTCTATTGGCAGCCTTATCATAAGTATCACTACTTAAGTCATGGAAACCATACGCACCCATGTTATCAGGATGCGGATTATCCACGCTATAAGTAGCACGGGTAACATTCTCTGTCCTTGGCATAAAGCCTATCTCATTGGCATTGTCAGCACGCTGAGCATATTGTTCAAGATCGTCTCCCGAACAAGCAGCAATAAATGGTACTGACAGTAATGACAGTAAATAGCCTAACCAAGCCTTCCCAAATAGGTAGTTCGATGTTGATAACATCGAAGTATGTGACTTGATGTTTTTTGATATACCCATATTTGTTTTAGTCATTTTCATTAATCATTAATTGTATATTGTCAAAGCAAAACAAGTAATTGGTAATTATAGTGGTCGTTCCGGCTCCCTCTCTACGGGAGAGGCCTTACCAATTCCCAGTTCCTGTGCCTTCCTCACCATTACTATATATCACATCTCTTTCCCAATCCTGAGCAGTTATGTGATCAAAGACGATAGCTGGATCACCAGAATTATCCTTTGACGTCCACTGGTAGAACATATTCGCAGTCAGATTTGGCTTTTCCAAATCTCCGGTTGACTTATAATAAACGGTGTTATTATTCCCGTCATGTCCCTTGAGATAGATTGATATGTCACCTGCATCACGAAGATCAATAGGAGCTATCATCATATATGACACGATATAGCCCGTTCCCTTGTAATAATACTCAGAAGATGTATCCGTCATATCCAACGTAGGAGAGAACCTGAGATCCATCGCACTACTTGTTGTCAAAGGCTCAATCGTCTTTTTTTCAGCATCAAGAACTCCTGTCAGAACGAACTGCTTGCCTTTGGCTACCAACTGTATTCCTTCATATACCACATTCATTGGACACTTTAGATAGAACCTCACCACAGCTCCAATTCGCTTGAATTCGAAAGCACAATGACCATTCTCTTTTGCAGTAGTCGGTTTTGATGCCATATAGTCAGCCGCGCTAAGGTGTGCCGAAGCTACTGAATCTGAGGCATAATATTTAGCAGCATCAGCACTTGCATTTCCTTTAAATGGGAAATACTTCATCTTTGGAAAAGCCTTTGCCGTCTGACCTGAATATTTCACATCAAGCTTAGAATAGTCGTCTTCCCTGGAACATGGTCTAAAACCGATATATTGCTTACCCTTTTCGATTAGTCCCACGCCTGGGTCTGCCGATACAAAGAATGCGGATATTGAACCTGCTCCCTCCGTGAGGTTAAACGGCACCTGCTGACGTTTGCTCTCATCAGCATTGACAGCAAACACACCTATTTTATCAGCACTATCCCAGGTGAAGCGCATCTTTCCATTTCCTTTATCATCTATATAATATACAAGTGAGGAGCGGGTCATCACATTGCCATCCTCCAGTTCTGGAAGCGTGGCATATATCTCATCACCATGATAGACGGAATCCTCTATAACATCTTGCGAACAAGATGCCATCATAGCTGCAATTGCTAATAGTACTATGTGTGATTTATATCTTAACATATCTAATATTTTGGTTTCTACCCCCGCCCTCTCCATAGGGAGGGAGCCGGAAGGCGAAAGGAATTCAATTATTCATTATTAATTACTCATTAAGTACTGTTGGCTCTCTGGCTCCCTCTCTATGGGAGAGGTGGGGAGGAGAGGCATTTCTTACCTTTCTTTATTATAATACCTTTAGCAGAAGACTGCTTTGTCCTTATTCCTGATAATGTATAGACTACTCCATCATCCTGTTCCTGATTCTGTTTCATCTGTTGAATACCTGTTACAATGATTTCCGAATCTTTATCTATCGGTATGTCAGCAACACCTACACTCGGTTCAGCCAAACTACTCGCACGATGTTTTGTTGATAGTTCCTTCTCTTCAATTCCCGTGGTATTAAGCAGATAAAGCTTTCCCGCTCTCAAATTGTTTGCATATACATCAAATTCTATTTCCTTCTTATCATCAGAAGTTATTGCAAGTTTCACATCCCATCCGGAAAGATTTACTGGAGCTATAACCATATAGGCTACAAGTTTCTCTCCTTCTTCTAATGCAATATTGTCAAGCGCTAAGTTAGCATAACAATCTTTTTCCACCGGATTAATGCTCTGCGTCTCAAGGTTCATCTCTGCCGTCCGACAGAACAGCTCATCCTTTGCCTTCAGAGCGATATTGGTATAAACCGCGGATTTGGGCGAAACAAATTCTATTCTTACCACCGAACACATATGAGTCATATTGAAATCTGCAGAAGTTTCATCGGTGCTACCCTCTCCCATCATATAATCGTAGGCTGCAATGTGCGACAGACTATTGTTCTCGCTCTGCACTTGTCCTTCAAAGGTGATAGGCAAAGCTGTTATAGGAATGTCGTTCTGGAAATACGAATTATTAAACGGATAGTAGAGATAATACTTACAGTTTTCGACAAGCGACCAACCGTATGAACTGAACGATGTCACTTTACCATCAGCCAATGCCCAATGCTTTATTCGAGTACCCTTAGTGGTATATACACCTAACGCATCATCATACTGCCAAGAGAAGGATATTCCCTTGTTGATGTCGAATGTATAACTCGCAGCAGAGGCATTGAGACAGCCAAACATCCAAAACAATATGTATGATAACGTCTTCTTCATGGCTCATCTCCAAATATGTTATTAAATCCATCTGATCCTCCAGCATAACTGCCTTCATCCCAGATGCCTCCCATGCTTTTCGCAAACTCTTCGTTGCCACCGTTTCCTCCTGGATTTTCTCCAATAGCGGAAACTGTGTCCAACACACACTCATCATTCTCGCACACTATCATTTCTGCATAGGGTGCGATATAATGCCTTCTTATATTTGTGATTTTCAAAGTCATATTTACCGTTTTTAGTTATAGGGTGCCTTCATCTTACAAACACTCTTTTACCTTTCAGACATTTGGAATAAGTCTAAGACTGGATTCAGCATATTCGTATTCAAAGTCTTGCACAAATGTAATATTATTCTATCGCGCACGCAAACAAAACGGAAATAAAAGCCAATAAATTAGCATTTTTTAACACAAAAATGACATTTTACCCTTAATTTTGTTTAATTTACATAGCAAAATCACAGACAAAACACTTAAAAATGACCTTAGTCTTAAAACTTACAAAATCACAACAACTTTGCGTTATTTAACCGATTCGCATATCTTTTTAGTATCAATTCTAACCTTTTTCCACAAAGTTCTACCTTAGTTCTCCCCTTGTAGGAAGCAAGTCCGTTTCTCCTCCGATTCAAATCCGATTCTGGTCCAATTCTCCTTCGCTTTTCCTTCGCTTCTAATCCGCTTTAAGTCCACTATGCCTTCGCTCTTCTTCCGCTGCTCCTCTTCTCTTCCTCTTAACCAAACTCGATGGAGCTCTTATTCCAGAGCGAAGAAAAAACGAAGGTTCATCGAGTTTGGTTCGAAGGCATAACGAAGGATGATACTTGGCAATTACTTTCCAAGTTCTTCATTAAGCAGACTCTCAAGATTCTCAGCAGAGAGCCTCAAACGGAATTGCCCATTGATGGCAGCACTTATCCTGCCCGTCTCCTCCGAAACAACAATACAGAGGGCATCACTTGCCTGTGACATTCCCATAGCCGCACGGTGACGAAGTCCCAACTCTCTCGGAATATTCAGGTCATGACTGACAGGCAAGATACATCCCGCAGCCTTGATTCTATGATTACTTATGATCATCGCGCCATCATGCAAAGGCGAGTTCTTAAAAAAGATATTTTCTATCAGTCGCTGATTGATATTTGCATCAATGGTATCACCAGTCTCTACAATCTCATTCAGACTGGAATGTCGTTCTATCACAATTAATGCTCCAACCTTACCTCTCGCCATGCTCTGACAAGCCATTACGATAGCCATAACCTTCTCACGGTCAACTTCTTCCTTCTTCTGATCATTCGAAGAGAAGAACTTCAGCATAGTACGTATTCTATTATGTCCTCCAAGGTTGTTCAGAAACTTTCTAATTTCATCCTGGAAAAGTATCAGAATTGCAAGCGAACCTACGCCCACCAACTTATCAAGAATGGCTCCGAGAAGACGCATCTCCACCACCCTACTAACCAACAGCCAGATAAGGATGAACACCAAGATACCAATGAACACATTGATAGATCTCGATTCTCTCATGAACCGATAGGTGTAGTATAGCATAATCGCTACAAGGAAAATATCAATTGCGTCTTTTATTTCGAATGAGAACATAGAATAATATTTTCAAGTTAAGAGTTAAGAGTGAGAAGTGAAGAAACTAGATTTGTCTTTCAAATTTGTGAAATTATCATTTTTCACTCTTCACTTTTCGTTCTTCACTTAATAGCGCATTCCGGGCACAACCCCTTTAGTACATAATTCACGCTTTGCAACTTAAAGCCGGGAGGAAGTGGAACTTCTGGCACATGCACTTGTTTCAGGCAAAATGTTCTTCCACACTTCACACAGGCAAAATGCGTATGTTCCTCATCTTCATCTCTTTCGAGATCTCCATCCACAGCATATTTCACAGACCCAGAACCATCGTCAATGGCATGAATCAAACCATTGAGAAGGAAGAGGTTAAGCGTACGTGAAATTGTTGATTTGTCGATAGTGAGTAGAATATGCTCCAACTGCGTGAGCGATACAGCCTCATCACCACGCCACATGGCACGGAGAATCATCAGTCGGTTTGCCGTCGGCTTTATGTCATGGTGCTGCAATTTTTGCAGGAAGAACTCTTCATCTTTCATATTGTGCACAAAATTACTGAAAATTTCACGTTCTTGCAAATATTTATCAGAAATTAACGCAAGTTTGTAAAACATTTTTTCTACCTTTGCAGAGAAAATTCCCACGCACAAAATAAAAACGCACCTCCGGTGCTTGTGAGACGGAACAAAAATTATTCACGATGACCAGAAAATTTAATCCAGAAAATTATATTTTTTGTCGCATCAAAAAATCATCTTGGAATGGATGAGCTAATGGAACACGAGAAAATGCCACGTGACAAATACATACAACTTTATGAATCTGTCGGGGCTGCTATGGAGGTTTACAATATCCTTCATAGAGGAATGGAAGAGGCCATCTATCAAGAAGCATTAGAGATGGAGTTAACCTCCAGAGACATACCTTTTGTTCCACAACAAACGCTTTACACTTGGTATAAGGGTAAGCAACTGAAAAAAGAGTATATAGCAGACATCGTGACATATTCTGGTGTGGTTCTTGAACTCAAATCTGTTTCAAAAATCATTACAGATCATAGAGCACAACTATTCAACTATCTTCGAATAAGCAAAAGCAAGTGCGGAGCTTTAATTAACTTTGGAGATAAAAGCTTTTATTGCGAACAATACTGGTATGTAGATAGGTTTGACGAGTTCTTACTTCTCACAAAAGAGAATCTCAACAACATAGTGAGCAATATAGAATAAAAATTTTCTGGATTAAATTTTCTGGTCATCGTGAATAATTTTTGTTCCAGAAAAATGGCAGCTTGCTGCCAAGCATTAAAAATAATTTTCTTGAAATAAAATGCGCATTTCAGTTCATAACAAGACATTAGACCTATCAACGCCACAGGTGATGGGAATACTCAACGTGACCCCTGATAGTTTCTATGCAGGAAGTCGCAAGCAGACAGAACAGGAGATTGCAGAACGTACCAATCAGATAATACAGGAAGGTGGCAAGATAATTGATGTTGGAGCCTTCTCTACCCGACCAGGCTCTGCTGATGTCAGCGAGGAAGAAGAACTTCTCCGTATGCGTAACGGACTCGCCATTGTCCGTCGGGAGCAGCCAGACGCCCTCGTGTCTATCGACACATTCCGACCATCAGTAGCCCGTATGGCTGTCGAAGAGTTTGGAGCAGATATTATAAACGACATTTCTGAAGGACGAGGCTATTACAACAATACCGCCAACGTTAATGCGAAAGTGGATGTTGACGTAAACGAAAACAATCCTTCCGACATTCTTCTTGAAGTTGCCCGATTACAAGTACCTTATATACTAATGTCGCTTCAGGCAGATCTTGAGAATACCGTCTCTGTCTTCCTTAAGAAAATCAAGGTCCTCAACTCAATCGGCGTAAAAGATATCATTCTTGATCCAGGCTACGGCTTTGGAAAAGACATCATCAAAGGCAACTACTCCCTTCTTGCTGCCCAACAAGAACTCAAGGACACATTCAATCTGCCTCTCCTCGTCGGTATCTCGAGAAAGCGCATGATTTGGCAGCTCCTTGATTCCTCTGCCGACGAAGCCCTCAACGGCACTACCGCCCTCAACATGCTTGCCCTCGACCGAGGAGCCGACATCCTCCGAGTGCATGATGTCCGTGCCGCAGTAGAGGCAACAAAGATCTATCTCGCGCTTAAGGAAAATACACCTTGCGGTGTGGATCTTAGAAAGTAAATTACCAATAAATTAGAGTCAGTAAATTAATTTACCGAATATAATTTTCTTTCAATTTACTTTCCACAAAAAAAGATTTAATATTAAATTCAGTTTCATATATGAAAACATTCTTCAACGCAAAAGACCTTGGCGACATCACAGCAGCTCTTGCCGAGGCACAGGAAGTGAAGGCTAACCGCTATGGTTATCAGCACCTTGGCAAGAACAAGACCTTGCTCATGGTGTTCTTCAACAACTCTCTCCGCACACGCCTCTCTACCCAGAAGGCAGCTATGAACCTCGGTATGAACGTCATCGTTCTTGACGTGAACGCTGGTGCATGGAAACTCGAAACTGAGCGTGGCGTTATCATGGATGGCGACAAGTCTGAGCACCTCCTTGAGGCAATCCCAGTAATGGGCAGTTTCTGCGACCTTATCGGCATCCGCTCTTTCGCAGGTCTCACAGATCGCGAGTACGACTATGCCGAGACTATCGTAAACCAGTTCGTAAAATATGCTGGTAAGCCAGTCTTCGCTATGGAGACAGCTACCGTACATCCTCTTCAGGCATTCGCCGACCTTATCACAATCGAGGAGCACAAGACAACTGAGCGCGTTAAGGCAGTCCTCACATGGGCACCTCATTGCCGTTGTCTGCCACAGGCTGTACCAAACTCATTCGCAGAGTGGATGCTCGCAGCACCAGACGTTGATCTCGTAATCACTCACCCAGAAGGCTATGAGCTTGATCCTAAGTTCACAGAGGGTGCAACTATCGAATATGATCAGAAGAAAGCATTTGAGGGTGCAGATTTCATCTATGCAAAGAACTGGTCTTGCCCAGGCGTTACCGTTCCTGAGAAATATGGTAAGATACTGACCGACTATAAGGAAATGGCTCATTGGACTGTTGATGCAGAGCACATGTCATGGACTAACAACGGTAAGTTCCTACATTGTCTCCCAGTTCGTCGTGGCCTTATTGTTACTGACGATGTTATCGAGAGTAAGAACTCACTCGTAATCCCAGAGGCAGCCAACCGCGAAATCTCCGCTCAGGTTGTTATCAAGAGAATGCTTGAAGCTTTATAAGTTAAGAGAGAAAAGTGAAGAGTGAAGAATCTTTCCATTTACAATTTACCATTTACGATGGACCATTTGGAATGATTCTTCACTCTTCACTTTTCTCTCTTAACTCACCCATGTCGGGGTGACCAGACTCGAACTGGCGACTCCTACGTCCCGAACGTAGTGCGCTACCAACTGCGCTACACCCCGCTATCTGATATCTATATCTCAAACAGCGTCGCAAAATTACTAATAATTTCTGACAATCACAAAATTTTTATTCTGAAAATTTCTCTCTAACCCAAATTACTCACATTTCCACTAAAACCACTCCTCCTTTCCAAGTCCCATGTAAGTCCGTACCAAAGTCGGTGTAAGTCCCATTTTCCTCCCATTCTATGGAACGGACTTGAAGTGGACTTGCAACGGATTTAAAGCGAAAGTGAAACGGAGGTGAAGGGAAGGTAAAAGAAAAGACAGGAAACATTGCATTTTGCGATCTCAAGATTACAAGTGCGTTTTTTGCGAAAGTTTTTTATAGGGAGGGTTTCACCACCCTATTTTTGTACTATAACAACTTGACTATCAAGGGATAATAACAGGTGAAACCCTCTAAAATAGTTGCACCTTTCTTCTGGGGGTTTCACCTCATATAATTTATTGATAATCATTAAAATACGCCCTAAAAACAGCAAAGGTGAAACCCTCTTGTATAAAAACTTTTGATTTTTTTCAAAAGCTACTTGAATGTGATGGTAAATTCCGTGCTTTGCTCATCGCTTTTGGTGAGTTCGAGCGTTCCGTTATGGGCACGCATTATCTGACGCGAGAGGCTAAGACCAATACCTGAACCTTCCGGCTTAGTGGTGAAGAAAGGAATGAAGATTTGCTCCTGACTCTCAGGAGTAATTGGCGCGCCATCGTTTGCTACGTGAATGAGAGTCTGCTCATTACTATCAATCTCCGCACCTATGCGTATATGGCTTGCACCTGCCTGAATGGCATTCTTGATAAGATTGATAAGAATACGACTGATTTGTGACTCATCTGCATAGATCAAAATATCATCGGTTTCAGGATGATAAGTGCATTCTACACCAACCTCAGCACATTGTTCGCTTGTAAGTTCGATGACCTGCCCAACAAGTGAGTTGAGCATCAAAGCCTTCAACACTGGTTTTGCCACACCAGCCAGTTCCCGATAGGACTCAACAAAATGGATAAGATCCTTTGAAGATGAAGAAATAGTTTCAAGACCTGCCTTAATATCCATTTCCCTTTCCTCTTCTGGTTGGCTAGCACTACGGCTCAACGCCTCACTTAGCGATGCTATCGGACTTACCGTATTCATGATTTCGTGAGTCAGAACACGGATAAGCTTTGTCCACGACTCCTGCTCATTCTGCTGTCGCCTACGCTCTACAATCCACTTGATTCTGTTCAGAGTCTTGTTGAACCTTGTATTCTCCTGAAACTTGAAGTTAAACTCCCCATCCTCGAAGGCATCAAGCATATACTCCAGTTTCTTGCGATCCTTCTCACGCACATATATAGCAGTTATGACCGCTGTAATTACAACGGTCATAATTATTGCCAATATGATGAGCCAATCCTGCATCATATCCCATATTTCTTGAGTTTACTATATAGCGTAGGACGACTGATACCCAATTCCTTAGCCACCATACTGAGATTGCCATTACAACGAGCCAGAGTATTGCGTATCGTATTTTCCTCTGCCTCCTCAAGCGTCTGACTTACATCAGGTACCGACTTTATGCTGTTAAGCGACAAATCACATGCCTGAAGCACCTTACCTTCCGACAATATAACAGCCTTCTCCATCACGTTCTGCAATTCACGGATATTACCATTCCATGCGTGTTGCGTAAGTCTTTTGACGGCATCATCCGATATCGTCTCCACACTACGCCTGTATTTCTCTGCATATTTGGCAAGGAAACGCTCGGCAAGCGGAATTATATCCCCCGACCTTTCACGAAGCGGAGGCAAGTGCATCTGCATAGTGTTGATTCTATAGTAGAGGTCCTCACGAAAACGCCCTTCACTAACCATCTGCTCTAAATCCATATTTGTAGCACAAATAAGTCGGATATCTATCGGAATCGGCTTTTCAGAACCAACTCTCACCACAGTTCTGTTTTGCAACACGCGCAATAGCTTTGCCTGTAGATGAAGCGGAATATTGCCGATTTCATCGAGGAAAAGAGTACCACCATCAGCCTGTTCAAACTTACCCACATGGTCGGTATGGGCATCAGTAAAAGCCCCTTTCACATGGCCGAACAACTCACTCTCGAAAAGAGTCTCGGTAATGGCTCCTGCATCAACACAAACCATTGGCTTATGCTTTCTGCTACTGGCTGCATGAATCTCACGTGCAAGCACATCCTTACCCGTACCATTCTCACCCGTAATGAGTATCGTAGCATCGGTAGGAGCAATCTTATCCATGACACGACGGATATCCTGCATAGCCAAAGACTCCCCCCAATACATATTCTCCCTTACCTCCGCCCTCGGTTTCTTCGTAGCCTTGGGCATAGATTCGTATGCAGCCTTAAGCGTGGCAATAAGTTTCTCATTATCCCACGGCTTTACTATGAAATCATAGGCACCACGTTTCATGCCCTCAACAGCCAACGCAATATCAGCATAGGCAGTAAAGAGAACAATCTGCACTTCAGGATACATCTTTTTCAGCTCTGTTGTCCAGTAGAGACCTTCATTACCCGTATTGATATCGGTATAGAAGTTCATGTCAAGCAGAACCACGTCAGGCCTCATACTATCCATTGTCGAAACAAGGGTTTTAGGCGAAGCTATAACCCCGATTTCCGAAAAATGAGGGGCAAGCAGAATCTTCAAGGCATTGCGAATGCCCTGATTATCATCTACTACCAGTATCTTTCCTTTCTTCATATTGAGCGCAAAGGTAATAATTTTCTGAGAAACTCCCAAGAAAAAGACCCTCTAAATCCCCCTTAAAGGGGGACTTCCTTTCGCGAATCGGCTCTCCCCCTTTAAGGGGGAGCGGGGAGAGGGTCTTTACTCTACTTTTATCGACTCCACAGGATTGCTTGAAGCTGTTTGCAAACAACGAACAGCAACAACGAGATTTGTAATAACAAGAACGACGACAAAAGCGAGGGCAAATACCCACCAAGTTATCTGCATGTGATATGCAAACGTGCTGAAATACCTGTTGATTATCAGCCAAGATAATGGCGATGCAATAACAAAGCAGACAACGACGATGATTGAATACTTCAGGCAGAACATCTTTAGTATATCGTCAATCTCAGCACCAAGAACACGCCTTATGGCTATCTCCTTCTTGCGATGCTGTGTCTCAAACAGAACGAGTCCGAACACGCCCATGAGCGAGATAATGATGGCAATAATGGTAAAGATAGTAATCATCGTACTGAGCTTTGTCTCAAATTCATATTGACCTGCCAGTTCATCATCAAATATATGCAACTCCACATTGTCAGGATCTTCGTTTGGTACAAATTCCATAGCCGTTTTCCTTACGAAATCCATCACCTTGGCAGCATCAGCCCCCTCCGTTGTCCTTATATAGATATGCTTCATAGCCAGTTGGAACACCCTACGTTTACCATAGACATGGAATGCATAATCCTCACCACCACTATATTGCAATGGACGGAAGTGGAAATCCTTACATACTCCAGCAATCAACACACTATCCTCATCACCAGGTCCATAGCCACCTATGGTAAGGCCGTACTTCTTCTGTGTTGACTCGGTAAAAATCATGGTTCCATTCTTCGATTCTTCGTCGGACTTAGCGAAATTACGCCCATCAACAATGTCTATCCCCATGAAATCAAGGAAATTGGGCGCTACTATATAGCATGAATATTGCAGTTGCTTCCCTTCACGCTCTGCCCCCAGAAAAATCAAGAAACGGCTCACTATGTTTCTTTCTGCCCAAGTGACGTCCACAATGTCAGGATTGCTTCTCAACTTACTCTCAAATGCAGGTCTCTTGCTACCTTCCCATCCGAGATTATCAGGCACGATTCCCGAAATAAGCCCTTGCTTATTGAAGCCCATATCATAGTTCATCATATAGCTATGCTGAAGCTTTATGAACGAGGCACAGATTATAAGTCCGATGGATATGGTGAACTGAACCCCGATAAGGATATTCCTAAGCATCTTTCCTGAGCTTGAAGTACCGAAAGAACCTTTCAGCACGAAAGCAGGTTGGAATGATGTGATATAGTATGCTGGATAAAGACTACCTACCACAGCCCCTAACAGAGTTACCGAGACAGTTATAAGCAGCACCAAACCATTTGATGCAAAATCTATTGGTGCGACAAGCAAATCCGTCAAGGAAGACCGTTCAAACAACACAATTATGACGGCAGCAAGCATCAGGGCAAGAAGCACCAGTCCTACAGACTCCATGACGAAATTGCCTACAAGCGTCATCCTCGACGTTCCATACACCTTATATGTATTCACACTCCTTATCCTTGCGGGCACAAGGGCAAAGAAGAAGTTAATGAAGTTGATCATGGCAATGATGATGGTGAGAATAGCCACGGCAAGCAGCGTGACATCTACAGTCTTGTTGCCTATCTGACAAACCGCCCCACTGTCATCCACATCATTACGATAATACAGTTCATTGAAAGGCACAAGGCAAATCCTATGCGATGCAATCTCCTCATCTACGTCATCCACATCATCCTCACCTCTACCCTCTATTACCGACTTTATGGCAATGTTAGCGTTCCTCTCCGCAGCCTCCTTCGCATCAGCACTCTTCAGTTTCACGAAATATTTATAGCAATAAACGCCCCATTCATCAATATTGACATTATTGATATCCTGCAGCATCTTTATGCTCCCAGGAGCTGATGCCTTCGGAAACTTATCCTTCCACGTAGCCACAATCTCCCATTCGGCAGGTTCATCAATCGACTCCGAGAACCTATCCCCCACTTTTAGTCCATTCTCCTTGGCAAACTTAGCCGACACGGCAACCGTCCGAGGCTTAGCGAGATCCTTGAAACTGCCCTGTTCCTCCTCAAACCCGAACAAGGCAAGTCCTCCTTGGGTGAAGGTCTGAACATAGGCATCAAACTTACGAACTTTGTCCCCCTCCTTCACGTAATGGTACTCACCGCCATATTCCGTCTCGAAATTGGCTACACCATACGTTTCAACCTCTGGTACAGAGCTGAGACTATGCTCTGCATAGGGACGGCATGTCACAATGTTATAATCATCCTTACCGTCAGTATAGACCATAAGGAAGATACGATCATCATCCTCAAGCCCCTTATTGAAGCTGAAACCCCATATAACCTGAGTGAGGATGATGTAAAAGGCGGCGAAGGCAACAGCCATGCCGACGATGTTCAGCAGGCTGCTTGCCTTATAATGCCGCAGAGTATTTATGAAATTTATGAAAATGTACTTCATACCTATAATTCGTTCTTTACATCTGATACAATCTTACCATCAAACAAATCAATTGTTCGCTGTGCAATAGAGGCATCCTTCTGTGAATGCGTCACCATTACAATTGTTGCTCCATCGTTGTTGAGTTCCTGAAGTAACTGCATCACCTCCCTACCATTCTTTGAGTCAAGATTACCAGTAGGCTCATCGGCAAGAATCAGTTTCGGACTTGCCACACAGGCACGGGCAATTGCCACACGCTGTTGCTGACCGCCCGAAAGCTGTCGGGGGAAGTGCTTGGCACGATGACTGATATTCATGCGCTTCAGCATTTCCGTCACCTTCGCCTTACGTTCAGATGCAGACACGTTAAGATAGCGCAAAGGCAGTTCGATGTTATCATAAACATTGAGCTCGTCAATAAGATTGAAACTCTGGAATATAAAACCGATATTACCCTTACGGAAGCGTGTACGTTCCTTCTCCTTCAGGTTTGCCACTTCGGTATCAGCAAACTGATATGAACCCTCTGTAGGATTATCAAGTAACCCAAGAATATTCAACAGAGTTGACTTTCCGCATCCAGAAGGTCCCATTATGGCAACAAACTCGCCATCCTTAATTTCAAATGACACACCATCGAGGGCTGTTGTTTCTATCTCTTCTGTTCTGAAGATCTTACTGATGTTTGATACTTTTATCATTGCTTTATAGTTTATTTATTGTAATTCTAAAATATCGTTGTCTCCAAAGTTGTCATAACTTGATGTTACAACCTTATCACCAGGCTCAAGTCCTTCGAGCACTTCATAATACTGAGGATTCTGTCGCCCAATACTGATCTCACGCTTTACCGCCCGTTTGCCATCTTTGTCAAGAACATAAATCCACTTACCACTGGTCTTGTTGAAGAATGAACCACGAGGAATAAGGATGGCTTTCTCCGGAGACCCCAATTGCAGGTTCATATAATAAGTCTGACCAGTACGGATATTATCAGGCATCTTACCATCAAACTTGAAATCAGCCTTGAATCTGCCATCGTGCACCTCTGGATAGACCTTTCGCAGAGTAGCCCTGAAGATTGTACCTTGTCGCTCAAATGAAGTAATGAGTCCAGGCACTACCTTATCTATATAATGCTCATCAATCTGAGCCTCTATCTTATACGAACTCATATTACTTATCTGCCCTATCTTTGTTCCACCGCCAATATTCTCGCCAAGTACAGCATCGAGTATTCCGAGTTGACCGTCAATAGGAGCCTTGATAGTAAGGTTATCCTTACGCTTGCGTATCATCTTCATGTTGAGCAGCATGTTCTCCAGACTTTCACGCATCCTCTTAACCTGAGTATTACGATAGAGACTATCCTGCACTTCCTTTTCCCTGATGAGCTGATACTTTTCCAAAGCAAGGTCATAGTCCTCCTTTGCCTTCAGATAGTCTTCCCTTGCAATAAGTTTGTCATCATACAGGGCTTTCTGACGTAGATAAACACGTTTGAGTTGCTTTACATTCTGCTGATATTCCAGTTTTGACTGCCTTACGCTAAGCCTATCCTGCTCCATCTGTATCTGCGTGTTTCGCAGGATGTTCTCCTTCTCAGCAAGTTCCGCCTCTGAATTCAGAATCTGCAAATCAAGGTTCTCGTTGGATAGGCGCAAAATCTCGTCGCCTTTCCTTACATCCGCCCCTTCCTATATCATTATAGCCTCGACAACGCCACCTTCCACAGGACTTATCTGCACCGTTACCATCGGCTGCACCGTACCATTAAGACGGATATATTCATTAAACTGTCCTTCCTTCACCTCGCTTACCGTCACGGCATCAGCCTTTACACGCAATGTGCTATGACTCGTCGTTGCTATCGCGAAAACCACTATGATAATAAATATCGCGCCAAGCCACCAAGGTATAGCCTGTTTTGTAAATGCCTTTTTCCAACCTGTCTTCTTTTCTAATATCTTATCCATATTGTTTATTGATTGATATATGGCTCACCTTTGAAATATCTTACCACAGAATCCTTAATACGAAGTTTCAATAGTGCACCTGTACGCTCTGCCATTGCATTGAGGTAAGTCTGTGATGCTGTCTGATATTCTATGGCAGATATAAGTCCAGCCTCATATTGCTTTGCACTTAGTCTGAAAGCCTCTTTCTGCAGCTCCGCAAGTTTGTCGGCTTGTCTGAATGTCGCCAATGCTCCTTGCCTGTCATCTATCGCCCTTGTCACCTCATTCTCAATATCGCGCATAGTCTGTGCATATTCAGCCTCGGCACGCACAAGGGCGTTTTTCTTTTGCTTCAGAGCTGTTCTACGCCTCAACTGGTCGTAGATAGGAATGTTGATTGACAACTGCAAATACTCACCGGCATTATTTCTGAATTGCTCGCTGAACGATCTCGGCTTATAGTCTTTCATTCCGGGATATGTATAATAGGTGGTTGACCAACCTCCGTTAAATGATAGCGTAGGGAAGTATGAACCTCGTGCCATCTTCAAATAAACTTCTGCCCTTTTCCTGTTCATTGATGCTATCTCTGCTTGTGGAAGTGTTGCCTTTGCTGTTTCTGCGAGTTCGGAGCTGGAAGCCAGTGTCACAACTGGCTCCGCAATACTCCTGTCAATCTTGAGTTCATCGCCAATCGGCCAAAACATCACGTCCTTCAATGTTATCATTGCATTATTTTTCTGGTTGGTAGCAGTAATGAGATTATACTGCCTTTGGGCAAGTTCAGATTCCATTTGCATTAAATCGGCATGGCTCTTCTGCCCCAATTCCTCTTGACGGATAGCCTTGTCTCTTGCTGCCTGTGCCGTTTTCACCTGCTCCTGAAGTATGGTTTCAAGTTCGGTGTAATAGATGACATTGCTGAATGCCTCCATCGTAGCCAGACATATCTCGTCTTTTGTCTGTTGTTCCTTACTAACTCCCATCTTAGACGTAATAGATGCCATTTTGATATTGTTGATTGACCTAAATCCATCAAACAATGTAATGCCAGCATTCAGGCTATATCCATTATAGAAGGTGGTCACATCATTATATGTATTGGTCTCAGGATCAAGATTTCTACCATACTGATTGTATGCGTAGGTCTGAGCCTCAATATTTGGCGTGAACATCTGCATGATTGCCTGTCGCCTTTGCCACCGTTCATCATTACGATCAGCAGACTGAATCTTCATTTTTGTCGAATTACTTACTGCATATTCCATACAATCGTGAAGCGTCATCAATAGTTTGCCGTCCGTTTGCGCCATCGTTTGTCTTACATTGATACAAACAAGTAGCGATACTGAGATTGCAATTATATTCGTTCTTTTCATATTTCGTCAGAATAATATCTGATATTCTCCTTGCCAGATGCGTGCCATAATATTTATCTTATTGATAATCACAATCTTGCAATTTTGACAAACCTATAAAGTGTAAAGAAACTTTACAATGCGTGTAAATATCTTTTACAAAAAGAGATGCAACCTATAATGTTACACAAAAGTTCCTGAGTTTATCATTATCGGGTGAAAAAGCAGAAAAAGCGTGAAAAAGTTTGGTTTCTCATATTTTATTATTATCTTTGTAGCATAATAATTGTGTAAAAAAGAAATTCTATAAACCTAAAATGAAGAAACTATCTATTCTTGGATTAGGCTTGCTGCTATCTGCATCAAGTTTAATGGCGCAGAATGTACGCCCAGTAACAAACCTTAGAAACGGTCAGTTCCCACAACTTACCGCTGACAATCGTGGTGTTTTCCAACTTAATGCTCCTGATGCAAAGGAGGTTATCGTGGATATAGGCGGAAAGAAGTACCCTATGAAAAAGGATGACAAGGGCATGTGGAGTGCGACTACCGATGTTCTGATGTCAGGTATAAACTATTACTTCCTCTATGTGGATGGTGTTCAGATCAGCGACCCTGCCAGCGAGACATTCTATGGTTGTAGCCGTATGGCAAGCTGTATCGAGGTGCCTTACGCAAAAGATGACGTGCGCTTCGAGCTTGCTGACGTAGCTCATGGCGAGACTACTATGCGTCGCTACTATTCTAAGAACGAAGGTGCTTGGCGCAGAATGTTCATCTATCTTCCACCATCTTATCAGAAAGACCTCTCAAAGACATATCCTGTACTCTACATACAGCATGGCGGTGGTGAGGATGAGCGTGGCTGGGCTCTTCAGGGAAGAACAGACATCATCCTTGACAACCTCATTGCTCAAGGCAAGGCTAACGAGATGATCGTCGTAATGAGCGATGGCAACTGCAAGGACTTCATCAAGGAACTCACAGAAGAGTGCATCCCACTCGTTGAGAAGACATACCGCGTGAAGAAGGATGCAGCAAACCGTGCTATGGCAGGACTTTCTATGGGCGGTATTCAGACTCTTAACATCGCTGTGGCTAAGCCTGAGCTGTTCCAATATGTTGGTGTCTTCAGTTCTGGTTGGTTCGCAAGACCTTTCGGCAACAACCCTCAGATGAGTGCTGACGATAACTACAAGAAACTTGCAGAGAGAAAGGATTTCTACAACAAGCAGTTCAAGCAGTTCTATCTCACTATGGGTGGACAAGAGGATATCGCCTTCAATAACTGCAAGACTATGCGTGAAAAGTTCGATGAAATCGGCATAAAATACAAGTATTTCGAAACTCCAGGCGGTCACACATGGCCAGTTTGGCGTGAAAGCTTATATCAGTTCGCACAGTTGCTCTGGAAGTAAATTTCAAATAAATTTTATGCTTTATGCGCCTTACGGCGCTGTAACGGAACAAAAATTTGCAACGATGGCCAGAAAATTTATTCCAGAAAATTTATTAACAATAGATTTTTGGGAAATTTTCTGGGTAATTTCTGGAAATTTTTGTTCCAACCACAAGTAGCATAAACTCCACAAAAGCCGTTCCTATATAATATAAGGATGAATTTTCGTTCCGGAAGGAACTTGTCAACAACAAATTTCCCGCTATATCCCCCATTCTCACGAGCAGGGTATATAACGGGAAATTTATTGTGCCTTCAGGTAAATCAATTTTGGTTACTATAAGAAGTGTCTGAATTCCCCCCATTAAAGGAAATAGAATATCTTTACTTATCTGTCCTTAAAATGCTATTCAGTTTTCGTTCATTAAATAAATTTGGAAATAAATGTAATATAATTATGAATTAAACCACATTTGTGTGGCCGGGGTATATCTTTATTTCTTACCAGACACCAAAGCTTGACGCTGTATCTGGGTTATCGTCGCACAACATAGCAGATGTTTTGGTTTCTGCAACCTTAGGATTTGAGGCATTAATGCTTAATCCAAGGATCCTACAACTTGGTGACAAGAGTGGCAGTAGTGCCATGGACAACATTCTGGTGATGTAGGATAAAGTGTTTCGATTCTTTTTCATTGTCTTGCGAGTTTTTAATTTAGGCTCGGAGTAGTATCACTAATTTCTGGGTGCAAAATTACTGCCTTTTCACAAAAACCTTATGTAATATTTCGTCAAAAATTTGTATATTTTCGTCAAAATGACTATTCTATGCCTATAAAACCCCATTTTGACAATGATTTGACAATGAAATGAGAGAAAAATCAAATAAAAGAAAAAAGGTCAAGTTTAGCAAACTCTGCTAAACATGACCTTTTCTTTCCCCTTTTTCCTCGGATGCTATTCACATCCTATTCATAATCCCTTAACATTTATTTCCGATGCAAAGATACAACAAAATATTGTAACCTGCAAGAAAAAACAATAAAAAAGTGTCGAAATTACAATTATGCTATAATTTTTACGTTCTCGCAACAAATTCGGTCGTTACAACTAACATATATCATTATACCAAAAACCTTTGTGATTATAAAGAAAGACTGCAAGAAAAAACTGGAAATAAATCTTTTTTCTCTTTCTTCCCGTTTTCCTTTCTTGCAACTTTTTATTTACAGATATGCAATTATTAAAAAATCGCGGTTTCATCGAGACAAAACCGCTAAAATATGAGCAAAAACCCCTTTATACCTTATTTATATAAAGTGTAAGTGCTTAAAAATGTACAAGTTACACTACTTGATTTATGTCAAGCATTTACATATTTGCATCATTTTTCTTGAAAAATATTTGCACAAATAAAAAAAACTTCATACCTTTGCATCAGAGATCAAAACAAAATAGTTTGACACTCTCATAAATTATTACATTTATTTCCACTTTTAAAAAAATTTAAGTTATGACTACCTCATTCTTCTATAGAATCATCCTCACAGCAGTGCTCACCTTCTCGTTCGCTGCAAACGGAATGGCAAAGGAGCCTAGCTTAATGGATTATAATGGAATTGAATATTTCACTTGGAATATCGATGATAACGGCACTCTTCATATAACCCCTCTCGCTGATGTAACACCTGACTTCCAGGAGTCTCCATTCATCAAGTACAGAAAGCAGATCACAAGCATCGTTTTCGAGGAGGACTTCTACAATGAGACTACATTAAGCAAGATCGGTAAGAACTTGTTCAAAGGTCTTGACAAAGTAAAGAGTGTTACCCTTCCTAACAGTATCAAGAGCGTTGACGCAACAGTATTCGAAGGTTGCACTTCTCTCAAGAATCTGACATCATCAACCTCCAACGACACCAACGCCAACTCTGACCTTCAGGGATGTGCAGATATCGAGGAGAATTACAATGAACAGTTTTACACAATGTTATAATATAATATACCGTCTTTATTAACCCCTACGTGAGTAGGCATTCGTCTTCATGTATAAACAACACATAAATCTAATCATCTTGAATATCATGGGCACACAAAGCGCGCGGAACCTGTTGGCTTCCGCGCTTTTTCTTTTCTATAAACAGGAAGTTCCAAAACACAAGCAACAGGTCGAAATCATCATAAAGAGCACGAAATAATAGCATTTTCAAAGCGTTTTGAACCTATTTTGTGTTTTTTAGGAATAAAGTCACGAAAAAATTTGGTGGTTTCAAAAAATAGTTGTACCTTTGCACTCGCAATTGAGAAACACCGCTCATTGCAAGACATAAAATGGTGCCATAGCTCAGTTGGTAGAGCAACGGACTGAAAATCCGTGTGTCCCCGGTTCGATTCCTGGTGGTACCACCTCCTCCTTTTTTGAAAAGCCTTGCTTAAGATTCGTCTTCTGCAAGGCTTTTTCTGTTCATTACGTTGATTTTTGTCAATTCTCGTAAAATTCTTTGGAAAAAGAAGATATATTCTAATTTTTTTAATTAAATTTGCAAACGATTTATATATTTGGTGAACAAGAACAAAACCCAAAATAATTATTATTTTTTTATTTCGTAAAGTTATGCAGAAAAGAATTCTTTTTCTGATTGCCACGGTAATGATGTTCATCTCATCTGCTATGGCTCAAGTAACAACTTCTGGCATTAGTGGTAAAGTAACCATGAACGATGTTAATGGCGAAGGTATCATTGGTGCCACAGTATTGGCTGTTCATGTACCTTCTGGTACACGCTACAGCACTATTACTAATGTAAAGGGTGCATTCTCCATTCAGGGTATGCGTGCAGGTGGTCCATACACCATCAACGTTTCCTACATCGGAATGCAAGACAAGTCTTTCCAGAATGTTACTCTATCACTCGGCGAAACATACCATAGTAATGTATGGCTCAAGGATGATGAGAAGACACTCGGAGAGGTTGTCGTCAAAGGACAACTTGGTTTGAACAACACTCGTACAGGTGCTGCCCAATCAATTAGCAATTCCCGTCTTCAGGAACTTCCTACAATCAGCCATAGTGTTGCTGATATCGCTCGCATAAACCCATTCGTTAAGGTTACAGAGGGTGGTGCAATGACAATTGCTGGCTCTAACAACCGATATAACGCCATTCAGATTGATGGCGCGATGGCTAATGACGTATTCGGTCTGACATCTAACGGTGCAAATGGCGGTATGGCAGGTACACAGCCATTCTCAATGGAGACTATTGACCAGCTTCAGGTCAGCATCGCTCCATTTGATGTACGCCAGAGTGGTTTCACAGGCGGTTCTGTCAATGCCATAACAAAGTCAGGTACTAACGAGTTCCACGGTAGTTTCTACTCATACTACCAGAATGACGGAATGGTGTCTGACAAGTACAAGACACACAACGGAAATCTGTCAAATCCTTATGGAAGCATGACAGATTATACTATAGGTGCAACACTCGGTGGTCCTATTGTTAAGAACAAGCTCTTTGCCTTCCTCAACTTTGAACGTACCAATAGAGAATACGACAACGCATATTCTACACCAGGCAGCCAGTCTAAAGTTGATTTCGGAGTAGCACAGCAAATCTACGACTACATCAAGGCAAAGGCCCCTCACTATACAGGCAAGCTTGGAACACCAAAAGAATACACATATTCAGACAAGGTTGGTATCAAGCTCGACTGGAACATCAGCGACCGCAACCATGCCTCTCTTCGCTGGAGCTTTGTTGATGCAAAGCAGAACAACAACACTTCAAGTGCCTCACAACTTGTAACCAGCGACTATGCATACGACTTTGTATCAAAGACTAGTTCTCTCGTATTTGAACTCAATAGCCGTATCGGTAAAAACATGACAAACGAGTTCCATGCAACATGGACATCTGTTCGCGACAAGCGAAACCCTGGCGATCCATTCCCAATGATTCAGATTTCAAATGTTGGTGGTGGCACACTGTGTATCGGTAACGAGCGTTCTTCAATGGCTAACGGTCTTGATCAGGACATCTATACCCTCACAGACAACTTCACATTGAATCTCGCAGAACATGCGATTACACTCGGAACACACAATGAACTGTATAACTTCGGAAACCTCTTCTGCCAGGATCTCTACGGAACATATATGTATCAGAATCCTGACGATTTCTTCGCAGGCAAGATCAACCGTTTCCGCTATGGACAGGGCGTTGAGAATATAACTGGAACAAAGCGCTGGAATGCTACATTCGGTGCAGGACAGCTTGGTTTCTACATTCAGGACAAATGGGAGGCCTTCCAGAATTTCGACCTCACATTCGGATTGCGCGCAGACATACCGTTCATGCTTGATACCCCTACAGCAAATAAAGAGTTCTATGACTATGCAAAGACACAGAACTGGGGTTTACAAACCAACCAGAGAATCGCGAGGAAGCCAATGTGGTCTCCACGCCTTGGTTTCCGTTGGGATGCAAATGGCGACCACTCACTCATTCTCCGTGGTGGAATAGGCGTATTCACCGGTAGAGTACCATACGTATGGATCTCTAACAACATCTCAAATACAGGTATCCAGCAGATGTCATACAGCACATTCAGCACATCAAACATCACCCCTCAATACGATGTAAACAATGCTATATATGCTGATCCAACTCTGAACCC